>Ga0172362_10000347_pt1 | contig 37232 bp, 23 predicted proteins | sample LakKivs1_kivu2a2_FD_114534 | JGI IMG/M metagenome (GOLD analysis project Ga0172362, IMG submission 114534) | Sediment microbial communities from Lake Kivu, Rwanda - Sediment s1_kivu2a2 | ecosystem: Environmental > Aquatic > Freshwater > Lake > Sediment | place: Rwanda: Western Province, Lake... | reverse complement strand
GAACAGGGACTCGTCTACCGCAAGCGCGATGCGGTAAACTGGTGTGAAACCTGTGCCACTGTCCTTGCGAATGAGCAGGTTGAGGACGGAAACTGCTGGCGGTGCTCGACACGGGTTACGCAGAAGGAAGTGGACGCATGGTATTTCAGAATTACCGATTATGCCCAGGCATTGCTGGATGATATCCGTCTGCTTGAGCCGGGCTGGCCTGAGAGAATTCTACTTATGCAGAAAAACTGGATCGGCAGAAGCGAGGGAGTCGAGATATTTTTCCGGCTGGCCGGCGGAGAACAGGTGCCGGTATTTACGACAAGGGTCGACACAATTTTCGGGGCGACGTATCTGGTGATGGCGCCGGAGCATCCTCTGGTGGAGAAAATCAAAAAAATGCCCGGAGCCAGGACAAAGGAAATAGACTCCTTCGTTGAGAAGGTCAGGAAAATAGATAAAACTCTGCGGACTGCCCTGGAACTGGAAAAAGAGGGCGTATTCACGGGAATCACGGCGGTTAATCCTGTGAATAACGAGAAGATTCCGGTCTGGCTGGGTAATTATGTCCTGCTTGAATACGGCACAGGAGCAATAATGGCTGTTCCCACACATGACCAGAGGGATTTCCTGTTTGCGAAAAAGTACGGGCTTGGCTTACGGGTAGTGATTCAGCCGCAGGGACAGTCCCTGAAAGAAGAAAAAATGGCATCCGCCTATGAAGGCGACGGGACCCAGGTGAATTCAGGACAGTTCGATGGTCTGCCAAACAGGCAGGCAATGGAGAAAATTGCCGGGTGGATGGAAAAAACCGGCATAGGAAAGCGGCAGGTGAATTTCCGGCTGAGAGACTGGTCGATTTCCAGGCAGAGGTTCTGGGGAGAGCCGATTCCGATGATTCACTGCAAGAAATGCGGCATAGTGCCTGTCCCTGAAAAGGATCTGCCTGTCCGTCTGCCAAAGGAAATGCGGTTTGACCTGAAGGGAATTTCACCGCTGGCTTCTGCCCCTGAATTCTACAAAGTGGAGTGTCCGAAATGCAAAAGCCAGGCAACGCGGGAGACGGATACCATGGACTGCTTTGTTGCGTCGTCGTGGTATTTTGCCAGATATGTAAGTCCCGGAGAAAAGAAACTGCCGTTCACAAGAAAGGCTGCCGATTACTGGCTGCCGGTCGACCAGTACATAGGCGGACCGGAACACGCATGCAAACATCTGATTTATGCCAGGTTCTTCGAAAAAGTGATGAAAAAGATAGGCCTGATGGCTTCCGATGAACCGTTCAGCAGACTTTTGACGCAGGGCATTGTCTACAAGGACGGCTTCAAGATGTCGAAATCAAAAGGCAACGTGGTGAGTCCGGATGAATTGATTGACAAATACGGTGCGGATACAGCGCGGCTTTTCATACTTTTTGCCGCCCCGCCTGAAGTCGACCTGGAATGGAACGACCAGGGTGTTGAGGGCTGTTCCAGGTTCCTGAACAGGATCTGGAAAATGCTCGACCGGAAAGAACAGGGAAAAGCCCCGGATGCGGAAAAAACAGAGCTTAAACGGATTACGCATCTGACCGTGAAAAGGGTGACAAACGATATCGGCAGAGAATTTCATTTCAACACAGCCATAAGCGCGATGATGGAACTCACAAATGCAATGGTTGTTTTTCCCGCGACAGAAATTCCGGAATACCGGGATGCAATGGAAAAACTGCTTGTTCTTCTGGCTCCATTTGCGCCGCATATATGCGAGGAACTCTGGCAGAAAACCGGGCACAACGAAAGCATCCTGAAGCAGAAATGGCCCTCGTATGAGGAGTCAGCCCTGGTTCAATCCGAGATGCTTATAGTTGTCCAGGTAAACGGCAGACTGCGGCACAGGATAAATGTTCCAGCCGAATGGTCGGAAGACCGCGTGAAGGAGAAAGTGATGTCGGAAGAGAAACTCAAGCCATACCTGGAAAAAGCACAGGTAAGACAGGTCGTTTATGTCCCTAAAAAACTTGTCAATATAGTAACGTCATAACTACATCTGGGGAAATTGAATGGAGGATACCAATTAGTAGAAGGAGGATTACCCATGGTAAGTACGCAGCATTTGACAATGGCTCTTATCACTGGCATATTCTTGTCCTCCTTTTGCCCGATCAGTCTTTATGCTGGTGACGCTGCAACTGTTCAGAACCTTGCCGTGAAAACCGGGGCAACGAAAAACAATGCGCCGGGCTGGATTAAACATGGCGCCTATGTCTACCGTATCTGCACTCCGGATGATCCGAATTGCCTGATTTCCACGGAAGCAGGCCTCGCGATTGTTTTTCACCTTCTGGACGGTTCTATCCAACAGATTCCCCTCATAAACGGAATAATCAGCGACGATCATCCGGGCTTCTGCAATTGGGACGGTATCTGGCCCTACTGGAATCACGTCTCGTTTCGCGCGAAGAACTGGGATTACCTGCACAGTTTCATGCGGCGCGTCAGCGACAAATACAATACGAAGGTTTCATTTCATGTGAATCTCACCGACGTCAATATCGGGCTGAATGCATATCCCGAAACGCGGGCGTTCTTTAAAAAACTGGTGGAAACCAAGTCTATCTATCGACGCGATTGGAACAGCGTAACCAACAAACGGGATGTCGAACCGCCGTATGTGCCGCAGGATTTTCCAGCAGCGAGCGGGGGTAAGGAAAACCCGATCAAGATCTTCGCTCTGGTCAATTACAAGAATTTTTGGGATAGCGGCATGGCCAAACAGATGATTGACGAGTTTTACGGTCATCTTCCCTATCCGCCGCCCGTTCTCTATGTCGATGTCCTTACTTTGAACGGGGGCAACTTCAGTACCGGTTTCCCCGACGGCCCTCTGGCTGGAAGCGAAAAAACTCAGCTGGAAGGGGTGCTTGCGATCGCGAAATACCTGAGGAGCAAAGGTACGGAAGTGGGAACCGAGGGAGATCGTTCTTTCCTGAACGAATACGGGACCTATGGATGGCTGCACTGTCAGCCCGGCATTTCCACCCATGATTACAGTAAGATTTTGGGCGCGGCAAAGGGGGCTCGTGTTGTGACCCAGCATGTGGATGGGAATACCGGATGCTTTTTAGTCTCCCCTATTGCTTCTACTCCTGGACAAATTGCCAAAGTGCGGGGACATTACGCCGAACTGCTGGCTGGTTTACCTATTACCCGGAAAATGCCGGGACTTGATACGTGGCACATTGCCGATCGGGGGAGTGCCAATGATGAGTTCAACATGTTCCCCGGGAGCGGCGGGGGAGACCCGTTCCGCGGCGACTGGATCGATCTTGTGAACGACTTTTACCTCACGGGCATCCAGGAACTTTACCACATCGGCAAAGGCAATGTGCGCATCGCCGTACGCGAGACCATCGGTTACCTTCATTTCAGGAAATTAATTTTGACGGACCCGAACGGCAAGGAAACCACCATCCTTGTGCAGGATTGTCTGCCGCCGTCCTTTCCGGAATGGAAAGTCAAAGGCGTCCGGGAATCCGGTGTTGTCATGTTGGAAACCCCGCTCGTCACCTGTTTCAATGCGTCCCATGCAGGCAAATACCGGCTAAAGTTCTATGGCAATCCTGGAGGACGCGAGACGGGTGATTTGAACGTGTATGTGAACCAGCAACGTCAGTTAAATCTGACGGCTATTCCCTTCAAGAACCAGCCTTATCCCCAGGAGATAGATCTTGGTGACCTTATCTTGAATGCGGGAGAGAATATCATCTCTGTTGATTCCGGCCCCATCTACGCGAAATGGAGCGACGGCACTGAGGCCGTCTGGGAAACGCCCTCTATAGGCAAGGGCTTCAAAGTAACCAATGGCGATGTGACTTTTGCCGATGATTACGACCGGATGTGGCCCGACACCTGGAGCGGACAGAAAAAGATATACTTTTTCAGCTGGAATGGGACAAAACGGACATGGAAACTCCCGCAGGATTGGTTCAAGGTGAAAAAAGCGATGCTCTACCCGCTTACCCCGGACGGCCGCGGAAAGGGCGTTCCCCTGGCCATTGCCGATTGTTCCGTGGCGGCCAGGCTGCTGCCCCAGGTTCCCTATGTCCTTGTTCCGGCTGGAAATTAGAACGCAGCCTGACGGTAATGGGAGCAATGGACTGAAAAATACTTTTAAATTGATCTTCCCCCGAAAAAGCGGACACAAAAAAGGCATCCATTTTAATACTAATTTTGTAGAGTTTTTCGGGTTTTTCCTGTAAAATATAATGTGTAGATTCCGAAACGTAAAAAACGGGGTGGAACGAAAATGAAGAAAATTACGGCTGTAATATTAATGATAATGCCTCTTATTATTTCCGGTTGCGGATATGCCCTCAAATCATCCCTGCCTGAATATATCAAAAGAATAGCGATTCCGACGTTTATCAATGCCACAGCACAGCATGGTATTGAGGCAGACCTGACAGATGTCGTGAAAAAGGAGTTCCTGGTGGACGGACGGCTGGAGATTGTAGACAGGGACAAGGCAGATGCTATTCTGGAAGGCACGATAAGAAAATACCTGGTGGAAAACCTTTCCTATGACGTCAACAACGTTGTTCTCCAGCGCAGGATCAAGATGGTGATTGATATCCGGGTGATTGATGCGAGAACCAATGCCGTTCTGCAGGAGCAAAAGGAGGTTGGCGGCATTGAAGGCGGTAGTACAAGCTACTTTGTGTCTGACGTGACCGGTATGACAATTGAACCTGAATATCAGGCAAGAGACAGAATTTATCACAACATTGCAGGAGATATTGTCAACCGTGTGATATACGGCTGGGAGAATTATTAGGAATAATTGATTGTTTGTAAATCAGCCGCAGATAATATTTACAATATTATAAAAAATTGACTATTCGCAATCCTGAATCAGAAAAAACAAAAAAAATAAATGGTAACTGTCCCTATTTAATTGAATTGACGAATTTTGTCAGGCGTGACTTGTATCGGCTGCCTGTTCCGTGCCGTATAAGTTTTTTGCTGACAGCCCGGTCGATCATCGGCTGGACCTTTGCCAGGGCTTCCCGGGCAGCAGAAGCATTTTTTGCGTGGCGCACCTGCTTTATTGCCAGCTTCAGCTTGTTCATCGCAAGAAGATTTCTCAGGCGGCGCTTCTTATTTTTCCTTACTTCTTTAATTGCTGATTTTATCAGTGGCATTTTTATTGTTCACCTTTGCCGAAAAATATAGTATATTCTCGGAGAATTGTCAAGTAAAATTACTCAAAGGCGCATAAATGAATTCTACATTCAAGACTCTGCGAAGGTTTTTTGAATACTCCAGACCGTACGGCTGGTGGCTGTTCGGCGGGTTCGTCACAGGCCTGATCCGCATGGTTCTGCCGCTTTACATGCCGGTTTTTGTAAAAAATGTCATCGACCGTGTTCTTCTTGCCCAGGGACTGTCGCCTGAACAGCGGCTCAGGATACTCTGGGGAATGCTTCCGCTTTTTCTGATAATTCTCGGACTTCACTCTGTTGCGACACTGGGACGCTTTTACTGGCCGAACATAGCTGCAAGCAGCGCAATCAGGGATATCAGGGTGGCACTTTTCGACCATCTTCAGCGGCTGTCACTGTCGTTCCACCAGGTAAGGCGTTCCGGCTCCATTGTTTCGCGTCTTATAACCGATGTCAGCACTGCACAGAATATCTTTGATGTGTTTTTTATCCAGACATCCCAGTGTATCCTTCAGGCAGTGGTGATAGGCGGATTCCTTTTTTACCGCGACTGGCAATGGGCCATGGTGTCCCTGGTCACTGTGCCAATATATGTCGTAACTGTCCGCCTGGTCAGGAAGCCGATGTATCAGGTCAGCAAGGAAGTCCTGGAAACATCATCCAGGATTTCCGGCAGAATGACAGAAAGGATGTCGATGATCCGGGAGGTGCAGTCGTTTACCGCTGAAATGATTGAACGGCGCCAGATCCGCGGAGAGGCGGATACCCTGCGCACCCAGGCCCTGAGACAGCAGCTGCTGAACAGTATCGTGGTCGGAGCTTCTGAAATCACGAGAATAACAGGACTGGTTGCAATACTGTTTTTCGGGGTTTACCGCGTGCTTTCAGGGCATGCAAGCATCGGAGATGTCACGGCATTTTATCTTTATGCCGGCATGCTGCTTGGTCCGATTGAATTCCTGAGCAATCTTTACGTAAATCTGCAGGTCGGCTCTGCGGCTGCAAGCCGGATATTTGAATTCTTTGATACACAGTCGAACGTCAGGGAAAAACCCAGGGCACCTCTCATGAATTACCGCCATCCTCCGCAGATAACTTTCGAACATGTTTCTTTTACGTATCCAGGCCACAAAGATGAGGTTCTGAAAGACCTGCACCTGGAAGTTGAACCCGGAAAAATGGTTGTGCTGGTCGGAGAAAGCGGCGCAGGCAAAACAACCCTGATGTCGCTGCTTCCCAGGTTTTTCGATCCTGTATCCGGAAGGATTTTGATAGACAACCAGGATATCCGGGATGTGAAGCTGAGGTCGTTGCGGCAGACAATCGGCATTGTTCCGCAGGAACCGGTTTTATTCAACGGTACAATCCGCGAAAATATTTTATACGGCAGACCGGGCGCAGACGAGAAAGGAATTGTCGCTGCAGCCCAATCAGCCAACGCGGATATTTTCATCCGCGGTTTTCCGAAGGGCTACGATACGATTGTCGGCGAAAGAGGAGTCGGGCTTTCCGGAGGACAGGTCCAGCGGCTGGCAATTGCAAGGGCATTTTTGAAAAATCCCGCAATAATGATTATGGACGAAGCCACGTCGAACCTGGATTCAGCGACAGAATCCCTTGTTCTGGATGCACTGGGACGCCTTGCCCGTGGACGGACCACCTTCGTTATTGCGCACCGGCTGAGCATTGCTCCGCGGGCAGACCTGATAATAGTGATGGATAAAGGCTGTATTGTTGAGAAGGGAAACCACCAGGAACTGATGTCGGCAAAAGGACTTTACAGCTCTTTCTGGGAAAAGGGAGCAGGTACTGTTTCAATGCATTTGTGATAAAATTTAAAGTCAACGGAGGATTAAATGATAAAAGCAAAAATTGATCTGGACAGAAATTCGCGAATCGGCGAAATAGACCCCAGGATATTCGGGGCTTTCGTTGAACACCTGGGACGCTGTGTCTACACCGGAATATACGAACCAGGACACCCGAAGGCAGACAAGGACGGTTTTCGCAGGGATGTCCTTGAACTGGTCAGGGAATTAGGCACTACGGTGATGCGGTATCCCGGCGGGAATTTTGTTTCCGGCTACAACTGGGAGGACGGTGTCGGGCCTAAAAACAAGCGTCCGAAACGGCTTGAACTCGCATGGTTTTCCACAGAGACTAACCGGTTCGGCACAGATGAATTTGCGGCATGGTGCAGAAAAGCAGATGTTGAGCCAATGCTGGCTGTTAATCTGGGCACACGGGGTCCGGATGATGCCAGACGCCTGCTGGAATACTGCAATTATCCGGGCGGCACTGCTTTGAGCGACTTAAGAAAAAAGCACGGCTGGCAAAAACCGCACAACATAAAAATGTGGTGCCTGGGAAATGAAGCATACGGCGACTGGCAGATGGGGCACAAAACAGCTTACGAATACGGCAGGACAGCGCACGAGGCAGGGAAAATGATGAAATGGGTCGATCCCTCGGTTGAACTGGTGCTTTGCGGAGCCGACCAGACGTGGAATGCGCAGGTGCTGGAACTGGCTTATCCGCATTCAGATTATTTCTCAATTCACTTCTACTACGACAATCCCGACGCAGATACAGCGTCGTACCTTGCCCGCGCAGATGAGATGTCGGAAGCTATCGAAGCAACCATCGCCACGTGTGATAATATCGCTGCCAAACTTAAGCAAAACCGGAAAATGTCGATTGCCGTAGACGAATGGAACGCGTGGAACATGAGCGGAACAGGAAGCATGCCTGAAAAACGCTGGACAGAGTTTCCTCCTTTGCTGGAACAGGTGTATAACCAGGAGGACGCCTTGCTGGTCGGCTCAATGTTAATTTCCATCATTAACCATGCAGACAGGGTGAAAATTGCCAATATTGCGCAGCTGGTCAATGTAATCGGTCCTATCATGACCAGGCCAAAGGGTCCTGCCTGGCGGCAGACGATATTTTACCCGTTTGCACAGGCAGCAAAATTCTGCCGCGGTGCAGTTCTTCATCAGAAAGTGACTTCTGATAAATACGACTGCCGGCTCCGCACCGGAGTGCCATGTCTGGCTTCAGCCAGTATCCTGACTCCGGAAAAAGGGCTTGTGGTTTTAGCGGTTAACCGCAGCCTGAAAGAAGAAATGGAACTTACGGTTGGACTCTCCGGAACCGGGAGCAGGTTTAATCCTGTCGACTGGACAGTTCTGCAGCACCCTGATTTGAAGGCAGTAAATACCGCTGAAAAACAGAACGTGAAACCTGTTCCGGCATCCGGCGCAGTGATTAAGGATAATTCCATGTCGGCTGTTCTGAAACCGGCTTCGTGGAATGTTTTCAGGATAAAGTAGAGAGCTCGCGGTTTTCCATGAGGAAAAAATGACCAGACGCGAAGTGGTTAGAGCGGTATTTGAAGGCAAAAAACCGCCCTATGTGCCCTGGAGTCTGGGTTTTACCCAAGAAGCATGGAAAAAACTCGTCGACCATTTTACCGCAGATAAAATGGAAGAGGTTCTGTGCGACCATATCTTCGGTGTTGGAAGCACAGGCGGAGAAACAAGAGACCTTGGACAGGACAAAATCCAGGACGCTTTTGGGGTTGTCTGGGACAGGAGTGCTGATAAGGATATCGGAGTAATTGCCAACAGGGTTCTGCCTGAGCCGACACTGAAAAATTACCGGTTTCCGGACCTGGCAAAGCCGGAATGTTTTTCAACAATACCTGAACAGATAAAAAAATCAGGGGACAGGTTTACGGTTTACAGCATCGGTTTTTCGCTTTATGAGCGTGCATGGACAATGCGCGGCATGGAAACGCTGATGATGGATTTTTACGACCACCCGGAATTTGTCAGGGAACTCCTGCGCGCAATATCGGACTTTAACATATCAATGGTGAAACAGGCGGTCAGGTATGATATCGACGCTGTTTATTTCGGAGACGACTGGGGACAGCAGCACGGTCTGCAGATGGGACCCGGTATCTGGCACGAATTCATTTATCCGGAGCTGAAAAGAATGTATGCGGCTGTGCGCAAAGCAGGGAAATTCGTGCTGATTCATTCCTGCGGAGACGTGGATGAATTATTTGATGACCTGATTGCCATAGGACTGAATTGTTTTAATCCGTTTCAGCCGGAAGTGATGAATGTCTGGGAACTGGTGCCGAAATACCGCGGCAGATTGTCATTCTTCGGCGGTTTATCCACCCAGAAAACTCTTCCCTACGGCACTCCTGAAGACGTCAGGAATGAAACCATGCGTCTTATTAAGCTTGGCAAAGACGGCGGATATATTTTTTCGCCTGCGCATGCGGTTGAAGGCGACGTGCCACTGGAAAACATCCTGGCTTTCATTGAAACCATAAAAAACCAGCCCGGGTTCAGACAGGCTGGATGATAAAATGAAAACGTGCTGCTGCCGCAGGCATCTCAGGATGATATTAACCAGCAAAAAAATTGAACAGCCGGAACTTCCGTCTGGTTATACCATCAGGAATTTCAGACAGAGCGATGAGCAATCTTACATTGAGCTCCTGAACCGGTGCCGGGATTTCTGTCTGTGGACTCTCCGGGAATTGAAAGAGGAGGTCATGTCGAATCAGCTTTCTCCCAACGGAATTTATGTGGTGATTTTTAAGGGGAAAATTGCAGCCACAGCATGTGGACTCGACAGGAGTTCTGCGAAAGACAAAAAAGCGGAACTCGGATGGGTTGCGGTTGATCCTGCTCACAGGGGAAAACATCTGGCATATGCTGTCTGCTGCAGGGTGCTCGGGCATTTGATAAACCAGGGCTATGACTATAAAAAGATTTTTCTGCTTACAGGACCAGGGCGGCTTGCCGCAAGAAAAACATTTCAGGAGCTGGGATTTGCGGAAGTAAGAAAGGGAGAGAGAAATGGCAAAAATATTAAATGAGATGAAGCACGAGAGCGGTATTCCACTGGGCGGACTCGGCACCGGTTCAATTGAAATCAGGCCGGACGGATATTTTTACGAATGGCAGATTTTCAACAAGGGTATATGGTCGCCTCATCAGCCCGGGTGTTACACGACAGAGCCGTTTCCCGACATGCCGCCGGAAACACTTTCGTTTTTTATCAGCACACGGTCCGGAAAAGACCTGCCGAAAACAAGACGGCTGGGCTTGCGCATGGACCAGCACAACGTCTACAGTATGGCATGGCTTAAGAGTGTCGACGGAATCGAATTTGACGGACGTTTCCCTGTTGCAAAGCTGAAGTATCTGGATTCCGGATTGCCTGTCGATGTGTCTGCGAAAATATTTTCTCCTTTTACTCCGCACGATTCCAGGACAAGCGGCACGCCCGGCGCCCACATTGTTTTTTCGGTGAGGAACCGGACAGGCAGAAAAATCAGGGTGTCGGTGTTAGGCCGGCTGGTAAATCCGCTTTCATGGCTTTACGACAGCAGAAAGCCCGTGAATTTTATTTCAAGCAGGCAGGGCACGACTTTCCTGACAATGCGGGCTTTTAATGGAGATAAAAAACTGCCCGACAGTATCGGGCTTTCAGTTACCGGAGGCACACACACGTGGGTTAAGAACGATACGGGTGCGGGGTTTTCAGGTGCTTTATTCTGGGATCCGGATTTCGGAGTCTGCTGCGAATCAATCCTGCACTTTTTCCATGAGACCGGCAGATTGCCGGGGTTGCAGGGCGACCGTTTTCCCGCTGAGTTTCTGAAAATGACGGAAAAGCAGGTTGATGCGCTTTCCCTGAAAAAAGCAGAGGAGATTTTCGAACAGCTTCAAAAATATCCCAGTGTATATCTGCTGGTCCGCAGGATAGAAAGTGCGATTCCCGGAGCTTTCCGCCGGGGAAAGAACGTGAAACCGTTTCTCCAGCACGTTAAAAAATTTCTGAGCGATAGTACGGATACAAAAACATCCAGGAAGAACTGGGGCGATGGCGCATTGTGTTCGTCGCTGGAACTCGGAGCCAATGAGACAAAGGAAATAAGGTTTACGCTTGGCTGGTATTTTCCCCGGCATTACAGCGAACTCGGCAACCGTTTAGGGCATATGTACGAGAACTGGTTCAGGGATGCGGAAGACGTCAACAGATTCCTCTCGAAAAATTACCGGCAGCATTGTGCCACGACAGTTGTTTTTGCGGATAACCTCTACAATACCAGCGTCGCCCCTGAATTTGCGGATGCATGGTCGGCACAGCTCTCTACGCTAACAAAATGCACGTGGTGGGTCAAGGACGGCGATTTCGGGGTATGGGAGGGGCTGGGCTGCTGCGGGTTTCATACCACGGATATTACCTACGACGGTTCGTTCGGACTGGCGGCTCTTTTCCCGGACCTCCAGAAAAGGCAGATGGAAATGGGCGCAAGGTTCCAGCGCGAAGACGGACGCGTTCCGCATTTCTTTGTTCCGGATTTTTCAAAGGTTGACGACAGCTTCGACAGGGTGGATATGAACCAGCAGTTTGTACTGCTGGTCTGCAGGGATTATCTTTTAACCGGCGATATTTCCTATGTGAGACGGCTCTGGCCGAATATTTTGAAGGCAATGGACAATACAGCCAGGCTGGATGGCGACAAGGACGGCCTGCCGGACCATGAGACAAGGCGGAACACTTACGATGTCTGGAACTTTTTCGGTACTCCGTCGTATATAGCCAGTTTATGGCTCTCGGCGCTTCTGGCGGCAATACGTCTTGCAGAGGATTTAGGCGAGAAAAAACGCACAGTGCAGTGGAAAGCGGTCCTCTCAAAAGGCATTGAAAATTTCGAGAAGAAACTATGGAACGGAAAATATTACAGCTTGTGGGTGGACGGCAGGGAACGGGATGAATGCTGTATGACAGACCAGATTGATGGAGAATGGTTCACCAGCCTGATAGGACTCGGAAGCTGTCTGCCTGCGCGGCGCATTATCGCTGTGCTGAAGGCAATTATGAAATACAATTTCAGCGAAGAAGGGGGATTAATCAACGCTTCTTATCCGCCGCACACCAGATTTCACATCCATACGTTTAAGAATCTTCAGGCGACAGCTCCATGGAGCGGCATTGAATATGCGCTTGCTTCAATGATGATTGATTACGGACTGCTGAACGAAGCCGAAAAGGTCGTAAAAAGCGTTCACGACAGGTATTACGGTGCAGGGCGGTTCTGGAACCATAACGAATGCGGCGACCATTATTACCGGGCAATGTCCTCATGGGCGCTTCTTCTTGCACTTGCAGGCTTCAAACCTGATGTGCCTGGGCAAACATATACCATTGCTCCTGCAGTCCGGCAGAAAAAATTCCATGCACCATGGGTATCATCCACCGGCTGGGGCTATTTAAGGCAGACCGGCCGCAGGTTTGAACTGGTCTGTCTGTCCGGCTGTCTTGAATTCAGGATGCTGAGATTGAAAAGATCAGGGCAGAGGTTGTCCGTTTACCTTGACGGCAGAAAAGTCCCCGTGAATGTGACGCAGGATAACGGATTTTGCATCCTGGCTTTTCCCGTGCCGTTAAAAATAAAAGCGGGTGGCAAAATAATAATTTTGCAAGCACTCTAGTGCCCTGCCCCGTTTTTTGTAGCATAAATTAAGGAGGCTGTTAAATGGATAAACGACTAGCGAAAGTATTTATCAGTTGTGGACAAAGTGATAAATATCCTGATGAAAAACCAACAGCAGAAAAAATCAGGGAATATTTACAGAGCAAAGGTTTTCATGTTTATCTTGCAAATGATGATCAAAAACTATTTGACACAAATCAGGTAATAATTGAAGAGCTCGAAAGTTCAGATTACTATTTATTCATTGATTTCAAAAGGGAAAATATATCTTGCAGTAAATCACGCGGGTCGCTTTTTACAAATCAGGAGTTTGCAATCGCGCTTTACATGAACTTTGATAAAACCATCTTATTACAGGAAGAAGGAATCGAGCGCGAAGGTTTTCTTAATTACACAAGTTTAACCAATATTAAACCATTTTCTAAAAAAGAAGACGTGTTAGGAATGGTTAAAGAAATGGTTGAAAGTAAAAAATGGGATAGCAACTTTTCGCGACATTTAATTGCTGAATTAATAGGAGCAAACCAAGACACGTATTATTCTGATCATTATGGATATTGCAACCCGAATCCACAAGCGAAATGTCCGCTGGATAAATATAAGGCAAAAACTTGCAGCCAAACTGTATTTCCTTGCCGTATTTCTAATAGAAATCCTCACAGAGAAGCGCGGGGAGTTAGAGCTATTCTAAAAGAAATAAAAAATCCCGGATCTGGTAGGTTTATTTTACATGTTGACGGTAGATATTTAAAATGGGCTGGGCATAAAGAATGTTATGAACATGTGATTCCTCGCAACAATGGGCGAAACTTAGACTTATTTTGTATATGTGCGTGTGCACCATTGGAAGTTTATTTGCATGAGGACAACGATGCTTGGCCGAAGAAGTTTGTCAATAATAAAGAAAGCGGGGAATTACATCTTACGTATTCAATATTTGCAGAAGGATTTCCGAAATTAGAATTTACGATCAAAATTAATCTTACAAATGATATTAACACAACAACAGTAGAATTGGTGAACAAGTTTAAATAGTGTTCTGCATAACAATGTCGAAGTTAGATACATAGCAAAAATAGTCATGGATCAAAGAAATGCCAAGCTGAAGTAATGACTCCCGTCTTTTGTACCACGGAGGTATTCCGTTTAACGACGCTGATATTACCTCTGACTGCCGAAAATGTCCTTGTGATATTCCTGAAGGGATTTTACCTTTGACCTGCCTTTAATCTCGTCCGCGATTCCCTTTGCAGCGGCTGTTGCAGCAGCGGTTGTAGTTATGTAGGGTATCTTGTATTTTATGGCGTTCTTGCGGATATACGAATCATCGTGCTGGCTCAGTTTTCCGGCAGGCGTATTGATGATAAGGTTGATTTCCTTGTTTTTCAGGGCATCCATTATGTTCGGTCTTCCCTCCTGAAGTTTGTAAATCAGTTCTGATTTTATTCCGCATTCCTGAAAATATTTATGGGTCCCTGCGGTTGCAACAATTTTGAAGCCCATTTTTTCAAGCTCTTTTGCAGATTTCACAGCGGATTTCTTGTCGGGATCCGCCACCGTGATAAGCACGGTTCCTTTCAGGGGAAGAGCAGGTCCGACCGCCTCTTCTGCCTTGAAAAATGCATTTCCGAACGTATTGGCAATTCCGAGAACTTCGCCTGTCGACCGCATTTCCGGGCCCAGAATAGGGTCGACTTCAGGATACATCGGGAACGGAAACACTGACTCTTTTACTCCGAAATGCGGGATTTTTTTCTGTGTCAGGTTAAGGTTTTTTATTTTCTTTCCCAGCATCAGCTGTGTTGCGATTTTTGCCATTGATATGCCGCAGACCTTTGAAACCAGGGGAACTGTCCGCGATGCCCTCGGATTTGCCTCAAGAACGTAAACCTTGTCGTTGCATATCGCATACTGCATGTTCATCAGGCCGACCACATGGAGCTCCTTGGCTATTTTACGCGTGTATTCGGAAATTGTGTCAAGATGTTTCTGCGGAATTGAAATAGGCGGAATAACGCATGCGGAATCGCCCGAGTGTATTCCTGCCTGTTCGATATGCTCCATGACAGCAGGTATGAATACCTCGTCGCCGTCCGACAAAGCATCTGCTTCGGTTTCCAGGGCATCCACGAGGAACTTGTCGATGAGTATCGGTCTTTCAGGAGTGACGTCGACCGCCTTTGCAACATATTCCCTGAGCATGTCCTCGTCATAAACAATCTGCATTCCGCGTCCGCCAAGCACAAAGGAAGGTCTTACCATCAGCGGATATCCGATTTGTTTTGCTATGTTAAGCGCTTCCCTGATTCCGCTTGCCATTCCTGATTCAGGCATCGGTATTCCCAGTTTTTCCATCATCTTGCGGAATCTGTCCCTGTCCTCTGCCAGGTCGATTGTGTCGGGAGTAGTCCCCAGGATTTTTACTCCTGCATTTGCCAGTTCATTTGCAATATTCAGGGGTGTCTGTCCGCCGAACTGGACAATTACTCCTTCGGGATTTTCCTTTCCGTAGATGCTCAATACGTCCTCAACCGTCAATGGTTCAAAATAAAGCTTGTCGGAAGTATCGTAGTCGGTGGAAACAGTTTCCGGGTTGCAGTTCACCATTATTGTCTCAAATCCCATTTCCCTGAGCGCAAAAGCGGCATGCACGCAGCAGTAATCAAACTCGATTCCCTGTCCTATGCGGTTCGGGCCTCCCCCCAGCACCATGACTTTTTTCCTTGTGCTGGATTTGGTCTTGTCGGGTGCATTGTATGTTGAGTAATAATATGCTGTATTCTCAACACCGCTTACAGGAACCGGTTCCCATGCCTCTACGACTCCCATCCCGGTTCGTCTTGTCCTGATTTCCTGTTCACTGGTGCCGAGCAGCTGCGAAAGATACTTGTCCGAGAACCCGTCTTTTTTTGCCTGTGTCAGCATTTCATCCGGCAGGGCTTTTCCCCTGAATTTAAGAATTTTTTCTTCCAGCTCAACCAGTTCCTTCATCTGCTTTATGAAATACGGCTTGATATAGGTGAGATTGTAAAGCTTGTCGACGTCAGCGCCTTTCCTGAGCGCCTCGTACATCAAAAACTGTCTTTCGCTTGTCGGTTCCTTCAGCATGTCCAGAAGTTCCTGCAGGGTCTTTTTATTGAAATTCTTTGCAAAGCCGAGTCCGTATCTGCCGTTTTCCAGTGACCTGATGGATTTCTGAAGCGCCTCCTTGTAGGTTTTCCCTATGCTCATTACCTCTCCGACTGCCCGCATCTGGGTGCCTAATTTGTCCTGTGCATCCTTGAACTTTTCAAAAGCCCATCTTGCGAATTTTATGACAACGTAATCGCCGGATGGCTTGTATTTTTCAAGGGTGCCTTCCTTCCAGTACGGGATTTCGTCGAGGGTCAAACCCGCGGCAAGTTTCGCTGAAATGAGCGCAATCGGGAAGCCGGTTGCCTTGGAAGCCAGCGCAGAAGAGCGGGAGGTGCGGGGATTGATTTCAATTACCACAACCCTTCCGGTTTTCGGGTCGTGCGCAAACTGGATATTTGTTCCGCCGATGACCTGTATTGCCTCCACTATTGAGTATGAATATTTCTGCAGTTTTTCCTGAAGCTCCGGTGCAATGGTCAGCATTGGAGCCGAACAGAAGGAATCGCCTGTATGGACTCCCATTGCATCAATGTTTTCGATGAAACACACGGTAATCATCCGGCTCTTGGAATCCCTGACAACTTCCAGCTCGAGTTCCTCCCAGCCAAGCACGGATTCCTCAACGAGAATCTGTCCCACCATACTTGCCGAAATTCCCCTGGAGGCGACAACCCTTAATTCCTCGACATTGTAAACGAGCCCGCCGCCTGTTCCGCCGAGGGTGTAGGCAGGGCGTATGACAACCGGATACCCCAGGCCAGCCGCGATTTTTTCCGCTTCCTCGACACTGTACGCAGGATCGCTTTTCGGCATAGGGATTCCCAGTTTGTTCATTGTATTTTTGAAGGCAATCCTGTCTTCTCCGCGTTCAATGGCGTCGACATTTACCCCGATAACTCTGCAGCCGCATTTTTCAAGCACGCCTGCCCTGGCAAGCGCTGATGAAAGGTTCAGGCCGGTCTGTCCGCCCAGATTCGGCAAAAGACCGTCGGGCTTTTCCTTTTCAACGATTTCCGTCAGGGATTGCAGATTCAGCGGTTCAATGTAAGTCGCGTCAGCCATGCCGGGGTCTGTCATGATCGTGGCAGGGTTGGAATTTACCAGCACGATTTTATAGCCGAGTTCCTTCTTTAATGCCTTGCATGCCTGAGTGCCGGAGTAGTCGAACTCGCATGCCTGCCCGATAACTATCGGCCCTGAGCCGATAATCATAACTTTGTGAATGTCATTTCTGCGCGGCATAACTTTCCTTTCAATTATGAAGGTTGAATTGCATTTATCTGATACCTGTACTACACATATTCCACCGTAGCCGGCGGTTTAGGCGTGAGATCATATAAACACCGGTTGACTCCCGGAATATTGGTGATTAGCCGGCTGATTTTTTCCAGTTTTTTCCATGGCAGCCGGGTGACGGATGCTTTTCTGGCATCCCTGCTCTCAATGCATCTTACTACTATGATTCGTCCGAATTCCCTTTTGTTATTTCTTATGCCGGTTGCATAGTCCTTCAGGAGCACGGCGAAATACTGGAAAGCGCCCGTGCTTTTCAGCTCTTTTTCAACAATCGTCGTGGCAGCCCTGACAATTTCAAGTTCTTCCTCGGTGACCTCGCCGACAATCCTCGTTGCAAGGGCAGGACCGGGGAAGGGAATTCTGCTGAAGACTTCCTGCGGCAGTCCCAGATGTTTTGCAACTTTTCTGACACCGTCCTTGCGCAGGGTTTTAAGCGGTTCAACCACCGCGTAGCCATATTCTTTTTCAGGGTCAATTCCAATCTGGGCGAGAATGTTGTGCTGCCTCTTTATGCCTGCCACTGTTTCTTCTATGTCGGTTAAAATAGTGCCGTGGAAAAGAAATTTTGCGCCGGTTTCCCTGACCAGCCGGGAAAAAATCCTGGCATAAAAGGTGTCGGTGATTGCCTGTCTTTTCTGTTCCGGGTCCGTGATGCCTTTCAGGGCGCACAGGAATTCCTGTCTGGCGTCCACCAGTTCAATCGGCATTCCCATCCTGGAAAATGTTCTGACAACTTTTTCCGGTTCGCCTTCCCGCATCAGGGCATTGTCGATGAAAAATGTTTTCAGATTTTTGCCGATTGCCCTGTGACCCAGCACCGTGACAACTGAACTGTCGACTCCTCCGCTCAATGCATTTATGGCAATACTGTCACCGACGGTTTTTTTGATTTCTGCTGCCTGTTCCTCCGCGAATTTTTTGCAGTCCATGACACCCTCCTGTGGTATTCGTTATTAATGTCCAGATTACAGCCGGATATTGCCTCATTTTAAGGCAACATAAATTGTTTATTTTTATCACAAAGGCAAAAAAGAGTCAACAACAAACTGTGCACCTGATTTGGCTTGACAAAAGAAACCTGTGTGATAAAATTACAGCGAAGTATGTAACAGCCGGCGCACAAAAAAATGTGCGCTGCATAAATTAGAAGGAGGAGAAAATGCCGTTAGTTCCAATGAAACAGATTCTTGACGAGGCAGTAAAGGGCGGTTATGGGGTCGGCGCATACAATGTCAACAACATGGAGCAGATCCAGGCAATCATGGCCGCTGCCAGGGAAACACAGAGTCCTGTAATTATCCAGGCAAGCAGGGGAGCCCTGAAATACAGCAATTTTATCTATCTGCGGCATCTTATGCTCGCTGCAGTTGAGGAAAATCCGGATGTTCCGCTTTCAATGCACCTTGACCACGGCAATTCCATGGATACCTGCAAAAAGGCGATATCCCTTGGTTTTACCTCTGTGATGATCGACGGGTCGCTCAAGGAGGACAGCAAGACGCCGACGAATTACGACGAGAATGTCGCTGTGACAAGAGAAGTTGTGAAATATGCGCATCCTCTCGGTGTGACTGTTGAAGGCGAATTAGGCACGCTCGGCGGGATTGAGGACGGCGTTGGTTCAGGCAAGGTAAAACTGACAGATCCCGACCAGGCAGCGCAGTTTATAAAGGATACAGGCATCGATGCTCTGGCTCTGGCAATCGGGACTTCCCACGGAGCATACAAGTTCAAGGCAGAGCCAAAGTTAGCCATGGACATCATTGAAAAAGTCAGGAAAAAGGTTCCGGGATTTCCCCTGGTAATGCACGGTTCTTCAAGTGTTCCGGCGGATCTTGTAGAAAAGGTCAACAAGTACGGCGGAAAGATGCCGCATGCAATGGGTGTCCCGATGTCTGCGATCCAGCAGGCGATAAAATTCGGAATCGCAAAGATCAATATTGATACCGATGGCAGGCTTGCCGTGACAGGAGCTATCCGCGAGGTTTTTGCGACCACGCCGGAAAAATTCGATCCCAGGGATTATCTGGGTCCTGCAAGGGAGGCCTTGATGAAAGTGGTTGCCGCAAAGATGAGAGATTTAGGCACCGCGGGTCATGCAAAGGATTATTCCCCGAAATCCCTTGAGGACATGAAAAAATTATACAAACTCTAATTCCTGCAGGGTTTTAATAACACGCACGTTCTTGATCCGGCTGTCAGGGACATTCTGTCCTGTTCTGCGGATAAGAACGGTGTTGATCCCGATTTCCGCAGGTATTCTGCAGTCGAATTCAGGATGATCGCCCACATGCATCAGTTCTTCGGGTTTTATTTTCATTTCTCTGCAGATTTTTCCGAAACAATCCGTGGATTTCAGGGATTTGAAATCAGTGAGGCAGGAATACATTTTTGAAAAGTAATGCCCCAGGTTTTTCATTTTCGGGGCGATGAATTCCCTGGGCATTGCCGTTATGATGATCAAAGGATGTTTTTTCTGCAGGAGATCCAGAACCGGAACAACATCCGCATAGACAATCACTTCGCCTGAAAATTTTTCCAGGATTTTTGCAAAAGTGAGATTAAACCCGAAAAACCTGGCCCAGTATTCCAGGTCGTACCACCTGAGGTCGTTTTCGCCGACTTTTTCATATTCCGCGATTACCCGTTTTTTCGCTTCTTCAAAGTCCAGGTGATGTTTTTCGGCATACAGCCTTGGAATCTCATAAAGCCAGACCTTATCGTTGAAATTCGGGTCGACAAGCGTTCCGTCAACATCAAAGGAAATAATTTTGATGTCGGGCATTCTAATCCCGGTTTTCTTTTATTAAGACCGTCATCATCACTGCGGCGAGAAGCGATAATCCTGCGCCTGTACCGAAAGCCATCGCAGGGCCGAACTTCTGCCACAGAAACCCGAGAATCAGACTTGCCGGAAACAGGCCGATGCCGAGCGCAAAATAGTACATCCCGTACGCAGAGCCGCGGAGTTCCGGAGGAACAAGGTCTGCCACCAGTGCGCGTTCCGTACCCTCAGTAAGCCCGTAGTAAAGTCCGTAACCGATGAACAGTGCCCATACCTGCCAGGCGCTGGTGCAGAAGGCAAAACCGGCATAAATCGCGGCATAGACTGTCCACCCTGCTATTATTATTTTTTTTCTGCCGAGACGGTCCGACAGCATCCCGCCGGGCATTGAAGCCAGTGATTTGACGGCGTTATGGACCGCCCAGAGAAGGGGTATTGTCAGTGGAATAAGCCCTGCGTCCTGGCTTCTGAGAATCAGGAATGCATCGCTGGAGTTTCCGAGTGTAAAAATAAAGACAATCAGGAGAAATTTTTTGAATCTTGCGTCAAAATCCTTCAAAGACAGCCTGAAAGGTTTTTCCTGGCATACAATCTGCTTTTTTTCCTGCACAAACAGGGCCAGGATAACAGCCATGATGCCCGGGATTACCGCAAACCAGAATACCTTCCTGTAGTTATTAAGGAATAGATATAACAGTCCTGAAGCCAGAAGAGGACCTATTACCGCGCCTGCGTTGTCCATGGCGCGCTGGAACCCGAATGCTTTTCCGCGTTCCTGGATATCGCACGACTCAGCAATCAGGACGTCGCGCGCAGAGGTTCTGATTCCCTTGCCTGTGCGGTCGAGAAACCTGACTGTCAGAACATGCCATGGTTTTGTTGCAAGTGCGATGAATGGCCTGGTGACATTTGCTATCAGGTAGCCTGCAACAACAAACGGTTTCCTGTGGCGCAGGCGGTCTGACAGCCATCCGGACACGAGTTTCAGGATGCTTGCCGTGCTTTCCGCAATGCCTTCAATCACTCCGATGAAGGCAAAGGATGCCGAAAGAACATTTTTCAGGAAAAGGGGGAGAAGCGGAATAATAATATCGCTGCTTATGTCATTTAACAGGCTGACAAAGCCGAACAGAACGACATTTTTTTTAAAACTGAATATTTTTTTCACAGAAACAGTTCCTGGCTTCGTTATACTTTACATTTGTATTTTTGTCAAGGGACTTGTCGGAGAAATACAGACGTGATAAAATACGTCTATGAATCCACTTTTAAAAATTTTCATTATTTTTGCGGGGATTGTCGGAATTAACAGGGCAGGACTCCATCTCGGGCTTGCCCTGCTTCTGGCAGTGGCATGTACAGGACTCTGGTTCGGCCTGCCTCCGGGTAAAATCGCCGTGACAGCACTTGAATCCCTTGGAACATCCGAAACCCTGACGCTGATGGCGCTGGTCCTGATAATTTTTCTTTTGAACAACCTTATGGACAAGGGCGGAAATCTCCGCAGGATGGTTCTGGCTTTTTCAAGCATTGCAAAAAATCCGAAGATTTCAATGGTTGCTTTGCCTGCGCTCATCGGAATGCTGCCATTGCCCGGAGGAGCGCTTTTTTCCGCTCCGATGGTTGAAAAAACAGCCCGGAATTCGCTTTCTGCCGACCATCTTACAGCGATGAATTACTGGTTCAGGCACCTCTGGGAGTACTGGTGGCCGCTTTATCCCGGCGTTGCCCTTGCCTTGACACTCACGGGACTGAGTCCTGGACACTTTTTTCTGCTGATGTTTCCGTTCAGCGTTATGGCTGTCCTTGGAGGGTTGTTTTTTATCGTCAGGCCTGTTAAAACAGCGAAGGGAGAGGCAGCAACAACGGGTAAATTCACGGACCTTGTCAGGGAAGCCGCCCCGATATTGATTGTCATTGTTTCCATGCTTGTACTTCTGCCCCTGACTGCTCTGGCGGTCAGGCATGGTTTTGTTCCTGCCACATTTAAAAGCGGTCTGCCGGTTGTTCTTTCAATGTTTGCAGGACTTGTCTTTTGCCTGATTGTTTCCAGGGCAGGAGCAGCGGAATTATTTTCACCGCTGACAAAAGCTTCTTTCTGGTCGTTGTTTTTTACAGTGGCAGCAGTAATGGCTTTCAAAAGTATTCTTGAACAGAGCAGTGCCGTAAGCCAGGTTCTGGAAAACCTTAAAACATACCATATACCGGTGCTGGCAGTTGTTATGGTTATGCCTTTTTTAACAGGGTTAATCGTCGGGTTAATGGTCGGACTTGTTGGAATTTCATTTCCCATTGTTCTTGCTCTTGTCCGCAGTACATATCCTGAGTCGTTTATGGCTTATGTTGTCGTGGCATATACCTGCGGCTATATAGGAATGATGATTTCGCCTGTTCACATCTGTCTTGTTGCCACAAACGAATATTTTCATTCAGACCTGCTGAAGGTTTACAGATGGCTTACAGGTCCTGTTGCGGTCGTGTTTGTTACCGCGGTTTTGCTTTTTCTGATTTTGAAGTAGCGTAATTGTGATATAATATTTCTGTTTTCCGGAGTGGGTGTGTAGCTCAGCTGGCTGGAGCGCCGCTTTCACAGAGCGGAGGCCACAGGTTCAAATCCTGTCGCACCCACCATGATTTGAACCTGACGGAGGGAGTCAAAACGACGCGACACACAAAACTTAAATTTGTGTGTGTTGAATATAAGAATTTAAAATAAAGGTTGAAAATGACACATAGCCAAAAGATAAACGTTAAGAGCGAACAAAAGATGCAAAGAGCAATCTTGCAAGAAAAAGCAAGCGGCACTCCTGATATCGAAATTGGCAATAAATATGGAGTTACATTCCGATATATTGAAAAACTTATTACACAATCACGAGGAGTGAATGTTAGTAATCTGAAAATTTCAAAAGAAATAAAAACTCTTAATCCAAAGGAGTTCAGAGAAGAACCAAGCACTGTTTGGAGTTTTAAAAGTCGTGGTGGCTGGGCAACTCACAGTGGAGATTATAGAGGAAATTGGTCTCCTTATATTCCTCGCAATGTAATTTTTAAATATTCCAAGCCAGGAGAATTAGTTTTAGATTATTTTTGTGGAGCAGGAACTACTGCCGTAGAAGCGAAATTACTTGGAAGAAAATGTATGGTTTTGGATATTAATGACATGGCTATTGAATTAGCAAAAAAAAATGTAGTTTTTCACATGGAGCCACAATTAGATTTAATTAATGAAGAAAGTCATTTGAAAATTTACGAACCAGAATTATTGGTCGGAGACGCTAGAAATTTATCGTTTTTACAAAATAATTCTGTTGATTTGATATGTGCTCATCCTCCTTATGCAAACATTATTAATTATACAGATTCAAAAGAAGGTGATTTATCGTTTTTTGATATTGACGAATTTTTAATAGAGATGCTAAAAGTTGCAAAAGAAAGTTTTAGAGTGTTAAAACCGGGTAGACAATGTGCTATCTTGATAGGAGACATGAGAAAAGAAAAGCATGTAATTCCTTTAGGTTTTAAACTTATAAATGTTTATCTAAATGCTGGTTTCCAGTTGAAAGAACTTGTTATTAAGCGCCAACATAATTGTAAGACAACAGGATTTTGGTATAACAACAGTATTAAATATAATTTTCTTCTATTGGCACACGAATATTTGCCGATTTTTGAAAAACCTAAAACAGCGCTTACGTTAAGCATAAAGGAAAAAAGTACAAATTATGGGCTGATAGCTCCTATTGCAAAAAATCCGCCATTAATGAAAAAAATAGACGGCCTTGAAACTACAACAGTATGGGTTTTGCCAGAAAAGGAATTTGAAAAGCAATTAAATAAAAACGTGATAGACAGATATTCAAATGGTGATGGAGTTTTAACTGTTGCTTTTGATTCTCGTGCTAAAATTGAACCGTTTTCTTTTGACAAAAAAATAAAAAAGAAAGGACTGCTTTTTATTAAGTCACCTTTCTTAGCTAATGAATCCTCAAAAGCAAATATTGAATTTTATTCGCAAAAAGTAAGTGAATTTATAAAGCGAGATTACCTTAGAAAAGACGGTTATCTTGTTATTCAAACACAGGATGTAAGAATAAACGGATATATAGAACCGATGGCTAAAAACTTTATAGATGCGTTGCTGCCCGATAAAAATTTTTGGCTTAAAGAGATCGTCATTGTCATTGGTAACAGAAAAAATTATCAAAATCGTAATCCACAAGAATATTTAGATATAGAACATCAGTATTTACTTGTCTATGAAAGGATAGGGGAGAATAAAAATGTCTAGTTTTCTCAAATTTCTTGAAAAATTAGCGCAACATTGCGGTGTGTATTTTAAAGTAGAAAAATTCCAAGGGAAGAACGAGTATAAATTGGCAGCAAATATTCTAAATGAAATTAATAAATACCTCTATCAGAAAGAGGAAGCTTTACCCCCTGAATATATTTCTGAATTTCATAAATATTGGGAAGAAAATCATGTGAATGTATTGTCTCCAAGAATCAATCCGAATGGAGAGTGTTTAGCAGTAGCCAAAGCTCTCGAGAGTATATACAAAAATAACACCATCAAAGTCCAATTGGATACACTTAATTTGACGAAAGAAGAGATCGCCAATGTAAGGTTTTTTACTGCAATTCAAGATTTCAATATTGACGTTCACGCAAAAACCAATCCTTTTGAATTTTATAAAAGACATCCGAATTGTTTTATGCCTGAAAAAATAAAAGATAATAATTTGTTGGTTGATGAGTTTCTTAATTTTCTTGGCGCACAATCGCAAAGAGACAAACGAAAACCATGGATGTTGAATTCTGCAAAGTTATTGGTTGAAAAATATGAATCCGCAGCATATAAAATTTACGATGTTCATAAGGGCGATGTTCTTGAAATTGTCAAGGCACTAACCGCAGAAGAGCGATACGGTTTTTCTAATAAAAAAGCCCATATGTTTTTAAGAGATATGGCTGATTTAGGTGTATGGAAGTATAAGAAAAATATAGAAAAATTAGATGTAATGAGTGATAAGAATACTATGCGAGTAGCTATGCGGACAGGAATTCTTCAATTCCGAATTCCATTACTTGCAAGTTTTCTGGATGTTTTTTGTTTTCAATATTCGTTGGTAGATAAATTGAATCGTGAAGCATGGAGAAAGGTATGGGAAGAATGGGATGAAAAGATCCCGAATAATCATAGGCCCCCTACTCCTGCATCAATGGATTATTTAATCTTTAGACTTGGCAAAATAGCGTGTCGTCCAAACAAACGAATCTGTCCGCCAGAAAAGAAAATCATAGACAAAAAATTAGAAAGTTTAATTCCACAGGATCAACTAATATTCAAAGATGATAATTATTGCATTTTCAGTAGTGTTTGTCAAGCCGGAAGAAAAATGCTGAATGCTCCTAATAGCATTTCTATAGAAGGAAGAACTGGTTGGAAAAGTGGAAAAACAAATAAAGGTGGTGGGGGAGGTATCTCATCTTGAGTCTAAAACCAGATGTTTTTCACCTTACTATGTCTAAACTAATGCTGAAACGACAGCTTGCTGTAAAAATAACAGCCATTTTTGCATTCGTGGTTATTGCGTCCGGCATATCAACCGCAAAGCAGGTGCAGGACGCACAATCTTCCTGGGTAAAAGAGGACTTCGTAGTCGTTTCCCAGTCAATTTCTCCGAAAGTGGCTTTTGACCTTCGCTTAAACCAGAACGTGTTGCTACTGGCTGTTGATGTTGAACCGTGGAAAGCCGGAGAGATTCCTCTGGTATCAGTCGGATTATCTGCTGCGAAAAAAATAATACTCTCAAATAAAAACGCGACAATCAGCCGCACAGATAGTTCTTTCCGTTTTCTTTTTTCAGTTCCGACAGACACACTGGTGTCGAAGGAGTCCGACTGGAAACAGCTGCGCCTGGGAATGGCAGTGTCGTGGCCAGGAGGCGCCCTAGGACAGAACCGTCAGCAGGAAAGGTTCAGACATCTTGGCAGAGGAGCCACACATTCAGGCTTGTCTCCTGATCCCTCCGACTGGATGCCTTTTGACCTGAAAGAATATTCCGCAATGGTGGCAGACCAGAAAAACCGGATTTTCATAGATTTTCGCCAGCCCATGGACGGGAAGGCAACGATAGTGCTGGAGGATAAGTCGGGTCGCCGTATCCGGAACCTGATCGCAGGAAAAGCAATGTCAAAGGGCAGAAACCGTATCCAGTGGGACGGGCTGGACGAACACAATAACGTTGTTGCCCCCGGTACTTACAGGTGGCGCGCCATAAGCCATCCCGGCATCAAACCTGTATACCTGTTTTCGTTCTGCAATGACCCTGGACCGAACCACACATGCCTGAGTTCAGCTGTTGCAGGTGACGGGATGACATTTTTCGGCGCGCCATGCACAGAAGGCGGTTACGCGATGATGTCGCTGGACACCTCCGGCAAATTCCTGATGAATTACAATCCTGTTATGGGCACAGGCATTGAAAAAGTGGCTCTGGCAGCCGACGGGGAATTTCTCTATGCTGCACACGACGGTTATCAATGGTGCGGGAACACAAACGAGCCCAGACTCACGCTTACCAGGTTTAATGTGAAGAATGGGGATGTGGTTGATTTCCCTGGAGGCAAACGTTTTATCACCCTGAATCTGCGTCAGTCCAGGGACCCGAAGGGGCTTGATCTGGGCGGAATGGCGCTGGTGTCGGGAAAGATATATGTCGGAAGCCGGCTGTCTGATTCTCTTCTGGTGGTCGACGCCAGAACAGGCGAAAAAACAGGCGAAATCAGGCTTGTCTCGCCTGGAGCCATGACAAGCGGCGGAGGTATGATATACGTTGTTTCTGGAAACAGTGTTGTGAAAATCAATATTGAAAAAAACGAGATTATACCGGTAATTCCCGCAGGAGAACTTTCCATACAGGACATAGCCCTGGATGCGTCCGGGAACATCTATTTAAGCGACGGGAAAACAAGCACCGTAAAAGTTTACAGCCCCAAAGGAGTATTTGTAAAAACAATAGGCAAACCAGGATGTGCATACTCAGGGGTATATGATGCTGAAAGGATGATTAATCCGAAAGGACTGGCTGTTGCTTCCAATGGCTGGGTGTGGGTGACAGAAGACCGCTGGACTCCGAAACGTCTTGTTGCCTGGGACCTGGCAACAGGCAAGGTTGTCAGGGAAATGTTCGGACCAACCAGGTACGGCGCAGGTGATGCAGGATTTGATGCTGCCGACCATTCCGACTGGATAGGGCTGGGAACGCAGTGGCACGTGGATTTCAGCAGGAAAACCGCGGTTCCCAGGAGTATCCTGGGCGGCAATTTCAATGCCATGCATTATTCGTTTGTGCACAGCAGGGGCAGGACATTCATTATCGGTTTTGGAGGATATACCTTTATTTCCGAACTGCAGAAGGACGGGTCAGTAAAAGACCTGGCATTTGTTGCTTCCACACACCGGTTCTGTTTTGCCTTTAACTGGAATCCTCCGGCTCCCTTTATTACTGCTTTCAACAAGGCATATCCCGACCGCGTGGGAAAACACGGCGAAAAAGGTCCCGGCGTGCTGTGGGTGGACAAAAACGGCGACGGACAGATGCAGCCGGATGAATTTGATTTCGCGCCTTCCTGTGAAAATTTTGCAGGAGCTTACTGGGGACACGATTTCCATGATCTGACCATACGCGTGCCGGCAACTGTCAGGGGAAAACGCGTGTTGGTAACGCTGAAGCCGGAAGGTTTTTATCCTGGCGGAGCTCCGAAATATCCGGATCTGAACAAGGCCTGCCTTGCAGGCAAACCGATAGAATTGTCCGGGAACGAGGTGGAGACGTCAGTCGACAGTTTCGGTAATATGATTTGCAATTCCGATCCCGAGATGACCTGCTTTTCTCCGTCGGGAAAACTCGTCTGGACATACCCGAACAAATGGACAAATGTTCACGGTTCGCATGCCGCGCCTCTGCCGGAGACAGGCGTAATGCAGGGAGTGCTCTTTTTCCTGGGAATGGCTCCTTTTGACGAACAGGCGGATATTTTCATGCTGAACGGCAACCACGGCAGGTTTTTCGTGATGACATCCGACGGGTTTTATCTGGACGAGATGTTTAAGGATGTGCGGCTGGGAGGGAAATGGGATATCTATACGATAGGAGGCGAGTGTTTCGGAGGGTTCTTCGCAAAATCCGCTAAAGACCGCAACTATTACCTGCAGAGCGGCAGTATAGAATACCGGGTCTTCCGCATCGACGGCATTAACCAGGCAAAGCGCAGCCAGGGAAGCGTCACGGTTGTTCCGGCTCAGGTGATAGCCGCTGAGCGCAGCCTGGTGAAAAAAACCGGCGAGACTAGTGTGCCTAAAGAATCCGTTGTTGGATTTGCTTCAACTGCACCGTCGATTGACGCAAAGGAAAATGACTGGACAGGCGAGTATACCCTGCGGTGGGATAAATCAGGACAGTTTCCCGTGATGGTGCGCGCGGCATACGACGAAAAAAATCTTTACCTGTATTATGTAGTGGAGGATTCTTCGCCCTGGGTGAATAATGGAAGGGACTGGACACTTCTTTTCAAGACAGGCGATTCGGTGGATTTGCAGATCGGCACGGACAATACGGCAAATCCTGACAGAATACAGCCTGTGCCGGGCGACCTCCGGCTGCTGATTGCACCTTTTCAGGGACAGAATATCGCTGTGCTTTACAGGCACCGGGTTACCGACACAACTGACAAAGATTCTGTTACCTTTGCCAGCCCATGGCGGAGCGAAAAGGTGGATTCAGTGAAGCGTCTGGAAAATGTGCAGATAGCCGTGGAGAAGGAGAATAACAGATACCGGGTGGAAGCATCCATTCCTTTGAGTGAATTAGGACTGGTTTCTCCTGCCGGGAAAACCTTCATGGCTGATTTTGGCGCGCTTTACGGAGATGCCGACGGGAAAATTATCATGCTCAGGTCATACTGGTCGAACCAGGCGACGAATCTGGTCAATGACGTGCCGGGAGAAATCATGCTGACGCCAAGCCTGTGGGGCAGGGTCAGATTCAGGGAAAGGAGCGGAAAATGAGAAATTTTCGGATTTCTGTTCTTCTTGCCTCTGTAATCTGGAGTGTCAGCGCCTATGCCGGAACCCTGACCTGCGATGGAGTCCTGGGCAATTCAGGCGAGCAGGGAAAAACTCTGGTGCGGTTCGGCGATAACCGGGATTGTGCCGGTCTGGGTGTGGTTTATGATGAATACGGCACTCTCTGGGACCGGGCCGGCAATGCGACGCTTAACCGCTATGCCCTGGATGGACGCCTGATTGCCAGGTATCATCTTCCGCCCGGGTCAGGCAACTGGAACAGGCAGGACCAGATTGCGCTGGCAGGTGATTTGATTGTGCTTCAGCTGCAGGGTCAGATGTATGTTCTTTCAGTAACTTCTCCTGCGGGTGCCGAACCAAGGCCGCTGAATATTCCGTCGGAGCGCATATCTTTCAATGCTTTTAAGAAATGCATTGCTTCCTATTACAAGGAAAAAATTTACATGGTAAATCCTGTCGACGGTAAAACCAGAATGACTGCCATGGCTCCCGGCGGTGCAAACTGGATGGATACAGGACCGGACGGAGCTGTTTATGTGGTGGCAGGCGACTGGAAAATTCACAAATATGCGGGCGGCAGGGAAGTTACCGCAGGCTGGCCAAGGGAAAATATAGGCGAGCGTTTTCAGCTGATTTCCGGTTCCTGGTTTTCCCATACCTGGAATGCCACAATCAAGCGTTTTACATCCGACCTGGAACCTGCGCCGGGCGTTGTCTTGGGCGGAGCCTCGGGTTCTTTTCTCGGACATCTCGACATGAATTCAGAGCTGATAAAGGGCTCCGGAATGGCTAAAATCCGCGACGACCTGTTTGCTGTCTCGGGATTCACCTGTATCATGCATATTGTGTCGTGGGACGACGACAAAAAGCAGATGACTATAATCAGGCGCATAGGTGCAATACCGTACTGCTCGTCGCTCGGACTGGATAAGGCCGGCAATGTCTGGTATCATGCCGGTTCATGGAAATGGACAGATGCTCCTGATACGCCTTTGAGATTCGGAGTCCAGACCCCTGAAGAAACAGGACAGGCAGTTATGCTGGAAAATGACTGCATGGTTGTACCCGGCTGGTTGTGGGGTAAACCGTCTTTTTACCGGGGTCCTATCTCAGGCGAGGTTGGCGTCGACCGTCTTGAAAACGGCTGTGCATTGATGCGGGGATGTGCGGCATCAACAGTATACAGGGAAGCAGATAAACTGGTTCTGGTTGCGGTTAGTAAGGACGGCAATGGACAGTCCTTCTTGATAAACAGCAACGGACAGTATGCAGGAGAACACGGACAGGTTACCCTGCGAACCATTGTTCCTGTGAAGGAATGGACGACCCTGGCAACGAAAGATGCAAATACCATGCTTGGTGCCGGAGACGGTTATATTATTGAACTTGTCAGGAGCGGAAATAACTGGGACGAAACCAGGAGATGGAATACATTGTCGGGCAGAACCTTTGGTTCAAAGATTTTCATCTGCGCTGATTCCGGAAATCTCTGGGTGTCCGACCGCGAAAAACACCAGGTCGTTGTTTTTAATATGGCAAACAGCGCCGAACTTGCTGAATTCGGGCATCTAAACAAAAACGGCGACGATCTTTCTGCGCTGGATTGTCCTGAAATACTGACAGCCAGAAGAAATCTGGCTGTTGTATACGACAGCGGAAATCAGCGGCTGGTGAAATTAAAGCTTAAATGAATCGGGGACACAATACTTAATTCCAGGTATTAATGATTATAATAATAATTTCGAATTAAGTTTTGTGTCCCCTTAAAAAATAGGTGCCTGTCCCTGCTTTTCATTTTAAAAATATTTTGACCTGTTCCTGGATTGATTCGCCGGGCTGAAGCGACTGTCCTGCCCGGATGTAAAATTCGCTCCTTTTTACCCTGTCGGGAAAATTTTCCTTTGCCCAGCTGCTGAAAAACCCGCGGTTGGCATACATGGAGAGCATGGTGTGCCCGTAAGCCATGAACGCGCCTTTTCGGAAATCATCCAGATAGGGTTTTAATTCAGGCGCGTCAAAATCATCGACGAATTTCTGTCCGGACTTGTTCATCTCTGTTCCGCCGATCAGTGGCAGTTTCAATTTTCTGGCGCATTCAATGGTTTCCTTTAATTTTGCCACTTTTAATTTTTTTTCTTCGGGGTCTTTTATGTTCCAGTTCCTGTCAGGCACGATATTCAGGAGCACGTGCTGCGTGTCTATGAAGAACCCAAGAAGTTTCTCAATATCTTTCTCTCCTTCGTTTGTGCCGTCCAGCCATCCGCCCGACGGCAGACCGCCGGTTTCAATAATCATATCGACAGTTTCCGAAAGCGAAGGAAAATTTTTCGGTTCAGGCGGAACATAGCTGATTCCGCCGTACTTCATAAGTTTCATGCGTATCAATTCCTGCAGGTTAGGGCGATTGCCGAGAATGGAAAGGATTTTCTCCTTTGTTTCAGAAAGTTGGCGCGACCAGAATTCTGCAAGTTTGTCCGGCTCAGGAAATACCGTCCTGGTTTTCCTGTCGTACGCCTCCAGTATATGCCGTTCCGTTGCATTGCGGAGAGGAGTCAGCGGCAGAACATCGTTTTCGTAGTCGAGACGTACACTATCCAGGTGCGCATTTGTCTTTTCAAGTATAACCAGGTTCCTGTCCCTGGCGATTGTCCTCATTTTGTTCAGGGTCTGTTCTGCCCTGGAGCCTTTTTCCGGCAGACGGTAAAACCCTGTGGCAATGGCATAGTGTATTCCGGGTTCTTTCGGCGAGTTGAGCACCATATCCGCATATTCCGGTACGAAAACACGCGACTCAAGTCCTGCGACGGTTCTGATGCCGAGAATAGCTCCTGCTTTCAGGGTTTCTTCCACTGCGTCCAGGACGTCAAATTCGATTGTGCCGACGGATTCAAGGCCTTCCTGAAAACCTTGCCAGACAATATGGGAAGGGGAATATCCGTAGCAGTTGAACGACAGAAAACTGTGTGCGTGGAGATTGATGAATCCTTTGCAGGGTTTAGGGGGCAGTTCGCCCAGAATGACCTTTTCCTTCAGTCTGCGAAGCGCCTGCTCACGTTCGGCGGGATTAAAACTGTCAAGCTGCCCGACCGGTGATTCAGTCGACATTGTAAAACCGGACCTGGTTTTTGCCTGATTCCTTGCCTTTGTAAAGGGATTTATCAGCGTATTCTATAAGTTCTTCGACGGAATTTGCGTCTTCAGGAAAAGCTGCGACACCTATTGTAATGGTGAGTTTGCCGTTCGGCTGTTTTTCTCCGAATTCAAACTGGGTGCTTTCTATCTGCGACCGTATTTTTTCCGCCACGATTCCTGCTCCCTGTTTTGAAGTTTCAAGAAGGATTACCGCAAATTCCTCGCCGCCGTATCTGGCGTTTATATCGCTTGGCCTGGTATTGCTTTTGATGATCTGGGCGATTTTGTTCAGGACCACGTTTCCTGCCTGGTGGCCGTTCGTGTCGTTATAATGCTTGAAAAAATCAATATCGGCGATTAAAAACGAAAGCGGGTGGTTATAACGGTCCGCGCGGTAGAATTCGTCCGTAATGCATTTCTTGAAATATCTGAAATTGAACAGCTGGGTAAGTTCATCGGTTATGGAAAGTTCCTTGTTTATCTCAACGAACATGGCATTCTGGATAATCAGGGTTGCCTGCGTTGCAAAGGTTGTGAGAAGTTCCAGTTCGTTTCCCGCAAATCCGGATCTTTCCCTGGAAAAAACGCCTATCAGGCCGATTACGTTTTCCTTCAGACTCAACGGCGCAACAAGCATTGAATGCAGTCCTGTTTCCCGCAGCTTGACATACCGTCCGTATATTGACAGATCGCTTATCAGAACCGACTTTCTCCTGTTGATTACCTCGTCGTAGATTGTCTGGTCGAGGTCAAGAGCGTCGATTCCTTTTGTTATTTTTACGCGTGGTGTTCCGGGTTTATTCGTGAATAATTCAATGACAGAAACATCGGTCTGCAGGATTTTCAGGATTGTGTCCGCCACTGTATTCAGTACGAGCGTCAGGTCCTGTTTTTCGACAAACAAGCGCGACACAGACGAAAGTATGTGCAGGATTTCCGCTTCCCTGCGGCTATCCTCGGCTCCCAGAGTGATTTTTTCCATATCCCTGGACTGAAGGAAAAGTTTCTTATCACGTACAGATATCATTCGTATTGACAATATCATGGCGAACAGAGCGAGCGAGGATACAGCGATGAGGGTTATTTCCTTGTGATAGTCGGTTTCCGCAACAGGCAGCAGCTCTATCCAGAAAACAACTGCGACGATGGACAGCAGGGCAAGAAAGATTATGAGTTTTCCGCTTTTAAAGGTCATTGTTTGTCCTTTGTGGTCAACTCGGATTATACCAGAAAAAGATATGGGGACACAATACTTAATTCTAAGACGAAAAGCAGGTACAGGCACAAAGATAGGGGACACAATACTTAATTCCCCGATAAAATATTCATGATGATAATTTTGAATTAAGTTTTGTGTCCCCCTGTTTTTTCATCTTTGTGCCTGTCCCTGTTTTTCAGAATTAAGTATTGTGTCCCCTTATCTTTCGGAAAGGCAGGTGAACTTGACAAATCGAAAAAAGTATATATAATATAAGTAGATACGGGTAAGAACCTAATATGAAATATATCTCCATAAAGGAGATGAAAAAAAGCATAGCTTTTGTCAAGGCAGAAACGAATATGTTTCTGTTCTGGCATAGATTGTGCTCTTTTTGTTATATGGGCGAAAAAACAGTAAGATATAGAAAAGATAATAACGAGGGAGCATGGAAAAATCCTGTGAACCTATGGAAACAATTCCATATTTTCTGGAAAAAACAGGAAAAATTCCCTGGCAAGTATCCAAAGGAGATGATTTTATGCTGAAATGGAGCGGGATAGTTCTAACCTGTTTAGTGTTAATTATTTCCGGTACAGTGATGGCTGATACCTCAGAAAAAGTAAAACCAGCCAAGTCCAAATCTGTGGCAGATGTACGTGTGTCTCCGGCAACCGGAAGCACACTTTCTCAAAAGAGTGACGAACCTGCAGAAAAAGACAAAAAAATAAAAGAACATTTCAGGAAAAAGGATTTTACCGCCGCTGTAAAAGCATGCCAGGAAATGATTCAACTGAAGCCGAATGATACCCGGGGTTACCAGGGACTGGCAGAAGCTAATGAAGCCCAGGGCAAGGACCTGGAAGCAGTTGCTGCTTACAAAAAACTCGTGGAAATGCAGCCGGACAACAATGTTTTCCGCGACAAATTAGCAAAAGCCCTGATCCGCCTGGGACAATATGGCGAGGCAGAGAAAGAGTTTTCAAACCTGGTAAAATCCGACCCGGACAACTGGGCTTATCATTACCAGCTGGCAAGGTGTTTTGGCTTTGAGAAGGATTACAAAAAAGCAATTCCGGAACTGGAAACAGTTTTGAAGCTAAAACCGGCAATGAAAAATGTGATAAAAAGCGACAATGCCTTTGACAAAATACGAAAACAGGTAGATCCCTTGACAAAGTAAGGAATTATTTCTATGGAATGGATTCCATATCAAGACAGGTGGATTGAAAAAAGTTGTTGGAAATATGTAAGTTAAGCAAATTGTTTATACTGGCATAAAATATGCTTATTGATATCTACGCAATGAAAAAGGCAAAAGAAAAGTCAAACAGGAAATACCAGGGACCGGCAATTTTTGCTGGTTTTGTCTTTGCGGTCCTGACTCTTCTTTTATCAGCCGGACCTGGTCTGGCTGACCAGACCTTTTACCTGCACCAGACAGATACCAGCACGACTTCAGGTATTCAGGATTTGCTTCCCGGTGTATTGCAATGCGGTGTTGTCGGAGATAATTTAGTAGAAAATTTTTATGAGGACAACAATTATGACCCGAAAGTGATGGATACCAATGTCGGACCAGGACAATGGACCCAGGGCAATGTTTCCAACAGCACGTCAATCCATTTTGCTGGAGTGATGATGTGGGCTTCTCCGCCTCTGGACAGCCAGAATATTCTGGCTGCTTCAGTCTGGACTGTAAAAATAGCTCTGCGGACAAGTAATAACAGTAACACAAACATGTATGGACGGGCATTTCTGTATATCTGGAGGGCTGATGGTTCAGGCATAGCACCTATTAAAGGCCCTTTTACTGATCCTAATGCGATAAATAATCCGCGGGCAACCACGGTTCTGGGTAACCGCTTTCCGATATGGGGCAGGACAAGTGATTCAGGCCAGGTTCCTGTGCAAAAAGGCGACCGGCTAATTGTGGAACTTGAGTACGACATTAACAATGCTGGCTATACCAACCGGACACTGACTTATGGAGTTGATGCTGCGGTTGGCGGAACAGGGGATGCCAGAGTGAGCATTCAGGGCCAGGCATTGAATCTTTTAGCAACGCCTTATGTTTCCCAGACCTCTCCTGCAGGAAGTGTCGGACAGGTAGTCGGCGGTAATGTTACTATCAGGGGCTGCAACTTCGGCGCAGTACAGGGAAGCGGCGGAGTTACTTTTAATGGCGTAAGCGCAACTATTGTCACATGGGCTGATTGTAAAATTGTAGCCACCGTTCCGGACACAGCTACCAGCGGAAACATGGTAGTAACAATTAATGGCGGAGCCCAGGCGCCTGCAGTCAGTTACAAGATTAAACCGACCTTTACAAGCTTAAACGTTGTGGCTTATGCCGGCACCACGCTTGGCAGAGGATGCAGTAACCAGCAGATAACCATCACAGGAAAAACATTTACCGCAGGTACCACTCCTGCAGTCAGTTTTAACGACGGCGGAATCACGATCCTGTCGACAAAATTAACAGGAACCACCCAGCTTGACACATGGGTGACAATTGATGTTTTAACAGCTGCCCTGGGAAACCACACAGTGACTATTACCAACACCGACGGTGCCAGCAGTAACAGTCCGGCTAACGCGTTTTATGTGGATAAAGAACCGATTGCCACTTCCGCGGTAGATGCCACCACAAGCTTAAGCCAGATGGGACAGAACGCTGCCAACCAGCGAGTAATTATACAAGGAACGGATTTTGACTCAGGCACAGGAATATCTGTCAGTTTTGAAGGGTCAGGGATTACAGTGTTGTCATGTATTTACAATGCAGGTTCCATCTGGGCATATATTTCTATTCCTTCAGGCGAAACTCCGACCAGCCGGAAAATCCGGGTAATCAATCCCAACAAAGGCGAAGCGCTTTCAAGCAGTTTCCTGTTTACAGTTACACCCAAGCCAAACATTACCAGCGTTAACACTGTCATTCCCAATCGTCTGCCGCGGAATGTTTCAGGCAGGACTGTACTTATTACCGGAACGGATTTTAACACAACACAATGTAATGTTGAGTTTCTCGGCGGAACAGGTCTTTCCTGGGGAAGTACACCGGTCACTTCGACATCCATAACCATCAATGGTTTTACAGTGAGTGCCGGAGCCACACTTGGTCCGTGGAATATCAGGTTGACGAATTACGACAAAGGAACTGCTACCTTTAACGGCTATTTCACTGTGGATGATGTCCTGGGAACAATTAATCCATCGGCAATGGGAATAAATGCCGACCATGCCGGTGTATCCATCAATGCTTCAGGCACCGGGTATAATTTTGTCGCTGGTGCAGGATTTGCTGTTTCTTTCCCTGGTTCAGGAATAACGGTTAATACAAGCTGGGTTGTGAGTGCAACGCTTTGTCTTGCCACAATCACAATTTCACCAGGGGTGGTTACTGCCGGGACATACAGCGTCCAGGTGAACAACAACGACGGGACCAGATGTTACGGCGAGAATGTATTTACCGTGAATCCGCAGGTAACTGTGACCAGTGCAACAGACCCGGATACTTCATTAAGCCAGTTAGGCCAGGGAGCGGTTAATGCAGCAATAAACATCGGAGGAACTAACTTTGTCAACGGAGCAAGTTTAAGGGCAATATTCACAGGTTCAGGAATAATTGTGAATTCAACGGTCTGGAGTGCCGTGAATCTGATTAAGGCGTATGTAACGGTTCCTTCCGGAGAAACTCCGACTTCCCGTTCAGTGCAGGTAATTAACGGCGACTTTGGCAGTAATACTTCTACCGGGCCCATATTCACTGTGAATCCTGCGCCAAATCCTACCGGAACTTCACCATCCCGTTTGCAGAGGAACGTTTCAGGCAGGACAGTGGTCATAAGCGGAAGCAATTTCAACACAACG
>Ga0172362_10000345_pt1 | contig 37250 bp, 40 predicted proteins | sample LakKivs1_kivu2a2_FD_114534 | JGI IMG/M metagenome (GOLD analysis project Ga0172362, IMG submission 114534) | Sediment microbial communities from Lake Kivu, Rwanda - Sediment s1_kivu2a2 | ecosystem: Environmental > Aquatic > Freshwater > Lake > Sediment | place: Rwanda: Western Province, Lake... | reverse complement strand
TGCATTTTGACCTGTCATTTTGATTTTTGATATTCAATCTTTGATTTCTCGTTAGGATTTTGTAGTGCGACCCTTTAGGGTCGTGCGGTCCCACCTGGGCACGAGGCTGAAGCCTCGCACTACGTTCTTGCATTTTGACTTGTCATTTTGATTCTTGATATTCAATCTTTGATTTCTCGTTAGGATTTCGCCGGTGCAGTCTCCCCACCCCTTTAGCTATGATATATAATAGGTGCATATATGAAAGACACGAACGACCCCACCCGACGCATCCAGGAGCTTCGCAAGACCATAAATTACCACAACAATCGCTACTACGTGCTGGACAGTCCTGAAATCACGGATGCCGAGTACGACCAGCTCATGCAGGAGCTCAGGCAACTTGAGTCCGAGCACCCCGAGCTTATCACCCCCGACTCCCCCACCCAGCGCGTCGGAGCGCCCCCGGTGGAGGCGTTCGGAGTCGTCGAGCATCCCCAGCCGCTCCTGAGCCTGGCCAACGCATTTTCCTACGAAGACCTGGCCGCCTGGCACAAAAGAGTAACCAACATCCTGGGCAGGCGCGACTTCGACATCGTCTGCGAGCCCAAAATAGACGGACTGGCGGTGGCCCTGATTTACGAGGACGGCGTTCTCGTCACCGGGGCGACCCGGGGAGACGGCTACCGCGGCGAGAACATCACCGGGAACCTGAAGACCATCAGGAGCATTCCCCTTTCCGTCTCCAAAGACGCTCCGCGCAGGTTCGAAGTCCGCGGCGAAGTCTACCTTCCCAAAGCCGGATTCAAGAAGCTCAACGAAGAAAGGGCCAGAGATGGCCTGCCCCTTTTCGCCAACCCCAGGAACGCCGCCGCCGGCTCGGTGAGACAGCTCGATTCCGGCATCACCGCCCGCCGTCCCCTCGACATATGGGTTTACGGACTGGGTTGGGCCGAAGGCAAGGCCGTGCCCGGCACTCACTGGGAAATCATGCAGTGGCTCAAGTCCCTGGGCTTCAAGATAAACCCCAAAATCGCCCTGGTGCACACTCTTGACGAAGTGGAGAAATACCATCAGGACTGGGCGGAGGGCCGCGAGAAAGTGCCCTACGAGGCCGATGGCATAGTGGCCAAGGTCAATTCTATCGCTCTGCAGGAAGAGTTGGGCACCGTCGCCCACGAGCCCAGGTGGGCCATTGCCTACAAGTTCCCCGCCGTTCAGGGCACCACAAAGCTAATTGACATCGGCATAAATGTGGGCAGGACCGGCAGCCTCAACCCATACGCCATCCTGGAGCCGGTCCGGGTGGGGGGCGTTACCATCAGCTCGGCAGCTCTGCATAACGAAGAGGACATTCACCGCAAGGACATCAGAATCGGCGACTGGGTCGTGGTGCAGAGGGCCGGCGAGGTCATTCCCGAGATCGTCGAGCCGGTTGCCAGCCGGCGCACCGGCAAAGAGAAGGTCTTTCACATGCCCAAACGCTGTCCTGTCTGCGGCAGCGAAGTCATCAAGCCCGAGGGCGAGGCCATGCATCGGTGCACCAATGCCGCCTGCCCTTCTCAGGCACTGGAGAAAATCAAGCACTTCGTCAGCCGGGGCGCCATGGACATAGACGGCGTGGGCGAAAAGCTTTGCCAGGCCTTGTTCGAGGCCGGACTCATCAAGGATTCCGCCAATTTGTACTACCTTACGAAGGAGCAGCTTCTCGGGCTGGAGAGAATGGCCGACAAGAGCGCCTCCCGGGTGCTTAAGTCCATCGAAGCCAGCAAAAACAGGCCGCTGGCGCGGGTGATTTTCGCGCTCGGAATCCTGCACGTCGGCGACCAGTACGCCGAACTGTTGGCCGAGCACTTCCGCAGCATCGACGAGCTGGCCAAAGCCAGCCAGGAAGAGCTTTCCACCATTCCCTCCATCGGCCCCAAGATAGCTGAGGGCATCCTGACCTTTTTCCGACAGGAAGGAAACAAACAAATCATCGAAAAGCTGCGCAAGGCCGGAGTAAAGCTCGAAAAACCCCAAAAAGTAGGGGAGGAGCTTGTCTCCTCTCTCCCCTTAGCCGGACTCGAATTCGTCCTGACCGGCAAGCTCGAATCTCTCCTTCGCTCCGAAGCAGAGGCAAGGATAAAGGCCCTCGGCGGCAAAGCCGGCTCGGACGTCACAAAAAGGACATCTTACGTCGTGGTCGGCGCCGACCCCGGCTCCAAGCTGGCCAAAGCTCAGAAGCTGGGCACAAAGACCCTCACCGAATCCGAGCTCCTGCAATTGTTGGACAAGGCCGAACGCAAACCATAGAAGCTACCTTAGCTCCACGGTCGTCAGTTCCGCCCAGCCCTTTTCAGATACATCATTCAAGAAGCGCCGATGGCAAGTTGCACAATCCAAGTTAACGTTACTTACAGAGGTTTCTACTTCTTTTATAGTAAGGTAAACGCCGGTAGTGCTGCCGGGCATTTGCTATCTTAAAGGCAGAAACCTCATCTTGGCCTTTCGTCATGAACAACACTCCAGTCGCATTTTTGCTAGGTTTTTTGGGTACGTTTCTGGAAGTGGCATAGATTCATGGTCTGTCTTACTTTTCCCCCCTCATTATGGTAGATTTTGGTGGTCGCAATATGGCTACCGGCAAGAACTGAATATTAGGGGGAACGTTATGACTAAGGCACGAATTTCTGAAACTGACTCCGGAATAACCGGTGAATTCAATACGCAAATGTATGATCGCATGATGCGTAACATGCGCGACAAAGGATGGATTGAAACCAACTTAATCCTGAAGAGAGGAATCTCCTCAGGACTCGCGCTTGAAATAGGTCCAGGCCCAGGATATCTAGGTCTTGAGTGGCTTAAGAAGACGGAAGGGACTCGGCTCAAAGGATTGGAAATTAGCAGTGACATGATTGCCTTAGCCAAGAATAACGCGGCTGAATATGGCCTCTCCGAGAGGGTTGAATACTATCAGGGTGACGCCACAAAGATGCCTTTTGAGGATGGGCATTTTGATGCTGTATTCACTAACGGCTCGCTGCACGAATGGTCGCATCCCGAGATGATATTCAATGAGATAGCCCGTGTTCTCAAAACTGGTGGTAGGTATCTCATCAGTGACATGAGGCGCGATATGATCGCCCCCGTTAGATGGTTTCTATGGCTAACTGTCAGGCCCAGGGGGATGCGGCCCGGACTTATTACTTCAATCAATGCTTCCTACACCCTCCCTGAAATCAAACCGATACTGGCTCGTACGGAACTTAGAGGCTGGCGGGTCAGCCAGAACCCATTAGGTATCGTTATATGTAATATATAGACAAAAGAGCAGAAACTCCAGTTGAGGGGATTGGTACCCCCTCAATTGTACTCAGTCTGAACCTTTCACTATTTTGCTTCGTCAGACGTGGCAATAAGCCTCCAAGGCCCGTCACGGTGCGCTGACAGGATATAGTAGCTATTGACATCTCAGAGGCCGGCGACCCAGGGTGTGTGCCCCGTGTGCGGCACAAAGATGTTGAGGATAGGTAAGGCGTAGAGCTCCGCAGGTATTTGCATCCAAATGAGTAGCTGAGTACCGTAAGCTGGTGCTCAGCTACTTCCTCAATCACACAGTCTGAGTGTTTGTGCAACCAGCTAATCTTCTGAGGCTTTGTCTGCTTTATCCCCCCGGGGGTATCTTAGGTACCTCTTCTTTCGGGGGCTCAACGGTTTCGCCCATCATCCACTCGTGACCAAGTGCGGCACTCCATTGGCGAAGGTCCCCTCGGAATGTCTCATAGTCTTTCTGAAGCATATCGTATGCCCCCAGATTCTCCAAAGCGACAGCGCCCAAGTTGGCAATCGTATCTACAAAATGTATGTCATCCTTGGTGAACCGGTATGGCTTGGCGGTGTACACTCTCAATACTCCTATGACCTCTCCCTTGAGCTTCATAGGAACAGAAAGCATAGAGGCGATCCCTTCTTTCCTGGCCTGCTCCCGGTACACCACGCGCTCATCTGTAGCCGCGTCCAGGACGGCGACTGGCCTGCCCTTCAGTACGTCGGAAATAATCGTGGTGACTGTTACCGGCCCTTTTCGGAGGTACCAGTCACTCAGCCCGTAGGCAACGGTATGCAACAATACATCCTTTTCTGCTGTCAGAAGCATGAGGGAGCAGGCTTTCGCCTCCATAGCTTTGGCCACGCTCTCAACGATGGAATGAAGCAAAGTCCTTGCATCGCGCGTTGAATTCAATGTTGACGTTATTTGATACACGCTCTCATAATAGTCTCGTTTCCGTCCGGCCATCTCCTTAGCACCTCCTTGCCTGCAGTGGCCGCAGGCACCCTGTATAAATTCATTATGACCCTGCATCCGCTGTGCGTCAACCGCCCTCGGGACCATATTAACACCGGCCTCCAGCACCGTCAGACGCGGCAGCGCAGACACACTCCGTCAATCGACGCAAACGCTTTGTTCTCATCTTTCGGTGCCAGGCACTTCAACGTCGCCCGGTTCAGGAACGTGCGGACTTTTCGAAGGCGGCAGTCAAGTAGGCTGTCCCGGATGGCGCCTTCTCACTCTCCGGGTTGGCAGGCTGAACAAAACCGAGTTTTGGTTAGTGAGCGCAGAACAGTGGGAAGATGACGGCTAGATGTGAAGCAATCCGTAAAGACTTGACCGTAGGAACTGCATAGTAGTCGATGGCACAAGAAATGTCCCGAGCAACCTCCCCTTGTTTGGCTTTCTCCCCTCATCCTTTCAGCTTCCGCCTACTCAGTCTCGGTTCTTCGTCCGCCAAATTCGCGTTTGGCCACTCGGGACAACCTTAATGATAGCACATCCGGCGACAGTCTGTCAAATTTCCGCTCCGAAGCCCTGAATGAGTTTCTTTCTCTGCATTGCACAAAGGTCAGAACTGTTGGGTCACTATCCGTCAATTTGTGTGCTAAGATTCCGTACCTCCAACGTGAACACTGAGGATGACGAGGCAATCACTTTGAAACCTGAAAGGCGTACCCCCAGGCCAATTCCCGACTCCGAGAGGAGAAGATGGGATAACCCGGAGGCCATACTCTCCAGCATCGGTTTGAGAACCGGTTTCACCTTCGTAGACATAGGTTGCGGACGCGGTTTCTACGCTCTGCCGGCTGCCAGGATGGTAGGCAAACACGGGAGAGTATACGGACTCGATATAGATGCAGAATCAATAGCTGCCTTGAAGGAACAGGCTGGCAGGGAGAGACTTGAGAATCTCTACCTCACGGTAGGGAAAGCAGAAGAAACAATCGTATGCAAGCAGTGCGCCGACGTTGTCTTTATCGGAATGGCGCTCCATGACTTCCAGGACCCATCAAGAGTTCTGGAAAACGCCAGGAGCATGGCCAAGCCCACGGGCAGATTGGTGGACCTCGACTGGAAGAAAGAGCCCACGGAGTTCGGCCCTCCATTGGGGATAAGACTTAGCGTGGAAGCGGCGGTGAGCCTCATTGAGGGAGCCGGCTTTGCAGTGGAGGCAACCGGAGATAGCGAACCCCATCGTTACCTGGTCATCGCCAAACCCAGGCTATGACATCCTCTCAATACGATTGCGCTTCTCGGCGTTCTCTTGCCTGATATCCCGCCCAATTGGACAGTAACCATGTACTGCGGCCAGGACATGCCTAGCTATACAAGCGGTACCACTCATCCTTCGGTGTCTCAGTCTCTCCGAACCCAATGCACTCAACAAACTCTATCAACTCTATAAACTCTATGAACTCAGTGCCGCTCCCGTCCGCTGCCGCAGCTGCCCGCAGGCGGCATCGATATCCGGTCCCCGTTGAACGCGCTGCGTAACCTGGATGCCGGCACCGCTCAGGACTTCGCGGAAGGCGCGGACGTCTTTCCGCGACGGGCGGTGGAAGCCGAGTCCATGGACGGAGTTGTACGGAATCAAGTTCACATGGCAGTTCAGTCCGCGTAGCAGACCCGTCAATTCACGCGCTTCCGCGATTCCATCGTTGACTCCACCAAGCAAGCAATATTCGAATGTCACCCGCCGGCCGGTTTTCTGCACATACTCGTGGCAGGCATCTATAATCTCGGCGACACTCCACTTGGCCATGCCAGGGATGAGTCGCCGGCGCAGGCTATCTGTAGGGGCGTGGAGAGATACAGCCAGGGTGATTTGCGATTTTTCTTGCGCCAACCTGCGGATACCGGGAACAAAGCCGACGGTACTCAGCGTCAGGTGCCTCATGGCAATGTCCAGTTCCCTGTTCAGCAATTCTATCGCCTTCATAGTCGCCGCATAGTTAAGTAGCGGCTCTCCCATACCCATGAACGTGATATGGTCAATACGGCAGCTATGCTCATCAATTTGCGACGAGTGCCTTTGCGCTTCTTCCTGCACCGCCAGTGCCTGCCCCACAATCTCTCCCGGCGTCAGGTTACGGGTATAGCCGCTCAGTCCGGTGGCGCAAAAGACGCAGCCTACGGGGCACCCCACCTGTGTAGACAAACAACAACTGAACCGATCTGCGTAGGGCAAGCCTACGGTTTCCACTCTCGCCCCGTCAGACATCTCCACCAACAGCTTCGCTGTCCCATCCCGGCTGTGCTGCACGGTGACTACTCGGGAGCGACCGACCTCATATTTCTTGTTCAGTCGGACGCGCAGTGTATCGGGCAGATTGGTCATCTCGTCGAACGTGCACGCCCCACGCCGGTAGATCCACTCTGCCAGCTGGTTGCCTCGATACGCCGGCTCACCCTCTTCCTGTACCAGCGCACGCAGTTCTTCCGTGTCCAATCCCAGCAGTGCAGTCGGCATGGCCTAGTATAGCCCTCCACAGTGCCTTCGAGTAATTATCTCAAAGGGCGCGAAGGCAGACAAGCATGCCGAAGGCGTCATGCGCGCCCCATCATGCTACAATCCGTTCGTATGGACTACTCACCGGGCGTTCCGCTATATCAGGATAGGCCTCAATACGGGCTTGTCCTGAAGCTAATCCCGCTCTTGCCCGTCGCGCTCGCAATCGCAGGCATCTACTATTGGGCCGCGGGTGAAGCTACGCCCGGCTTGGTTTTGCTGGCTCAGGCCCTCGTGATAGGACTCGTCCTCTGGTTTGTTTTCCCCCGCGAATACCGTGTGTACGAAGACCATCTGCGCATAGTGCTGGGCGGACCGTTCTCGATCAAAGTCGGGTTCGAGAACCTTAAGGCAGTGAGGGCCACAAGTAGAATGTCATGGGGCGTCAACTTCGTCACCAGGATAACCAGGAGTTACGTCGAGATAGCCAGGAACAAGGGACCCGGCATCGCCATCACCCCGACCGTTCCCGAGTCATTTGTGCAGGAGGCCAACCGCGCCCTGACCCGGTGGGCAGCTACGAAATCACATTAGGTGCCGGCAACGGAGGGCTGCCAAAGCAATGGAAATGAACCCCGAAAACGACTACAATTGCGTCTGTTGACATCGTGGCATCCTAAATCGACGTTATAGAAATACAAGGCTGGCAAGCGGAAAATGACGAAAAAGACACGAACATGGGCAAGGAACCTGAAGAACTTTCTACTGAAGGGAAGGAGAAAATGGTTCGTTTTGCTGGCTGTCGTTCTCATAATCAGTGGTACGGTCTTTTACCTCGCGATGCGGCCTGGTGTGCTGCCTCAAGTCGCCATACATTTCCTTGGTGATGTTACCCTGCCAGGCCCGGAGCAGGTAGTTCTCGTTTTTTCGCCCCATCCCGACGACGAAACAATTGCCGCGGGTGGCTACATCGCTACTTCCGTGATGGAAGGAGCCACCGTCAAGGTGGTCCTGGTTACCGATGGAAGCAAGGGCCCCCTCAATAACACGAACAGCCGGTACCAGGAGTTCAAGAAAGCCCTGGGAGTCCTCGGAGTGCCGGAGAGCGACCTGATTTTCCTCGGTCTTCCCGATGGGACTCTTTCCAGAAGAGACCGTGAACTCCTCAGTGAATCTCTCTGGGAGCAAATCGATAAGTACAATCCCGATTTCATTCTCTATCCCGATCCCAGGGATGACCATCCGGACCACTCCACAGTAGGATCAATCATCCAGCAAATCCTTACGGAAGATCCCTTATACAGGATAGCTTACTCGTACATAGTGCATTTTCGGATGTTTTATCCCCAGCCTCGAGGGTATAGTCCCCAACTGTATCTGCTTCCACCCCTCGGGTTGATTGACTTTGACAATGCCTGGGAGCGCTTCATGTTATCCGACGAAATTCAGGATCTTAAACAAGAGGCCATATATGCTTACACGAGCCAGCTAAGGAATCCCATTCTTAGGCCCCTATTGCTCTCATCCATTCGCAAGAACGAGCTATTCTCAGTACAGCAGCCGCCGTAATTGTTCAAGGTTTTGATGTCTGCTCCGGGCCTTCTGCGCAATCCGACTGGTTCTGGCGCTACGTGCTGCGGGCGCACCGAGCGTTGTGAAACGCCGCCGTGCTCCAGCGGTGAGAAATGCCGGAGACATTGAGGCGCAGTATGGAACCGATTGAACTGGAGCCCAGATATACCAATCGCGAACTGCCCGGCAAATGCATCAAATGCCTGGCGGAGCAGGAGCTCGATGGTTGTCTCAGGGACCTTTTACGAGGGGAGGATAACGATGAAATCAAGCGACGATTTGAGATGCTAGCAACCTTCCTGAAATCTCCCGAGTCGCAGACAATACGCGATGAAGCAGAAAGATACCTTGCCGGAGGGAAAAGGGTCAAGCTCAGGATTTCCTTTACAGACGGCAAACCTAAATATGAATTGAAAATAGAGGAGGAACAAAAGCAATGAAGATAGCAGCAATATCTGAAGATGGCGCCACCATCAGCCAGCACTTTGGACGTGCACCTTACTATGTGGTGTTGACCGTGGAGGATGGCAAGGTGGTGAACACGGAAAAAAGGGATAAAGCAGGGCACCACACGTTCGCCGCTGACCAGCATCAGGAAACGGCCCCGGGCGAGCGGCACGGCTATGATGCCGGCGCTCAATCAAGGCATGCGGCCATGGCTCAGAGCATAGCCGATTGTCAGATGCTCATCGCTGGAGGCATGGGCTGGGGCGCATATGAAAGCCTGAAGAGCCGTGGCATTGAAACGGTGGTCACCGACGTTGAGAGCATTGAGGAGGCGGTCAAACTTTACCTTAAGGGTGAATTGCCTAACCTGATGGAGCGGCTGCACTAGAGGGGCAAATCATGCCCTCAAGAAAAAACAGAGGCAAGTCGGACTCTCCAAATGATCCTCTATTTTAGAGAGCCCTAAGCTTTCGGCTCTGCCACGGGCACGAGCAGATGCAACTCGGACTGGCTGCGATAGTATTCCAGCACCCAGCCATTGGGAGCCATTGGGAATTCCTGCGTAAGTTCGTCGAATATCGGCCCAATCTCATCGGTATGTTTGGGCCAGTCCATCAGCTTGACCCTGGCATATTTGCCGCCCTTGACCGCGATGGTCGGGAGTCCGAGGGCAGCAACCTCGTCATCACCTGCCGGCACAACTCCAGCGAAGTAGACCATCTGCGAGCCCTCATAGCGCGATGCTCCGTAGAACTTGCGGCCCTTGAGCGAGGAAAGTTTCGACTCGAGTCCGTCCCAGGCTGCCTTGAGTCCGCTGGGGAATTCCTCAGCGCGGACGACCATCAGCTTCAGGTCCGGCAAATCTACAATTGTCGCATTGTGTGGCATGTGTAACCTCCTGCGGGTCGGATGGACAATAGATTCCTGTTCTGACTCAATTATACTCTATGACTGACCGCCAGAGGGGGGCGTGAGTGCCCATTTCCTGAACTGAGACAATCTTGACGGTAAATGAACAGGGCTGAATGGCAGCCATTCAGCCCTGTTCTATCGTCCGAGGCTTAGGTGTTTGAAAGATTCATCAATACGTCTGATTCAAAGGCCGGCTCAGTCCTCGTCTTCAACGTCTCCTTCGCCCCCCTTCACCTCCACCTCGCTGGCCAGGATGACGTTGCCTTCACCGACTATGCCCTCAATTTCGACTTTAAGTCCCAGCGCCGGCGTTCCCTCGATTTCGGCATCCGTGACGTTGACCGACCACTCCTCATCTCCCACAGCCACCGTCCATATGCTGTCGGCCATTGTCACGATGGTGCCCTTCATTTCTATCTCTCCGTCTTCGTCCTCGTCTACCTCACGATAGTCCTGGTCAGGCCCACTCTCGGCGATTTGCGGCACTATCAGGTATTGCCCGCTCTCTCCGGACTTGATCACTGTGATATCGAAGACAAAGTCCACGATTCCTCCGCCTTCGGTGACGGTAAACGGTACGTCAGACATTGTGATTTGAAATTTGCCCGAAGGGGCCCAGATATTGGCCTCGCCTCCCCCGGCTTCCGGTGTCAGAATCCCGGTAACATTGCCGACCCAGAGGAAAGCTTTGTTGTAAAGGCCTGCTTCGATGTATCCATCCCAGATCACAGAGGAATTGGTGCCGATCAAGTCCAGCAGGTTACCGGTCCATGACACATAATCCTCCGGCACAATCCAGCCTCCTGATTCGCCCGCCTTCTGAAAACCGATTTGATCGATGGTGACGGTTATCGATTCAAAATCGCCGATAGCCGTGGCTTCGTCGTTATCGTCGCTCAGCAGAATCCGCAGAGGCCCGGTCTGCCCCGATACGTTCCCCGTACAGCCTGCCGCCAGCATAGCCATCAGCAACACACCTGCAATAATCATGGTCCAGCGTTTCTTCATTCTTGCCCTCCTTTACAGAAATCTGAATTCGACTCGAAGCTATATGCAAGGACTCGCAGGATTATCTGGGTCTTCATCGTCATTTTTCTTTCGATATGCGTCCTCAGCCTCTACTTCCAAAGCGTCTTGCCCATTTGACCTTACTCGATTGGACCCCACCACATATATAAGACGAAATATCCGCAAAGACGTCAGGTTTGCGTTCGAAGATGCACCGCCTGCCCGTAATTCGCAGATGTCCGCAGCCACAATTCAGTCTCCTTGCGTCCCCGATAGAGTCAAGGTAGCTCGTGAATAGGCTGTCATCTATGCGGCGCCTCCCGTTCATTCTTGCCCTTATGCCTTCGGCTGTTAAGTTCCGCTCTCGTCGATGTTGAGCTTAAGCATGTACGTTCCGTCATCGCCGATTCCCACCACGGTGATGTCGAACGTATAGATAGTAAGGGTATCGTCGGTAACCTCAAACGGTGTCAGCATATGCACGACATTGCCTGGCACCTTAACCTCTATAGTCTGTCCCGTCGACTTCAAGTTGCCCCTGGTTTCGCTTACGTAGATGCGCAAACGTGAATACTGCCCGGCGGGGACGTCACCCCGCCAGATTTCCTCAAACCGCTCCCCCTGAACCTGAGTAAGATCCACAGTCTCTATCTCGGGCGTCAGCTTCAACCATTCTTTTGAGCCCTCAGGTTGCAGTTTCACCTCCAAAATTGTAACGTCGAAATTCTCAAAATCGTTGACGTCGCCGGGGTTGTCGCTAATCAGAAAGGCAAAGTTACCATTCTGACTAGGCACCAGTGTTGGCGGATTGAGCACCGATTGCACCGCGAGACTGCCCACGACAGCCAGGATCAAGAGCGCAACAGTCGCCAGAATTGCGGGCCGCGACACCAGTCCAAAGAATGACAACACCCGGTTCGTCTGGTGCTGTTTATCCAGAGCCGCAAATAACTTGCGTCTCGCCGCCCTCTTGGCATCAGCCGATGGTGCAGCACCATAGACGTTCTGAATCTCGTACATAGACTCAAGCAAGGGCCTCAGCCTTTCTGAATATGCCGGATAATCCGACAGACAATCTGCAAGACTGTCCCCGCGACTAATCCGCTCTATACATTCATCCAGTATCAGGTCGAAATCTTCAGTCATCATCTCTGCACCCCCATGATCCCGCGTAATCTCTCCAAAGCCGCTCTTTGCATTTCGCGCACCGCGCCATCACTCTTGCCCAAGACACCCCCGACCTCTTTCGAGGTCAGCCCCCAGAAAAAACGAAGCGATATGACCTCCCTCTGTTCTACCGTGAGTTGCTTCATCGCCTCGATAACGCGCTCGTACTCAATGGTTTTCTCAGCGGCATCCACCGGATCATCCTTTCCCAGCAAAACCACTGAGTCAGCAGGTACCGGCTCATGCTTACCCGTTTTTCTCAGGCGGTCCACCGTGAGGTTATGCGCAATCCGGAACAGCCACCACTGCGTCGGCGTTCCCTGCTCCTGACCCGACCTCAGGGCGCTCAGCGCCTTCAAGAAGACCTCCCCAGCAATGTCCTCAGCTTCTTCTCTGCTACCGATATGGACGTATACGTAACGTACAAGCTTATCGTAGTATCCCTCGTACAGGCTAACAAGCCGGGCCTCAAATTCCTCTATCCCACGCCCAGTCTCACGATTACGTTTACTCACATGCTTGCCCCGGTTACATCAGATTCGGTCAAACTGCCAGGGACTGCGGCGTGGATTAATCGCTTTCTTTACTATATAAGACGAAACCGCGCACACAATGTCAGCCTGTCATCACCCTGTTTGCAAAAAAGGAACTCTCCAGACCGATATTATTCAGATTCATTTAGATTGTCCAGCCTCTCCGGGGGAAGGATACTCCCGGGGTGTCACAGCTAAATACTAGCCAAGATACGGAAATCCGGCCAATGAAGCGTGCAATTAGAGAGAAAGGGCATTGCCTGGAGTCATCGGCATCAGCCATAATACCCGGAGATTGAACTCTGTGGACTGGAAGCGGTGAAACTCATAATCGGCCTCGGGAATCCCGGCAAGTCTTATGCCCGTAATCGCCACAATGTCGGTTTCTTCTGCGTAAACTACTTCGCCAAACTTCACTCCATCAGCTTCGACCGCAGGCAATGCCGGGCCAGAGTGGGCGCCGCCGAAGTGAGGGACGACAAGGTGGTGCTGGCCAAGCCCGGCACGTTTGTGAATCTCAGCGGTCAGTCGGTAGCCTGCCTGGCACACAAATACCGCGTTGCCTTGAGCGACCTGCTGGTCATTTACGACGATCTGGACCTGCCCCTGGGCAAGATTCGCCTCCGCCAGAGTGGAAGCTCGGGAGGACACAAGGGCATGAATTCTATCATCTCCGCCCTGGGCAGCGAGGACTTTCCACGAATCCGCGTGGGGATTGGCCGGCCTCAGGGAGAGAAGCAGGCCGTTGGCGAGGATGACATAGTGAATTACGTGTTAAGTGATTTCTCTCCTCAAGAGGAAGCGATAATCCGGCCGGCAATCGTCAGAGTTGCGGAAGCCATCGATTGTTTCCTTAACCGGGGAATAGAGGCCGCCATGAACGAGTTCAACCAGCGGCCGGGCGGATAACTGGCCGTAGATTTGCGACCACAGTTCGTTTTTCAGTCGTGCGGCGGCGCCGTTCTTGTGGTAGAATCAACATTGACCAGTAGCAGGGACAGGGAAACACGCCATGAATACTCTTGATCGCACTACAAAGAGAATTCTGGTCGTCGAGGACGAGCCATCCATCGGCAATATGTGCCAGAGGGTGCTTACCAGGGAGGGATTCGAGGTGGACGTCGCCGTCAACGCCAGCCTGGCCCGCGATATGATTGAGAAGAAAGAATATCACGTCTGTTTGGTTGACATCAGGACGCCGCAAATGAGCGGTGTGGAGCTTTACCAGTGGCTGGAGAAGAAACATCTGGAGGCGGCGAACCGCGTCATATTCACTACCGGCAGTCTGATAGGTGAAGAAACCCAGGCGTTTATACGGGAAAGCGGAAGGCCGTTCTTGCCAAAGCCGTTCACTCCCGACGAGCTAACAGAAATAGTCGAGAAGTCCCTGAGGCAGAACTAAGGATACCCATCCTTTTGCTTCAGTAACCTTCTCCACTTCTCCAGTCGTGGTGACTCGCCTCGAACCTTGAACGAACACACGCTATGCTATAATCGGGGCAGAGAGCAGGAGGACCGCGGCATGCCCAAAGTGAAAATATACGATGTCAAACAGGGCAAAGTGCTCGAGGTAGAGAAAATCGAGAAATCCGACGTCGAATGGAAGAAGCTGCTGACGCAGGAGCAGTATGAAATCAGCACCAGGAAGGGAACGGAGACTCCGGGTACCTGCGAGTACAAGCAGGTCCACAAGCCGGGCATCTTCAAGTGCGTGCGCTGCGGCACGGACCTGTTTCGCATGTCCACCAAGTACGATTCGGGGACGGGCTGGCCGAGCTTCTATGAGCCGGTCTCGCCCCTGAACATAGTCACGCAGCCCGACCTCAGTCTGGGCAGGGTACGAACGGAAGTGCTTTGCGCCAGATGCGGGTCTCACCTCGGCCACGTTTTCGACGATGGCCCGGCGCCGACCGGAAAACGCTACTGTATGAACGGCCTGGTCCTGAAATTCGTGCCCGAAGGTAAGGCATGAACCCGACCACCTCGCAGGAAACCGCCACGCTGGCCGGCGGCTGTTTCTGGTGCATGGAGGCAGTGTTCCAACAAATCGAGGGGGTCGAGAATGTCGTCTCCGGGTACACTGGGGGCACAACGGTCAACCCCACCTACGAGCAGGTCTGCAGCGACAGGACCGGCCACGCCGAAGCGGTCCAGGTGACCTTCGACCCATCGGGAATATCGTACCGGGACATCCTGGAAATCTTCTTTTCCGTCCACAACCCGACGACGTTGAACCGGCAGGGCGAGGATATGGGCACGCAGTACCGTTCCGCCATCTTCTACGATAACGATGAGCAGAAAGCGGTCGCCAGGCAGCTAATCAGAGAACTCGACCAGGCACGAGTGTGGAAGAACCCGATTGTCACCCAGGTTCTCCCGCTGGATAAGTTCTGCCCTGCGGAGGATTACCACCGCGATTACTTTGCCCGACACCCCGAACAAGCATACTGCCAGATGGTGATTTCCCCCAAGGTCGCCAAGCTCCGCCGGCAGTGGGCGAAACGCCTTAAACAGCCGACCGCGGAATAGCGTACCCGTTGTCTTTCCCCACAGGATATCGGCCGCAGCCAGACTGCTCGCGAAGTCAAAATCGCGTGATATAATTGAAGTGTGAGGAAGCCGCTGACCGGGTGATTTCAGACATCCGGTCGCGCCAAGGAGAGAAATGCGTTACAAGTGTGTTAGCTGCGGAATTGAATTCGCCACCATAGAGCAGCTGGCCCGCCACAAACAACAGCACCTGGCCGGCCCCAGGAACAGCACGGGAGCAATCTGTCTGGGCTGTGGCAAAAGCATTCCGCTGGAACCATCCAAGGCTAACTACAGCGGGCCGCTCACCTGCCCCAACTGCAACCGCACAATGAGCGTCGTCATAGAGGATGGCGAAGTGGCAGTGGCCCGACTGGGCTAGCAAGCGCAGTCAGGTCAAGACGGTGACTGTCCCAGCACCACGATAGCCGTGTTCTGCACGCTCCCGCGGTAATAAGTCACCTGCACCTGGTCGCCAACCTGATGAGAAGCTATGGCTGAAACCAGGTCGTCGGCGCCGCTGATGCTTTCGTCATCCATCTTAGTCATGACGTCACCCGGCTCCAATCCCGCCTTGTCCGCCGGACTGTCGGTGGCAATGCTGGTGATGAGCGCTCCCGAGCTGACAGACAGGTTGTAATACTGCTGGATGGTCGGGGTGACGGTGGCCACCGAAACTCCGAGCCACGGGCGAGCCACTTTCCCCTCGCTAATCAGACTCTCCACGACAGGGATAGCCGTGTCCGTGCTAATGGCAAAACCGATATTTTCCGCATTGCTGGCGATGGCCACGTTGATGCCGACCACCTGTCCTGCCTCGTCCAGCAGCGGCCCCCCGCTATTCCCCGCGTTGATGGCAGCATCAGTCTGGATGATGTCATCCAGCACAACTCCGCTGCTCTCCTCGATTGAGCGTCCCAGATTGCTGACCACACCGGTAGTCCAGGTGGGCCCCCCGGGCAAAGCCAGAGCATTCCCCACGGCCACCACCGGGTCGAGGACGCTCAGTTGCTCCAGAGAATTGTCCAGGAAATGTAAGTAGGTAAGATTATTGGCCTCTATCTTCAGCACGGCCAGGTCGGTTTGCTCGTCCGTCCCCACTATACTCGCCTCAAATGTGTCTCCATTACTGACCGTCACCGTCACCCTGGTAGCTCCATCTACCACATGATTGTTGGTCACGATGTAGCCGTCCGGACTGATTATAATGCCGCTTCCCGCCCCTGTCTGTGGAACTGCCTGCCAGAACCAGTTATAGCTGACGCTCTCGGTCACGATGGAAACCACGGCCGGAGCAACCCGGGCAACCAAATCCTGTGTACTGAGCTCAGCGCCAATCTCGCCGTCAACGGACAGATAACCTGACGCCGAACTGGGCGATTTGCCTACGGTTCCGGTCACAACCAGCGCGACACTGACAATAAGAACCGCAGCTATCACGACGTACTTTAGTCTACCCATTTTCTGTGCCTCCTTCATTCAAGCGCAACACAGGTGCCTGTCAACCTTGTCATCAACAGCCCAAGCACCGAGGTTCGCATTGTTTTCCGTTTCGTTCTCTTGTCCCCTCTTGCTTCAATGTCTTGCTTCAAATTCGCGGCTACCACTACGAAGGGAGAGGGCGACTGGCTCGCCCTCTCCCTTCAGGTTTCACCCTATTAACTGCTTGTTTCGCCGGAAGCATCAGGCGCACACCATGGACCACCCCATGAGCCAAACAACCCGCCATCCATCATTCCGCTCAGGCGACCATGCCCCTCAGGGCCACCCAGTGGCAACTGGATGTCGGGCCGTGACTGCCACCATTGCAGGAACTGGTCGGCCTGTTCCTGGGTCAGCTTGCCCTGGTTTACCAGGTCCTGAAGCCGGGTCTGCAGAGCCTCGTCACGCATCTCACTCCGGGCCTGTTGCAGGGCCTCCCGCAGTTGCTGCGGGTCTATGGCCACGCCCGTCTGCTCCTGGTAGATGGCACAGGCTTTGTCCAGAAGCGTCTCGAACCGGTTGGCGGTCTCATTCTGGGCCGCAGCCAGACTCGTACCATTGTCAGCAGCAGCAATCATTCCCCCGGTTATGCCGCCGACCAGCAGGACGGATGCCACCACGACCGGGATGAACCACTTGCGTTTTCGTATCGGCATATTGCCTCCTTTCTATTCCGATTTATCCGATCTAAGAATACTGTCTTTTGGGCGCCACATCGACCCTCTGATATGACATACAAATTTCACTGACTTTTCACTTGGCGCCACACAGCGCAAATTTAATTTAGCATACCGACATGAACCCACCATGAAATGGAAGCAAAGGACAGAAAAGACCTATAATGATGTCGTTTCATCTAATATTCATCTTGGCGTAATATAGTTTCTTGCGGAGTCTATAATGCGAATCTTAGTGGTTGACGACGACCGGCGGCTCTCCGCCGTCATCAAGCGCGGGCTTATGGAAGAAGCTTACGCCGTTGACCTGGCCTACGACGGAGAAGAAGGAGAATATATGGCCGAGGTCAATCCGTACGACCTCATAATTCTGGACATTATGCTGCCCGGCAAAGACGGCATCGAAGTCTGCCGCGAGCTTCGCACCAAGAAGGTCAACACTCCTATTCTCATGTTGACGGCCAAAGATACTGTGGAAGACCGCGTCAAGGGGCTGGATGTGGGCGCCGATGACTACTTGGTCAAACCTTTTGCCTTCAACGAGCTTCTGGCCCGGGTCCGGGCGATGCTCCGGCGAGAGGGAATGGCCAAGTCGCCCGAACTTCGGGTCGGTGATTTGACCCTGGATACACTCACGCGCCAGGTCCGGCGAGGAGAAAGGCCGGTCGAGCTGACCACCAAAGAATACGGTATCCTGGAGTACTTCATGCGCCATCCCAACGCAGTGCTCACGCGGACCATGATTGAAGAGCATTCCTGGGATTATGACTTCGACAGCCTGTCCAACCTTGTTGACGTCTATATCCGGCGCCTGCGGCGCAAGATTGACAACGAAGGCGAGGACAGCCTGATTGAGACGGTGAGAGGGGCCGGCTACAGGTTGAAGGCGCCATGAACTTCTTTCACAGCATCAAATTCCGGTTCACTATCTGGTACCTGCTGGTGCTGGCAATTCTGTTGGCCGCCCTCAGCGCCGGCGTCTATTTCTATCTCTCGCGAAGCCTCTACGGCAATCTGGATAACTCGCTGGAACTGCGCTCCGCCCAGCTACAGAGCCTTCCTGAAATCCTGGAGAGCATCAACCAGGGGGAATTCGAGCAAGAGCTGGGTGAGATCGTCATACTGTACTTTTACTCCGGCGGCCAGCTGGTCGAGGTGTCCCCCCGGGGAACAAGTATTTCCGTGCCCAGTGAGGCCATCTCGCAGGCTATTGCCGGCGCGAGTTCGTTCGCCACTATCCAGACAGCTCAAGGCGAAGGGCTGCGCCTCCTGGCTGTCCCTATGATCATTAGCATTCCCGGACCGCCGCCGGGTATACAGCCGGCCGCGCTGATCATCGCTCGCTCAACAAAACAGATAGACCAGGCACTGGCCGGGTTAGTGCGCACTCTCGGTACCGCGGGTCCGCTGGCCCTGGCATTCGCCGCCGTGGGCGGTATATTTCTGGCCCGCAGAGCGCTCGAGCCCGTGGACAAGATTTCTCAGACGGCGCAGGAAATCGAAGAAAATGACTTGACTCGCAGGATCAACGTAAATACGAAGGACGAATTAGGTAGGCTGGCGGCCACGCTGAACGAAATGATCGGGCGGTTGGAAAGGGCGTTTCAGCGCCAGAAGCAGTTCACCAGCGATGCGTCGCACGAGTTGCGTGCTCCGCTGGCGGTGATTGAAGCCGAGTCCACTCTGGCTCTGCAGAAGGAGAGGCCGTCCGGCGATTACCGGCAGTCCCTTGAGACGATCTCCCAGGAATCCAGGCAGATGTCGTCGCTCATCGACCAGCTACTCACTCTCGCACGCGCCGACGCCGGAAAAGAGCAATGGAACTTCGCGGAAGTTGACCTGGGCAAGCTCATCATCAACCTGAGCGCGGACGTGGAAGTCCTCTGCCAGGAAAAAGGGCTCAGTTTTCATTTGGGCCGGACGGAGAACCTGGTGGTGAAAGCCGATGAAGCCAGATTGAGGCAGCTGTTCATGAACGTTCTTAGCAACGCGGTGAGATATACTCCCAATGCGGGAACCGTTTCCATCTCGCTGCGGCGGGAGGGCCAGATGGCCGTCGTGGCCGTCACGGACACCGGCATCGGCATTCCCGCGGAAGAGATACCTTTCATCTTCGAACGGTTTTACCGGGTTGACAAAGCCCGTTCGCGTACTGAGGGAGGCGCCGGCCTGGGGCTGGCGATATCCAGGCATATCGCCGAGGCTCACGGGGGGAGAATAGACGTAGAAAGCCAGGTGGGAGTTGGAAGCACTTTCTCCGTGTGGCTTCCTCTCCAGTCGCGCTGATTCTGTTTCCGGTCATCGGCCAGCTTTTTCCTACATCTCTTCAACATATCCGTGTTATACTTCGGTCAGCGAAGTTCGGGCGGAGGCTGAAGTCTGTGTCTAGACATCTAAGCGTCAATAGCGTCCCGGCCATAGTTGGCATCGTTGGACCCATCGTAGTCATTTTCGGCGACCTGGCGGCATCCTTGTCCATCCCCGGCTACAGCCTCGTCCGCGATTCCGTCAGCAGCCTGGCGTTGACCGACTTGGGCTGGCTGCAGTCCATTTGCTTCCTGGCTATGGGCGTGCTGCTGGAGATATTTGTCGCCGGCCTGTTCTTCAACCTTCGTAGAGCTCGGGGATTCTACGGCGGTATTGTGCTTCTTGCCCTCTGTGCCTTCGTACTGCTGCTGATTGCCACCTTTCATATGGACGCCCCCGGGACACCACCGACAATTGACGGAACCGTCCATACCATAGCGTCCTACAGTCTCGGCCTGCTATTCCCCATCGCCGTCCTGTCGCTTTCACCAAGCTTCAAGAAGACGCCGAACTGGAAAGGCGTTTTTGTCTACACGCTGGTTGCCGGCATCCTGGGTTTCGGCCTGATACTGGGAGCAATCTTCGGCGACCAGAGGGGCTGGTTTGGCCTGTACGAGCGAATCGTAATACTCAACGCGCTGGTCTGGGTGGAAGTGGTAGCAATTCACTATCTGCACCTGCAGCTGAGGCGGGAGCCCAAACACCAGTCCCTAGGGCATGCCGCAACTAAAGGGGGAGAGGTATGAATACAAATCGCCGTTTGCTATTGTTGTCAACTCTAAACTTGCTGGGCTTTATCGGTACGCTTGTTGTTAATGCTCTGGCCAACGTCCTGCCGATAAACAACAGGACCACCGGCGAACTATCCGACCTGTACCCAAATTTGTTTGTGCCTGTGGCGCTGACTTTTGCGGTCTGGGGCGTAATCTACGTGCTGCTTGCAGTATTCGTTATATATCAGCTATTGCCCTCCGTCAGGAGAGATCCGCAGAGGTCTGAGTTCGTAGAGAGGATCGGGCCGCTGTTCTTTGTCTCCAGCCTCGCCAATATCGGCTGGATATTTGCCTGGCACTACGAAATAGTCCCTCTGTCTTTAGTCCTCATGCTGATACTGCTGGGTTCGCTCGTAGCAATCTACTTAAGGTTAAATATCGGCAAATCACGCGCGACCAGGGCGGATAAATACTTTGTGCATCTGCCATTCAGCGTCTACCTCGGGTGGATCACCATCGCCACCATCGCCAATGTCACCGCTCTACTGGTGGATATAGGCTGGAATACATTCGGCCTGGGTGAACAGTTTTGGGCCGTAGCAGTAATAATCGTTGGTATTGCCATCGCAATGTCCATACTCTTCACCCGAAGAGATATCTACTATTGCCTCGTCGTCGACTGGGCATTACTCGGGATACTATTGAAAAGGCTTTCGGTAACCAACGTGGCCGATCAAAGCGTGGTGGTCACTACCATCATTGGCTTGGTACTCATCACGGGCGGAATCATAGCTCAATCAATAAGAAGAAAAGTGTATCAGCCGGAATAGTGATCTTTCAGGTTTCACCAATCGCTACGGCAATAGTAGCCAAAAGCACTGACAAAGCAGCGCTGACAATCACAGCTTGCTGTTTTCTTTTTCCCTACGAATTCGTGCTACAATGCGGTTCACTAATGCGGGCCATATGCCAGTATAGCGGCCAAGCTATGAAATGATTATCTCTGTCATTGGGGATTCTTCCTGTTCTCCCGAGGAAGCCACGGTGGCGGAGGCAGTGGGGAAGTTGTTGGCCGGGAAAGGCGTCACTCTGCTGTGCGGCGGCTTGGGTGGCGTGATGGAAGCCGCTTGTCGTGGGGCCAAGTCTGCGGGGGGAGTGACCGTGGGCATCCTGCCCGGACAAGACCCGAGCACCGCAAATCCCTGGGTGGACATCCCCGTGGTCACCGGCATGGGCGAGGCCAGAAATGTGGCGGTAGCGAAGTCGGCCCAGGCGGTCATCGCCGTCGGCGGCAAATATGGGACATTAAGCGAAATCGCTTATGCGCTCAAGAACGGAATCCCGGTAATTGGCTTGAATACCTGGTCGCTCTCACGCGGCGGGCAGGAAGACGACTCCATTATTAGAGTTCGGAGTGCTGGCGAGGCGGTGCGAAAAGCGATCTCCCTGGCCGGGGGAAGGCGTGAACCATGAGACCACCTCACGGAGCTCGTCGTGAGTAGATTCTTCGGTCGTCCCGATTTCATCGGGACTCTCTCAGGACGACAATGACAAAGCGATCGCAGGCAGAGAAAGAGACAAGGAAAAGGTAGATGGAAAAGGCAAGCGTCACAAAGGTAAGAGGTAGAGAGATTCTGGATTCGCGGGGTAACCCCACCGTAGAGGTGGAGGTGGCGCTGACCGACGGTACTACAGGCGTCGCCGCAGTTCCTTCCGGAGCGAGCACCGGGAAACACGAGGCTGTCGAACTGCGTGACGGTGACAAAAGCCGATACGGGGGGCTCGGCGTCCTGAAAGCCATAGGCCATGTCAATACCAAAATCGCTTCGGCCATAGCCGGTATGTCGGCCCTGGAACAGGCGGCCATTGACCGGCGACTCATCGAGCTCGATGGCACCGCCAACAAGGGGCGGCTGGGTGCCAACGCTATTCTGGGGACATCTCTGGCTGTGGCTAAGGCGGCAGCCCTCTTCCGTCGTCTCCCTCTCTACCGTTATTTGGGTGGGACGGAGGCTGCGTTGTTGCCCGTCCCAATGCTGAATATTCTCAACGGCGGCAAGCACGCCACAGACTCCACCGATTTCCAGGAATTCATGATAGTGCCGGTGGGCGCCGCTAATTTTGCCAAAGCCATGCAGATGAGCAGCGAGGTGTATCATTCGCTCCGCAAAGTGCTAGTGGATAAGAGACTAAACACCAACGTAGGCGATGAAGGCGGATTTGCTCCGCAGCTCTCTTCTAACACGGACGCACTTGAACTGATACTCACCGCCATCGGGCAGGCCGGCTACAAGGCGGGGCAAGATATCTTTTTGGCCCTGGACCCGGCCGCCAGCACCTTCTACCACGATGGTAAATACGAACTGTCCAGGGAAGGCGTCACATTGAATCCCGCCCAGATGATTGACTATTATGTCAAATTGACCTCGTCGTACCCCATCATCTGCATTGAAGATGGGCTGGCTGAGGATGACTGGACGAACTGGTCGTCCCTCACCGCGCGATTGGGAAAGCGGGTCCAATTTGTGGGCGACGACCTTTATGCCACCAACATGAAACGGTTGGAGAAAGGCATTGGCGAGAAGGCTTCCAACTCAATCCTTATCAAGCTCAATCAAATCGGCACGCTCAGCGAAACCGTCGCTGTCATCAAGAGAGCACATGAAGTCGGCTGGACGACCGTCGTCAGCCACCGGTCGGGTGAGACCGAAGACACCACCATCGCCGACCTTGCGGTAGCGGCGAACGCCGGGCTAATCAAAGCCGGCGCTCCCTGCCGTAGCGAGAGGTTGACCAAGTACAACCGCCTCCTCAAGATAGAGGAGGATTTGGGAGCCGCTGCCCGATACCCCGGCAAAAAAGCATTGTATAATCTAGGGGGATAAAATGATGCGCGTATTAGACGGTGTTCACCAGATCAAAAGCCCCGGTCCCGGGGACTCGTCATTGCCTACGAATGTGTACGCAATCGAAGGCGGTGACGGCCATATCCTGGTTGACTGCGGCTGGGATACCCAGGAATCGCTCTGGGTGATTAGGGAAGGAGTCAAGGGGGCAAATCTCAAGCTTCGTGACATCAAACAGGTGGTCATCACCCACATACACCCTGACCACTACGGGTTAGCGTCCAAAGTGAAACAAATCTGCGGAGCCAGGGTGGCCATTCATAGGGCGGATGCGGATTTCATCTCGCCCCGGTATAAGGATTTCGCTGAACTGGTCGAAAAGACCGAAGACCTCCTCCGGCAGAACGGTGTCCCCCAAGGAGAGCTGTCCGAGTTAAGAGACGCCTCGCTATGGATGAACAAGTATGTCACCCCGGACCCACCCGACGCTTTGCTGGAAGATGGCGACAGAGTGTCCAACGACAGTTTCAAGTTTCAGGTCCTGTGGACCCCGGGGCACTCTCCAGGCCATATCTGCCTCTATGAACAGGACAAGAAGTTCATTCTGACCGGGGACCATGTCTTGTTTGAGACCACTCCCCACGTTGGCTTCAATCCTATCTCCGGGGATAACCCGTTGGGCGATTACATTTCGTCGCTCAAGAAAGTGCAGGACCTGAAGGTCCGTTTTGTTCTCCCGGGACATGGGCCGACGTTCAATGCTTTGGCATTGAGGGTGGAGACTATACTGAAGCACCACGAAGACAGGAAGAAAGCAATCATGAAGGCCTTGCGCGATGGCTTGAAAACGGCTTACGAGATATCCCAGCGAATTCCCTGGATGGTCCGCGGCGGGACCGTCGCCTTTCGGGACCTTCCCGTCTGGGACAGACGAATGGCCGTAACCGAGACTATCGCTCACCTTAAGCTTTTGACAGTGGAGGACAGAGTAAGCAATGTCGCCATGGACGGCGCTTCTCTATACATAGCTAAGGACTAGTGGAGGCTGTCTAAACTAGTGTAGTTGCCCAATTTATAGGGCAACCCGACCTGATGAATCAGGCAACTGCGGAATACGCAAAACTGAATGGGAAATAAACTGAAAAGGAGGAGACAAAGATGGCAACAAAAGCAGGTATCAACGGGTTCGGCCGTATCGGCAGGTTAGCGCTGAAGGCGATAATCCAGCGCTGCGCCGGCAAGGTGGAGGTGGCGGCGGTGAATGACCTCACCGATGCCAAGACCAACGCCCACCTTTTCAAGTACGACAGCAATTACGGCATCTACCCCGGCAAGGTGGAGTCCGCCGCGGACAGCATCACGGTTGACGGCAAGAAAATAAAGGTGCTGGCCGAGCGCGACCCGGCGAAGATTCCCTGGCGAGACTACGGCGTGGAGATTGTAATTGAATCCACGGGCCTATTCACGGACGCAAGCAAGGCCGCCGATCATCTTAAGGGCGGGGCCAAGAAAGTGATCATTTCGGCGCCCGCTAAGGGAGAAGACATATCCATCGTCCTCGGAGTTAACCAGGAGCAATATGACGCGGCCAAGCACCGTGTCATATCCAACGGCTCCTGCACCACCAACTGTATCGCTCCTGTAATCAAGGTCCTTCACCAAAACTTCGGCGTTGTCCACGGTCTGATGACCACGGTCCATTCCTACACGAACGACCAGAAGATACTGGATGTCTTCCACCACGACCTGCGTCGAGCCAGGTCCGCCGGCACCAATATCATCCCGACTACCACCGGAGCGACTAAGGTCGTGGGCGTAGTTATTCCCGAACTTCAGGGCAAGCTAAATGGCATGGCGCTCAGGGTACCCGTTCCGGTGGTATCTATCGTTGATTTCGTGGCCGATTTGAAGAAAAAGGCAAGTGCCGAAGAAATCAACGGCGCCTATCGGAAGGCGGCCGACGGAGAGCTCAAGGGAATCCTGGAGTATTGCGACCAACCGTTAGTGAGCTCCGATTTCAAGGGCAATCCCTCCAGCGCCGTCTTCGACGCCTTAAGCACCATGGTGGTTGACGGCAACTTCGCCAAGGTGCTGGCCTGGTATGACAACGAGTGGGGCTATAGCTGCCGCCTGGCCGACCTTACCGCCTATATCGTTGGAAAAGGGCTTTAACCGTCCCGGCGCTCGGCCCTAGGCAAGAGAGACAAGGAAAGAGAAGGCGATGCACGTCAGCGTGTGTCAAATTGAGCTTCGCCTGCCCGAGAACCATTCCCTGAAAGGCAAGAGACAGGTAATCAAGTCCATGATTACACGGCTGCAAAACAAGTTCAACGTCTCCGTGGCCGAGGTGGATGACCAGGATTTGTGGCAGCTGGCCGTTCTGGGCGTGGCCTGCGTCAGCAACCACAGGAGACATTGCGACGAGACTCTGGACAACGTCGTGAAGTTCATTGTCCAGAATTACCCGGACGTGGAGTTGCTGAACTCGGAAATAGAAGCTTTCCCCTGCGAACGAAGGTGACGGCCCACCAGCAGCGTCATTCTGAAGAATCCCGATGAAATCGGGATGACGAAGAATCTCGAGAATCGCTGGAAGGGCTTGTTCCATCGGCTTTGGTCAGGACAGGCCTGACGCGGCTAGATTCCTCGTCCCGACACGTCGGGACTCAGAATGACGAGAACGAGTGGTCAGCCAGATTTGGACTTAATTGCTAGGTCGTCATAAATGGATGCCTCTGAGTTTCTCCATCATCTTCTCAGCCTGCCCGATTATAGCGAGCAGATTGTCCATATTGAACGCATCGCCCATCAAAGCGCTGCGTTCGGAAAACTGGATAGTCCTCTGCATCCGGCGCTTCAGGCGCGACTCGAATCCCTGGGAATACCCGCCCTTTACAGCCACCAGGCGGAAGCCTTGAATGCTATTCTGGCCGGAAAGAATGTCATCGTATCTACGGCCAGTGCCAGCGGCAAGAGCCTGTGCTACCAGCTAGCCACACTCGAAGCGCTGCTACACGACAAGGTCAGCCGCGCCCTTTATCTTTTCCCCACCAAGGCTCTGGCCCAGGACCAGCTGCGCAGCTTCAGACAAATCCTGGGTGACGTTGAAGATCTCGCCCACCTTCTGCGCCCGGGAGCCGTGGCCACGTTCGACGGCGATACGCCGCAGGACGAAAGGGCCAACATAAGAAAGCAGGCCAGAGTGCTGCTTAGCAACCCCGACATGCTCCATCTCGGCATCCTGCCCAACCATCAATCGTGGTCCAGGTTTCTTGCCAATCTCAAATACGTCGTCATAGATGAGACGCATATCTATCGAGGTGTTTTCGGTTCCCACGTAGCCAACGTCATGCGCAGGCTACGGCGGCTCTGCACTTTCTACGGGTCCAACCCACAGTTCATTTGCTGTTCCGCCACCATCGCCAATCCGCAGGAGCACGGCCAGAACATCGTCGGCCTGCCTTTCCAAGCTATCACTGAAGACGGCTCCCCGCACGGCGAGAAATACTTCGCATTCTGGAACCCGCCCGTCACCGACGATGCCAAGACCAACCGTCGCAGCCCTAACAGCGAGTCGGCCTTCCTCCTGGGCCAGCTCGTCCAGAAGGAAATCCGCAGTCTGGTATTTGTGAGCACGCGTAGACTGGCCGAGCTCATTTACCTTTACGCTCAAGAGCAACTGCCCCATTCGTTGAAGGACAAGATCAGTCCCTACCGGGCAGGCTACCTCCCCGAAGACAGGCGCCGAATCGAACGCCAGTTCTTCGATGGGGAACTTCTTGGTCTGGTCGCCACGACCGCGCTTGAGCTAGGGATAAATATCGGTGATTTGGACGCAACCGTGCTCACGGGTTATCCCGGCAGCATTGCCAGCGCCTGGCAGCAGGCAGGGCGCAGCGGGCGGAGCACCCATAGCTCATTGAGTTTTCTCGTCGCACTCCAAAATCCGCTCGACCAGTACCTGATGCGCAATCCCGACTTCTTCTTCAGCATGAACTTCGACAACGCCATAATAAATCCCGATAATCCCTACATCCTCAAGCCTCATCTCCTCTGCGCCGCCTGGGAGAAACCGGTCGAACACAGCGACCAGGAATTCTTCGGCTCGAACGCCGCCGCGAGGTTAGCCGAACTGGAGGAAGAAGGGAGATTGAGAAGACGGCACGAAAAGTGGCACCCGGCTCCATCCATCTCTTACCCCGCTCAGGACATAAACATAAGGTCAACCTCGGGGCAGAATTACGCCATCATAGACGGCCGGGAGGGCCACCTGCTGGAGACCGTGGAGGCCGGCGTGGCCTTTTTCATGATATACCCCGGCGCCATCTATCTCCATCAGGGTGACTCTTATCTCATAAAGGAGCTCGACCTGGTGCGACGCATCGCCTGGGCGGAGCAATGTCACGTGGATTACTACACCCAGACCACCGAGATACATGACATCCGTATCTTGAAGACGCTGCAGGAAAAGGACTGCCAGGGCGTGAAGGTCTACTTCGGAGACGTTGATGTCAGCATCACAGTAGCGGGCTTCAAGAGGAGAAAACAGTTCACCGACGAGCTTATGACCGAGGAGCTTCTCGACCTGCCGACGCAGAACTTCCCTACCAAGGCTCTGTGGTTCGACCTGCCGCAGGAGGCAGCTCGCAAGATAGCCAGCCGCAGCCTTGACTTCCACGGCGGCCTCCATGCCTGTGAGCACGCCGCCATCGGAATACTCCCTCTCTTTGCCCTCTGTGACCGTAACGACATCGGCGGAGTGTCCACTCCTTTTCATCCCGACACCGGAAGGGCCCAGGTCTTCATTTACGACGCCCATCCCGGAGGCATCGGCATCACCGAAAAGGGATACGAGATGATAACCGACCTGTGGCGAGCTACCCTAAAAGCTGTCCGGGAATGCCCCTGCGCGGACGGTTGTCCAGCCTGCGTGCAATCGCCTAAATGCGGCAACAATAACCAGCCCCTGGACAAGCAGGCAGCGATAATATTGCTGGAGCACCTCGCAAAATAAATGGGGTCAACTCTATTTTTCCGTTTCTCGTTCCTTTCCACGTTCACCCCATCGGGTTACTTCCTTCCACCCTCCTCAATTTTGCGGTGACTATCTCAGAGAAAAATAGAGTTGACCCCAATTTTGATTGCAACATTGTTGCATTTATATTCTCCATCGGTTATAATGGCGTCATGGTCGAGGAGTCAATTCGAACCTTGCAGGCTCGAGGTCACAAGGCGACTAAGCCGCGGAAGCTGGTCCTTGAAATACTGGAGGAAACGGAAAAACCGCTCTCCCCTTACGACATACAGGAACTTCTGCGCCAGCGTGGTAAACACCTGAACCATGTAACCATCTACCGCGTGCTCGATTTACTTTGCAGCCTCAACCTAGCTCACAAAATGCTATCCGACGGCGGATTCGTGAAGTGCAACCTTGACAATGCGGAGGGCTGCCATCGCTTCATGGTCTGCCAGCAATGTGGAACCATCCAGGAATTTGCTGATAAAGAACTGTGTCGAGAGGAGAACAACCTGGCTCGCGATTTGGGCTTTCACACCGAGCATCACCTCTCTGAGTTCTCCGGACTTTGTTCCCGGTGTTATGAAGGATAACCCGCAAGCGGAGGAGAAGATGATCAGGCGGATAGCACATGAACTAAGAGAGCACGTTCCCTTCACGGCGCTTGGCACCGTCACTGGCATTATCATCATGGTCATAGTGGTTGCGGGCAATATACCTTCGCATGTTTCCCAGATTGCTTTCCTTGTCTCGCACCCGGGCCATGTCTTTTTGAGTGCGCTGGTCACCACCGCCATGTATACGAGATATAGGAAATCGAAAATCTGGACGGTGGTTCTGATCGGGTGGACAGGATCAATCGGCATAGCCACGACAAGCGACGTCATTATTCCTTACTTCAGCGGAACTTTACTTCACGCGCAGATGCAGTTCCATGCGCCCTTCATCGAAGAATGGTGGATAAACTTCGTGGCACTCGCCGGCATTGCCGTCGGCCATTGGAAGCAGACAACCAAGATTCCACATTTTGGACACATACTGCTGAGCACCTGGGCGTCGTTGTTCTACTTTACGGCCTTCGGCGTAGCTGACTGGATTCGTCTGCTGCCTTACGTTTTTGTATTCCTGTTCCTCGCCGTCTGGATTCCCTGCTGCACCAGCGACATCATATATCCGCTTCTATTCGTGAGGAAGAAGCGCGAGGTACTTGCGCCCCAAACAGAGGAACTCGTCGCATAGCCCGTGTTCCAGCGGCTTTCGTTGTGGCTCGAGTTACGACAGCAGGTCAGGTCATATGACGGCCTCCCGTGGTCGTCAAAGCTTCTTAATTTTGACAGGTCGAGACCCGTGGCGGAATTCCACGGTTTGATTTGGGCAACAAGTGTTGCCTAAACTTACGCCACCACATAGGGCGCCTTGATACGGAGGAAGCTTGTTCAATTTGTTCAAAAAGACCGAAGCCGGCGTAAAAAGGAGCAGGGAAGCCTGGTTCGGAAAGATAGCCGGTATTTTCAGCCGAGAAGCGTTCGGAGATGAACTCTGGGGCGAACTGGAAGACCTGCTTATCTCGGCAGATGTCGGCATTGATACTACCCAGAAGCTCCTGGGCAAGGTGAAACAGAGGGTGAAAGTGGACAAGCTCTCCAACGCATCCCAGATACGGACAGCCTTGAAAGAGGAAATGGTGAGCCTGCTCAGCGTCTCCTCATCAAGGGCATCCGCTTCCTCTCATCCCGAGCCTCCCCAAGTGTCGCCCAGGATTATCCTTGTAGTCGGGGTCAACGGCTCGGGGAAGACGACCAGCATTGCCAAGCTGGCGTTCGGTTTGACCTCCCAGGGGAAACGGGTTATATTGGGAGCAGCCGATACGTTCCGAGCAGCGGCCATTGACCAGCTCAGACACTGGGGAGAAAAAGTGGGTGCCGAAGTCATCGCTCATCAACCCGGCGGAGACCCCGGAGCAGTTGCCTACGATGCCGTCCAGGCTGGCTATAGCCGGCACGCGCAGGCGGTGATCATAGATACCGCGGGCCGCCTTCACACCAAGTCCAATCTAATGGAAGAGCTTAAGAAGATAAAGAGGGTAGTGGCCAAGCAAGACATTTCGGCTCCTCATCAAGTCCTGCTGGTAATGGATGCCACCACCGGCCAGAACGGCCTGGCTCAGGCCAAGCATTTCACGGAGGCCGTGGATGTCACCGACATCTTCCTGGCCAAGCTGGATGGGACAGCCAGAGGCGGCATAGTGTTCGCCATCTGCGACCAGTTGAACATACCCATCTCCTACATCGGCACCGGGGAACAATTGCAGGACATGGCCCCCTTTGATGCCGAAGTCTTTGTAGATGCAATTTTCTCTTAAACGGAAAGGATAGGACAGATGCTCACCATCAGCGTAAACCCGGTTGCCTTTTCCATCGGCTCCCTTGAGATATCGTGGTACGGGATTATGGTAGCCATAGCAGTCGCGGTACTGCTGGTAGTTATGCTCAGGGAGGCGAGAAGGCGAGGCATCACCCAGGAAATCTACGGTATTTTCATTAGCGGCGTAGTGGGCGGCATCGTCGGAGCCCGGGTGGCGTATATAATATACGATTGGTCGTATTTCGTAGCGCATCCCCTCGCCGTTTTCGGCTTCCAGGGCATGGCGCAGAACGGGATGCTCATCGGCGTCGTGGCCGCAGCGTTGATTTATATGGGCGTCACCAGAATGCGTTTTTCTTCACTGCTCAGGATGGGAGATGTCCTGGCCGTGGGGGCGCCTCTAGGCCTGGCCATAGCCCGGGTCGGCTGTAACATAAGGGGCTGCTGTTACGGGCAACCCACTCCGTTTCATATTTTTCCGCTGGCGCTAGAATATACTAACCCGAATAGCCTTGCCCCCCTCAATACTCCGCTGTACCCCATTGCGTTTTATCATTTGGTATGGGGCCTGATAGTCTTCGGTCTTGTGTGGCGGCTTCGAGAAAGATTCAAGCCTGCGGGAAGTCTCTTTTTCTTCTTCATGTGCATCTTTGCCGCCGGCGATTTTGCCATCAGGATGCTGCGCGTCGACGACCCTGTGCTGTGGGGACTTCGCCAGGCCCAGGTTATGGACCTGGCAGCGATAGTGATATTCTTGCCCTGGCTTCTTGTCTTGATGCGCCGATTCAGAAGGCAGACCCTGGCCGCCGAAGTTGCTAACTATCCTGAGCAGGAGCCAAATCAAGCAGTCTGAGACCCAGCACCTCTTCCCCGTTCCAGGTCCTTTTCTCTAGGTTATAGACAACATCTATCCAGTGCGGAACATCTTCCCGCTTTGTCTGCGACTTGAAGTCCATAGCCTGCCAGGTTGCGGCTCCCTGTTTGAGCTTCAGCCTGAGCCAGCAGCCTTGACTGCCGGCATTACGACATTCGACTACCTCAACCCGCCGGCTCAGAAAGGTCGGCTGCGGATTGTCCTCGCCGAAGGGTCCTAATCTTTGAATCAGATTGAAGGTGTCGCCGGCCAGAGCAGTCAACGGCAGTTCGGCATCAATAGCTATTTCGGGGTGAAGTTCAAGACGTCCCAGTCGCTCGGTAGCCAAATCAAGAATTCTTTGCTCTAGCTGAGGCAAATTTCGACGCGCTACTGTGAACCCGGCAGCACCGGGATGGCCGCCGAAAGCGACCAGCAAGTCACGACACGCCTCTAACGCGGCCGCGAGGTCGAACTCAGGTATGCTGCGACCGCTGCCCTGACATGACTCCGGACCGACGTTGATGATGATGGCCGGCCTGTAGAACTCGTCTACCAGCCGGCCGGCGACAAGGCCGATGACGCCCACGGAGTAGCTCTCGTCGGCTTCTATCAGCACCGGCCGGTCCGGTTTGCTGGCCACCTTCTCCCTCACCCGGCTCAATACATCGTTGGTCAACTTCTGCCGCCGCGCATTCTTCTCCTCGAGTTCAAGCGCCAGACGGGAGGCCTCCTCCGACGATTCGGTAGTAAGCAGCCGGTAGCTTGTGGAGGCATGGTCCATTCTGCCGGCGGCATTGAGGCGGGGCCCGAATATCCAGGAAATATCATCTACGTCAAGCCGGCCGAGTCTCAGCCCCGCCAGCTTGGCCATCTCCTGAATTCCCACGCGGCAGCTGCTATTGAGCTCTCTCAGCCCTTCCCTCACCAGGAAGCGATTCTCACCCACCAGGGGAACCAAATCGGTGATGGTAGCCAAAACCACCAGGTCGAGGAGACCGGTCAACTGCTTCTCTCTATTGTCTTTATGGAACAGCGCTTGCACCAGCTTGAAAGCGACGGCGGCGCCGCAAAGCTGGGGGTGGGGATAGACCGAGTCCTTTCTCTTCGGGTCAATGACGGCTATGGCTTGGGGCAGATTTGCTAGAGGGACGTGATGGTCGGTGATTATCATGTCTATTCCCCTGCTTCGAGCCTGTTTCGCTACGGCAGAGTCGGTTACGCCGCAGTCAACAGTGACCACTAAGCCGACACCATCTGCATGAAGCTTCTCCACAGCCGCAATCTTTAGTCCGTGGCCTTCGTTTATGCGGTCGGGAATGTAGGGGACGACGTCCGCGCCCAGCCATGACAGCCCCTCGACGAGAATAACCACGGCCGTGACTCCGTCAACATCGAAGTCGCCATAAACCCCGATTCTCTGGCGGGAAAGCACGGCCTTGTAGATTCGATTTACGGCTTGGGACATGTCCGGCAGCAGGAAAGGATTGCTTTGTAGCCTGCTGTCAGCAGACAGAAACGGCTCTATTTCCTCCGGCTTAACGCCGCGATTGTAGAGGAGTTGGGCAATTAGTAGCGGAAGGCCGGAGGCGCTCGAATATTCGTCTGGTACCGGAGGAAGGACTTTCCATCGAGCCCGTTGATTCAACTTCATCGCTCAGCTTGACGTCTCTGGCTTGAATCGTTAACTATACCACAGGAAAGGCTTTCCAAATCAAATGTACGTCGCTGCGAGTTGGGCGCAGACACACGCAGATTTGACCGTACTGCGCAACACACCTATAATCCCTGGCAATGAAGGTAGCTTTCTACACGCTCGGCTGCAAGCTTAATCAAGCGGAAACGGAATCCCTGGTCGCCCAATTCAGCGGGTCGGGATTTCAGGTCGTGGCGCCGGACGATGTGGCCGATGTTTGCATTGCCAATACCTGCACCGTCACCCACGTTGCCGACCGCAAGTCACGCCACTGGCTGAGACTGGCAAGGCGAAGAAACCCCCAGGCGCTCGTGATTGCCGCAGGCTGCTATGCCCGGAGATGTCCTGAAGAACTGGCCGACCTTGCCGATCTCGTGGTTGATAACGCCGAGAAAGAGAACCTGCTTGACCTTGTCCAAACCCTCTCCCTTGAAGGGAGAGAGCCGGGTGAGGGTGGAGCAAAACAATCTCAAGTGCCCGCTCTCTCCGCCAGGACCCGAAGTCTGATAAAGATTCAGGACGGCTGCCATGGCCCCTGCACGTACTGTATCGTGCCCAGAGTCCGGCCTTATGAGTATTCCCTACCCGCTTCTCAGATAATAGATGGAGTGAAGCAAAAAGTGGCCCTGGGCTACAAAGAAGTCGTCCTCACCGGGACGAAAGTGGGCTCCTACAAAGATGGCGGCGCCGACCTTGGCGGCTTGCTGCGCCATATTCTCGGCGAAACGAACGTTGAGAGGCTGCATCTTTCATCCCTGCAGCCTTCAGAGATATCCGCCGAGTTTCTTGCCCTCTGGAAAGATGAAAGGCTCTGCCGGCATTTTCATCTGGCGCTGCAGAGCGGCAGCGACGGCGTGCTTAGGAGGATGAGAAGGAGATACTCGCTCGACCAGTATGCGGAGGCGATGGGGTTAATCGGAGAGAACGTGCCCGATGCGGCCATCACCACGGATGTCATAGTTGGTTTCCCGGGAGAAAGCGACGACGAATTCGAACAGAGTCATTCTTTCTGCCGGCAGGCGGGCTTTGCCAACATCCATGTCTTCCCCTTCTCGCCGCGTCCCGAGACGGCGGCGGAGCGGATGCCGGGCCAGGTCGGACAAAGAACCAAACGAGAGCGAACTCGGCGCATGCTTGAGCTGTCCCGAAACTGCCGCCGCAGTTTCTGCGAGCGGTTCCTGGAACAGACTATACCGGTCCTCTGGGAAAAGGAGTCGAGTCCTGGCAGCGGCATATACTCGGGGCTGACCGGCAACTATATCAGGGTATTCGCCAGTAGCGAAGAGCCTGTGAGTAATAAGATAACACCGGTCAGGCTGCTCGAATTTCATGACCGGGGAATACTGGGAGAGATAATCCGGTGAAAATCCGGGTTAGCGTCAAACCGAATTCCAGGACCGAAGAGGTCAGCCACGAGGGGGACAGCTTCATAGTCAGGGTCAGAGAGCCTGCCAAAGAAGGCAAGGCCAACCAGGCAGTCATCAAACTTCTTGCACGCCATTTCGGCGTCCCCCAGAGCCAGGTCAGGATTATCAGCGGCCTCAGAAGCAAGAATAAAATCATCGAGGTCGTGGAGTAGGAGACATCCCTAGGTTAGCGCAGTCCTAAATCAAGCGAACTGCGTCCTTGTTTGAATCCAGATTGATTCCTGCACCCCGCCACCTGCTCCTGATCTCACCGGTCCCGCGTTACTAAAGTCGGACCTGCGGCGCCGACGTGCCAGAGCGGTCGTACGCGGGTTCGCGATGAAGTAGCTTGCCTCTAAGATACTGTACGCCGCGAAGGGTCTGGACCGCTACTATGGCCGCGATAACCCGCGGCAGCAACAAAAACAGAGGATTCACTCCCAGCGTCAGGAACAGGCCGGTTTCTTCTACCATACTATGGTTGATGCCGATGGAAACCTGTGTATGCTCCAGTTCTTCCTTTGTCGAAGTCCCCTTCTTAGCCTCCTCCATAATGACAGCGCTCCCGTATAGCAGCCCGAAACCGGCGCCCGTCACCCACGACACGACCGCCTGGTCCGGAAGCCCGAAGACTTTCATCACCGGCCTGAAAAACCTGACCAGGTACTTGATCCACCCCAAAGATCGCGAAGCGTAGAGCGCCATCATTACCAGCATGATGACCAAGAAAATCCTGCCGCACAACCGCAGCGTGTCAAGGCCCCAAATCTTCAGAACGTCGAGGAACGGAGCCTGCGCCGCAAGGCTGGCCGGCAGATTAATGCTCTGGCTGGTACCAGCGAAGAATTGCGAGACAACGAACACCGTAAGGGCGGCTGCGCCGATCCGGACGAGCGTTGCTTTGATGATATTCAAGCCGGATTTGTGCTGGATTATGCCCTCCGCAATAAGCATGTGTGCAATCGCTATGAAGAGGCCGATCAAGGTGATTTGTGCAATTGTAAAGGGCATAGCTACGATTATGGCGATTCCCGCATAGAAGCTCACTGTCATTGCCAGAATGATGGGCAATGCCGCCGCGGCAGGCAAGTTGATTGCACTCATCAAGGGGTGCAGTAAGAAGTCCAAATGACCCAGCCAGCCGCTCCACTGCAAAAGGGCTGCCAGAAAAGACACGGGTATAATGATCTTGCATATCCAGACGAAATTGCTCCAGCCCTTCTTGACCCCTGTGCGAAGGCCTGCTTTTAGTTGAATCCGAAATTCAGACATCTTGTTGGAAGAAATGAATCAGCAATCCTGGAGCATCCTTGAACTGTAAGACCAGGCACATAGTCATGGCGCGTTTTCAACAAGTGCTCAGGGTCACGCTTTTGCTTCCTGCGGCGTGATCACCAGGACTGGCAACCCCGAACCCCTGAGCACCCGGTCGGCAACACTGCCAAATACCGCCCGCCGCAGGCCGCCGCGGCCGTGTGTCGCGATTGCGATTAGGTCTATCCTGTTGGTATTGGCATAGTCCAATATCGCCTCGTCGGCTCTGCCAGGTATCGCCACGGTGTCTACCTGTATCCCCTTCTTGCGCAACGGTACAGCTATTTTCTCCAGGTACTGTTTGGCACTGTTGAGCGCCGCTTTTGTCGTTTCAACCATAGCGTCAGTCTGAATGGGCAAAGGCGCCTCGCCGGGAAGCGCGGGGCCAAAGACCACAGGCTCCTGAACGACCTGCAAGAGGACAAGTTTGCCCTCAAAGTGAACTGCCTCCGCCGTGGCATAAGGCATGATTTGCTCGGCAAGCTCCGACCCGTCCAGGCAGACCAGAATTCTCTTAAACATATTAGCCTCCTCTTAAGAAATCGCCCAAAGACTCGACTCTTTGCCGACCCTCAGTTGTCTTTGTCCGTTCAGCTGCCAACAGGCAGTTCGGCTTCTCCTCCCTCTGTTTCGTACCGGAAGAAACTACTTCTCTAACTAGGATTATAGGCCAGGCTGAAGTCCTTATCAAGGTGGCTGCAAATACATCAAATCTCTGCAGTGCGACCCTTCAGAGCTTGGCCCGACCTGAGTCGGGGTGGTGCCTCCCTTGGTTTCGCACGAGGCTAAAGCCTCGCACTACATTACTTAATTCTGATTCCTTGGTGTTTGATTCTTGGATTTCGATATTGTCCCGACCTGTCGAGGATGCTCGATATCATCGGCATTTAGTATTTCGTGCTTAGGATTTAGGATTTCGCCTCCTTTGCATCCACAGCCGCCGACATGGTATTTTTGAGGTCGTGGCTATCGAACAAGTCATAAGGCTGCTGGAGCAGGAATACGGTCCCAGAGAATGGCGGGTAGACGAGGACCCGATTGACGTCCTCATCGAGACCATCCTGTCCCAGAACACCTCGGATATGAATTCGGGGAGGGCATTCGCTTCTCTCAAGGCCGGCTTCGGTAACTGCGAAGCCGTGGCTTCAGCTCGGGTGGAGGGCATCGCGCAGGCCATCCAGCAAGGTGGATTGCACCGCATCAAGGCCGCCAGAATCAAGCAGGTGCTGGAGCGGATTGAAAAAGAACAGGGCTGCATCAGCCTTGACTCCCTCAGGGAGATGAATATAGATGAAGCTGAGGACTACTTGATGCGCCTGCCCGGCGTAGGACGCAAGACAGCCAGGTGCGTGCTGCTATTCTCCCTGGGGAAGCCCTCTCTGCCCGTGGACACCCACATTTTCCGGCTAGCCAAACGGCTGGGATTAATCGGCCCCGGAACGACCATAGACAAGGCGCCCGATTTGCTTCAGAAACAAGTCCCGCCCTCGAAGGTTTATCAGTTCCACATCCACATGATAGAGCACGGCAGGCGGGTGTGCCATGCTCGGCAGCCCGATTGCTGCGAGTGCATATTGGACGGAATTTGCCCCAGCTCGCTCTGTTGATTTATGGCTCTCTCCCTCGGTACGGTCCCCTCTCCACTTGCTGGAGAGGGCTAG
>Ga0172362_10000342_pt1 | contig 37542 bp, 28 predicted proteins | sample LakKivs1_kivu2a2_FD_114534 | JGI IMG/M metagenome (GOLD analysis project Ga0172362, IMG submission 114534) | Sediment microbial communities from Lake Kivu, Rwanda - Sediment s1_kivu2a2 | ecosystem: Environmental > Aquatic > Freshwater > Lake > Sediment | place: Rwanda: Western Province, Lake... | reverse complement strand
GTCCCGGACGACGAGGTAGCCGTAATACCCAATTTCTACACTATCAGACAGATTCGCCTCGATGATTCTGATAATTTCATGGGCAGCCTGGATATTGTCGAATATGCCAAGAATAGCGGCTGGTATGACGAAACAAAAGAAGGTCCTTTCGATTTCAAGGGAGTCTTTGATCGTCCTTCAAAGCACGACCCAATTTTCGACGGCAATACGCTCCGCGTGTGGCGAGGCCTGGTCAAACTCAGCGGCAAAGAATGGAAGATAGACAGCGATTATCCGTTTTCTTTCAGGCCAGCAAAAAAAATCACGATTGCTGACCTGATGGAACTTCTCAGAGACCACTACGAAGGCACGGAATTTGAGGCCACTGACGGCTATAAGAACGGCAGCCCGAACAGGACAAAGTTCCGCACCATCTGCACTTCATCAACCATCAATTCTTTTGTCGCCTGCCTGAATAACCAGAAACCCGAGCCGCTTTCTATCCTGGTCTGGCTGGCTCTGGATAAACCCGATACAACTGCTTTTTTGCCTGTTTATTATGGACTGGAAAGACTCCCGGACGGACTTGGCCACAGTCCTGCAATTCAAGATAATGCAACATTTCTAAAGCAACATTATGACGATACAGAACTTCAGGCCGTCAGGGATAAGCTTCTACAGACCAGGGCGGTGAAGTTCAAGAAAATAGTTGAAAACAACTATGGTCAGATGATTGGAGTGGTTCAAAGAGAACTCTTAGCGCTGGAAAAAGAATATCTTGAAGGCTACGAGCTTTTTGAAACAAAGTTCTCAACTCTTTTTTCACGGGATAAAAAAGCCGCCGGGGAATACCTTAATGAATTTGTGACCTCTGCCTTCAGAAGGGTCTCCGGAATCTACGATAAGCTCCTCAAGAAATTCAAGACGAGCTGAAAGATTTCCGTCCAGTCTCTACCTCACATAAATCTCATCAAAGAACATCCAGGCGTTCTGACCGGCATAACGGAACCCGGAAGGTATTGTGCCAACGTTTAAAGCTTTTACTCTTACAAAGCGGGCTTCCCTGCCTTTAAGTCCGAAGTATAGAGTTTTCACCGCCGGGCCCTGAGGTTTTTCAGGCACAGGAAATTCTTTCTCTACCAGGGCTTCAAATTTCTTGCCATCGACTGAAACTTCAACCACGACACTTGCGGGGAGAAACACGCGTCCGTTGTTATTCTCAAAGCAGCTCAGCGCCAGTTCATAGACATCCTTCTTCTCGCCCAGGTCGAGAACAACTTCTAAATCATTCTTCTCAAAGCCCTGCCAGTTAGGGTCACGGACATCAGAAATTGCCTTGATCAAATCTATGAGCGTTTTTTCTTCGTTCAGCCCGGGCCGTGAAGGTGCCGGAGGCCTGAAATAGATTGTGTCCTTTATCGGGAACGAATGGCTGAAGAAAGCTGTGACCACAGGACTGGGCAATCTGACAGGGTGGAAAGCCATGGCCTTCACAATGGCGTTGCTCTTGATGCTAAGAGGCTCAGTGTAAACAGGAGATTTCTCGGTTGGCTCACTTCCGTCAAGGGTATAATGGACCTCCGCTCCGCTGAGTGTCTCTTTTATGACTGCAGACACTGGCTTATCAGGGCTGACATGAGCTGTAGCTGGAGTGATGACCGGTGCAGGAACCACAGCAAACCTCTCGTAATCCCCAGGGTTACGCCGAAGCACATCAAACAAGTTTTGCGCGGCAACCGAATCGTCGTTTTCATTGTAAGCTACGGTCATGGCCAGTATCCGGATTTTCGGGTTTTTTGGCAGAACGACTTCTTTTACTCCAGCTTTAAGGTCTATCCTGTATTTAAAAATATATCCATAAACATACGGTTCGTTCCCTTCTTTCAGGCTGTGGAGGTGGGTAGTAAAGAAAGCCACGTTGTCCTTTCTTGTATAGCCAGGAGCCAGCCCCACATAGGTGAAACGGTCGCGGTCAAATTCAATGTGAGAAGCCTCGCCTTCGGCCCACAGTCTTTTATCCCACTGACCCATAAATCCTGTCCAGAAACCAACCGGGATTTCTATTTCTTTATCCCCGATTTTGAAAATTCCCTTCTGGTTTTCTTCAGTAGCTGCGGCCAGAAAATAAAGTCTGTTGAGGTTGCCCCCCGGAATATCTACGACCTGACCCCTGCAGGCAACTGCATTTTTCGCTCCCTCAAATTTAGGGCCGAGCTTGAAGGCGACGCTGTCAGCCACTACGGTTGCGGGCACAAGTTCAGCAGGATAAGTTCTTCCCTCAGGGTCAAAAGCGCCATCCTCCCTGTGGTCATCAAAGCTGAAGACATCGGTATCGTAAGGTAATTCCAATTGAATAGAAACCGGAGGCAAGACCCGGGCTTTAGGTGGAGCCAGGTTCAGCGCGAAAGTCTTTAAAGAATAAGGCGTCAGGTCAAAAACCAGGCGTCCATCTTTAACCTGGGCCGCACCAGCCTCTTCTTCAACTCCGTTAACCTCCCTGGCGGACATAATCAAGCCGGCAAAACCCATGGTAGCCTTTTTTACACTCTGACCGCCGGTTTCTACCACCCTGACAATTATCTCGTCCGAGTTTTCAGCTTTCTTCAGAGCTGAAATCATGATGTTATCGTGGCTTAATGTGATAAAAGAAAAGGTTCTGCCCAGGCTGCCAGCATGCTTGATGGTCTGGAAAGCAAGAAGCGGCTGATTCAATCTCAGCGCTTGCTGATTGGTATTTGCCGACCGCCAGTCTCCCTGATGCCCGTAAAGAGCGTAAAGCACATCATGCCGGCCAAAATCCTGATAAGCCTGTTCTCTTGGCCAGCTCCGGACACCGGGAGTGTAAAGAAGAGTCAGACGAATGACGTTATCCGCTGGCTTGTCAGAACCGTACTTGCAATCTTCAAGAACTGAAACTCCATAATCTCCGGTCCTGTCGGTCAGGTCAAACCAGCGGTGCGAAGGCACTTCAAATTTTTTCGGGTCGTTGTTGCCGCGCTGCACCGTGCCCACACCCCAGTTATAAGTAGCCACAGGATTGGAGACGGTCAGCGGGAAAACAGCTTTAAGAGAAGATTCCATGGTCGCCCAGTCGATTTGATTCTGGAACTCCACCCGGTCTCCGGCACCTCCGGCTGACAGCCTTATGATCTGCACAAATTTTGAATGTCTTGATTCACGTTCAATCTTTAAAGCCACTCTGGCCGGACCATTTTCAACCACAGTTATCCTGGCTGGACCTGTAACATAACCCGAGGGTGGTTTTATTCTATCTTCCCAGTCCATGTTCCAGGCAGGCCATTCCTGGGGTTTCTCATGATGGAAAGAAAGTCCGGCCGCAGTGGCCAGAAGCTCGCGCCTGGCTTTTTTGTCAGAAATACTGGAGACGTCGCCATCCCGGTTTATTTTAACTGCATACCGGCCATTCTCCAGAGTGCTTGCAGTAACTTTCAAACCTGTGGCCAGGCGGCAGGGTTCAGGAGACGGTCTAACTTCATAAAGACTATAACCGAGAGAAGGCACTCTGGCCAAGAAAATTATTCTGCCTTTCTTACCGGTCGCTTCTACCACCTGAGAAGGAACTTCTGCTCCGTCTGGTCCAAAAACCCTGTAATTAATCTCAGTTTCAGGAAAATCCAGTTCAGCTTCGACTATGTCTTCGCGGTCAAAAGACAGTGAATTGTAAACTGCCACCGGCAGGCCTGAGACCGCTGTGTCCATGGCTCTGATGACCGCACCGGATGCATCTTGAAGAACGTTACCGAATTGATTGGCAGTCAGAATCTCGTCGTTCCAGGAAAAATCGTAAGCCCGCGGAATGCTGGTGCCCGGGAGAATATCATGGAATTGAGCACCCAGAACCAGACGCCAGGCTTCAGTCAATTTTTCCTGATTGTATTTAGCTCCGCCCAGCCAGTCAGCCATAACCGCTGAAGCTTCGGCTGAATACCCCAGAAATTCGTTCTTTCTATTCCAGCGCTTCATGGCTGCCTGAGAAGTTATTGAACCGGCAGAGTGATTGGTAAGGAGGAATTCGCCCCGATAAGCTGGAAGCTTTTGTTTTTGTTCTTCAGTCACACTCAGGAAAAATTCATCTGCTCGCGCCGAGACTACTTTGAGGTCGCTCTGCTCGCTGCTTTCTATGCTCCTTTCCAGATTCAGAACAGAGTTTTCGTCAGGAGCACCTCCGACATCGCCTGTTCCAAAATACATGTAATCCGCATAGACACCGTATCTCTGGCCGTTTTCCAGCACTCTTTTTCTCCAGGCATCGTTCTGCGTTAAATCGCCGGTTATCTTCCCCACATAATCTCCTGGATTAAGAGCAGCCAGAACCGATTGACCATCGGGTCCTACCCAGAGGCCAATGTTGAAGGGAATGCCAATGGCCGAGCCCCAGGAAAGCTTCTGGGTGGAAAAACCTTTCAAGCCGCAATGAGCCAGGATTGAGGGCAGAGAAGCCGGAAAACCAAAACAATCGGGCAGCATGTATTCCTTGCTGCTGAAGCCGAATTCCTTTTTTAAATAGTTCGTGCCATAAAGAATCTGGCGGATAATGGATTCAAAAGAAGGCGCCATGACATCGTTCTCTTCCATCGAGGAGCCTGAAGGAAACCACCTGCCCTTAGCCACATATTCTTTAACCTTTTCATATTCTCCGGGATAGTATTCTTTCATCATCATATAACGGTTGGCTCCGCTGAAATTGAAAACATAATCCGGATACTTTTCGAACAGCGTAAAGTTATCGGCCATGGTGTTGCGGATGTATTCCTTTATCGTCTTCTGGTAATCCCAGCGCCATTGAGTATCAAGATGGGCATAACCGACAGCGAACAGGGTTTTCTCTTTGCTCAAATCGCGTTTGGTTTGAGCGAGAGCTTTATTCAAAATAAGGGATGAAGGCACCAGGAAAATAAGGACAGTAAAAAGGCTGATAATCTTTATCAGTTTGATTTTTTTTGCTGTGCCCATAACTAACCTCTCTTTTAATTTTGAACAAAAATTATTAATTCACAAAAGCTCTCAACTGTCAACCGGCACGACTGCGGCAGAAGACTTTTGATGTTTTTCAAAAATGACTTTATAAACAAACAGGGCCGGGCAAAGCAGGATTCAGAAGGTTAGGTCGGCTTTCTTCGGATAAAGACAATCAATGACCCTCTGATCATCCCTGCCCGTTTCTTCCAAAAGAGAGGCCCATGGACAGTCAGCCCATAAGCTCATTATCCAAAAGGAGGTCTTTTCAGATATCAAAGAATCCAGATGGTTTTTTTCTTTCTGGAATTCTCTATTTGTCTGAGTCCACACCTCTTCTTCAACAAATCGGGATTCAGCTTCAAGCAAAAAGCCAGCCTCAATCGTAATATTCCAGGCCGAGATGCGTGATCAGCTCTTCGCCCTTCATATGCCGCAGAGTGTTTTTGAGCTTTATCAACTGGATGAAAAGGTCGTGTTCCGGATAAAGCTCCGGCGCACACATCGGGGTTTTGAAATAGAAGGACAACCATTCCTGAATTCCTCTGAATCCTGCCCTTTGAGCTAAGTCTGCGAACAACACCAGATCCAGAACTATCGGCGCAGCCAGGATGCTATCGCGGCAGAGAAAATCAACCTTGATCTGCATCGGGTAGCCAAGCCAGCCGAAGATGTCGATATTATCCCAGCCCTCCTTATTGTCGCCTCTGGGAGGATAATAATTAATGCGAACTTTGTGATAGAACTTGCCGTAAAGCTCGGGATAAACTTCGGGTTGAAGAATGTATTCCAGAGAGCCCAGCTTGCTTTCTTCCTTGGTCTTGAAGGATTCCGGATCGTCCAGAACTTCACCGTCGCGGTTGCCGAGAATGTTGGTTGAGAACCACCCGTTTAGACCGATCAGCCTGGCTTTCAAACCAGGGGCGATGATAGTTTTCATCAAGGTCTGACCGGTTTTGAAGTCCTTGCCAGCGATTGGCACATTATGCTGTTTGGCCAGCTCGACCATGGCCGGGATATCAACAGTCAGGTTGGGCGCTCCATTGATAAAAGGAACACCTGATTTTATGGCCGCGTAAGCATAAATCATGCTGGGTGCTATTCCTGGATGGTTTTCCTTCATCGCTTTCTCGAGAGAGTCGACTGTCTGATGGGCAGGTTCCGGCTTCATGAAAACTTCGGTGCTGGCGCACCAGATCATCACCAGGCGGTCCAGAGAATTCTTTTCTTTAAACACCTTGATATCATCCATCAACTGGAGAGCAAGTTCATATTTGTTGGCTCCCTTTTTCTTGTTCGGGCCGTCAAGCTTTTTGACATAATTCTGGTCAAAGACTGCGGGCAGGGGTTTTATTTTCTCCAGTTCATCCTTTACGGGCTCGAGATGCTCTTTTCTTAACACTCCGGCCTTAGCCGCAGCCTCATACGCATTATCCGGGAAAATATCCCAGGCAGTAAAAACCAGGTCTTCGAGCTCAGCCAGTTCGACAAAATCTCTTATCCTGGGAACTCTCTTTTCAGTTCTTTTTCCCAGCCGGATGGTGCCCATCTGAGTCAGAGACCCAAACGGACGGCCCAGACCTTTTTTAGCCAGAAGAACTCCAGCTATAAAAGTTGTGGCCACAGCTCCCAGGCCTGGAATCATTACTCCCAGTTTTCCCTCTGGTTTCTTGATATCAATTTTATCCTTCATTGCCATCTCCTGTTAGTAAGTTTAATCATAAGAAGATAAAGTAAAAAAACCATATCACACCCGAATTTTTTCTTCAAGTTTCAAGTATTCCAGGACAGTTTACAAGTTAGTGAAATCAGGACAGATTGATTTTTTATGCTTAAAAAACATATAATTCTTATGCATGTCCACTTACGAGAACAAAGGCTTCAGGTTTTTGCCAGCAAAACTGATTGTTTTTACGCTGAACATATTTGACCGCCTGTCAATTCTTCTCGTCCGTTACAATATCAGTCCGAACTTCCTCAGCTTTCTCGGGCTGGTTTCAGGGATCCTGGTCGGAGTTTTCTACGGGCTTTACAGGCCGGCCTGGGCACTGGTGTTTCTCGTCTTCTGCGGGATACTCGATATACTCGACGGAAAGGTGGCGGTCAACGGCGGGAAAAAGACCCTTTTTGGTGCTGTCTTTGACTCCAGTCTTGACAGATACTCGGAGTTCGCCATCTATCTGGGCCTGGGCTATTATTATCGTCATCACTGGACGCTATGGGCCCTGGCTTTTGCTTTTCTCGGCTCGACCATGGTCAGTTACACCCGGGCCAGGGCGGAGAGCCTGGGAATTGACTGCCGGACAGGAGTGATGCAGAGGGCCGAAAGAATTGTTCTTATGATTATTGGAACCTTGACTGGGATGATCTTTAAACGCTTTGACCTCGTTATGAATGTTACCATAATCATCCTGGCAGTAATGTCGAATATTACTGCCATTCAAAGAATCGTTTATGTTTTCAGGTTTGAAAGAAAAAAGAAGAGCGTTTCAGTCTAAACGCAGCCTATCTTCCACGCTTCTTACCAGCCAGAACTTTCTTCTTCTTTTTCGCCCAGCCGGGTTTCTGGACCTGGCGTGCCCGGGCAATGGCTAAAGCTTGCGGAGAAACATCTTCAGTAATGGTTGAGCCCGCAGCGATGTAAGCACCCCGGCCAACTTTAACCGGTGCTACCAGCTCTGTGCCAGAGCCGATAAACGCTTCTTTCTCGATGTAGGTCTTATTCTTTTTCACGCCGTCGTAATTACAGGTAATAGTTCCAGCTCCGACATTGACCTTCTCTTCGACCGTGGTGTCCCCGAGATAGCTGAGATGAAGCGCCTTTGAGCCTTCGCCGAAAACCGTCTTTTTCATCTCGACAAAATTACCAACACGGCTTCCTCTGCGGAGTCGGGTTTCAGGTCTTAATCGAGAAAAAGGTCCAACCTGAGCTTCATCTTCGATGCGGCAACCTTCGATGACCGTTGAGCTAAAAACCCTTACCCCGTTACCAATCTGACTGTTAATGATATGGCAATTGGCGTAGATCAAACAGCCCCGGCCGATTCTGGTATCACCCTCAACCACGACTGACGGATAGATGACCGTCCCCGGCCCTATTTTCGCCTCAAGGTCAATCCAGACATCCTCCGGTGAGAGAAAGAAGACTCCTTTTTCTTCAAGCTCAGACACTTTATTTTTCCTGAGGACGGCTGCCGCCTGAGAAAAATCGCTTAATTTATTTATGATGATAAAATCCTGCTTTTCCTTATCTTCTATCCACTTAAACCCGATTCTCTTTTCATTTGAGGCAGCCGCTTTTGCCAGAGAAACCACATCCAGCTGCCCTGACTGTTTAAAAAACTGGAGATTTAGAAACCATTTGCTCATATCTTTAATTCTGACGACAGCCAGTCCAGGATAAACAAAATAATCTTCGGACCGGCGCTCAGAAACAGAATCAACCTTTTCCGCGACGAGAGTCAGGTCATTCCCTGATTTCTGATGAGCTTTAACCGTTTCCAGAAGAAAGCCTGAATTCATAATAAAAAAATCTGAAGATAAAATAACCAGGCTGCCTTCAAAACGGCTCTGATTTGTGGCTCTCAGAATCTGAATAGCTGTCCCGTCGCCTCTTTTAATAAATCGAACCAGTTTTCTTAATCTTTCTGAGCCCGACTCATAGCTCTTTTCGCAGACGAGCCCTATCCTTTCGGGTTTGATCCGGACCACTCTTTGAATCAAGTGTTCGGTTATTGTTTTACCAAGAATTGCGGGAAGCAGAAAATTTTTCGGTTCAATCAGACGGCTGACTTCGCTGATAACGACCAGAATCTTTTGTTTCATGCCAGTTTAACCAGGACTTTAAACCTCTTATCTTCCCAGAGTGGCTCAAAATCAGGTTCATTCTGGCTCAGAATGGCAAGGGACTTATCTTTCTGAATGGCTTTTTTCAGAGCCTCCAGACAATCGTCAGGCCGGCCGCTTTGAACATAAGCTGTGGCCATCATATAATAAACCCGTCCTTCATCTCTTCTAAATTCCAGGGCCTTTTCAAGAAGTCTAATCGCCTCATCATAATCGCCCTGATTTATCTTCATCTGACCATAAAAAAGGTAATCATCGAGAGTCCTCGGAGAAATCGTCTCTTTCCTGAATCCTCTTTTGCAGATGGTCAGATATACCCTGGCACGGTCGACCAGCTCATGCTCATCAGGGTAGGTCTCCATCAGGTTTTCAAAAAACGAAATTGCTTTTTCGTAATCTTGATGCCGATATTCTTTTATTCCCTGACTGTAAAGGCTGAGAGCCTTCTGGTAATCATCTTTTTTCCTTGCTTCGCTCACTGCTCGCTCCAGAAAACCAACGGTTAAATATTCGCTATTTTACAACATAGGAACCTGTTTGACAAGCCAACCCGGAATAAGGCAGATGAAAAAAACTTTTCCTTCATGATGCCAAATCGCGGCTTTTATGCTAAAATCCTTTCGTGAGAGCTTTCCTGGTGGGCCTGATTCATAAGGTTTATAAGCAGAAAATAACTCCAGAACAGGCACTGAAGGAGCTCGAGGACTTCCCCTATCAGGAACTGAACTTTGCCAAGGTTGACCATGCTCGCGAACTGAAGAAAGGGTTGCCCGAGATAATCTTCGCACCGGGGAAAACACCCGATCAAATAGAAAAAATCAGCCAGGCTATCCTTAAAAAAGGAAGCAACCTGCTCATTACCAGGCTGGAGCCTGAAGTCTTCCGGAAAATAAAAAAACATCTCCCCGCCGGAGTGTATCATCAGGAAGCAAAATGCCTGACTCTGGTCAAAAAAAGAGCTGCTCCTGGCAAGGGTGCCGTGGCAGTGCTGTCTGCCGGCACCTCAGATATACCTGTGGCTGAGGAAGCTTCGCTGACCTGTGAATTCTTTGGCAACAGGGTAGAAAGAATCTATGACGTCGGGGTGGCAGGGCTGCACCGGCTGCTCAATCATTATGAAAAAATTAAAGAGGCCAGGGTTCTGATTGTTGTGGCCGGGATGGAAGGCGCCCTGCCCAGCGTTGTGGCCGGTCTTTTTTCAGCGCCGGTCATCGCAGTTCCAACCAGCGTCGGTTATGGAGCCAGCTTTGGGGGGCTATCTGCCCTCCTGGCCATGCTCAATTCCTGCCCTGGCGGAGTAGCTGTAGTTAACATTGATAATGGTTATGGAGCAGGTTGTCTGGCCAGCCTGATAAACCATCTATGATTTTTCTAACTGAAAAAAATATGTTCTTAAGGGTCGGTTGCTTGACAAGCCTTTGCCCCCAGCCTATTTTATATGAGAAAAAAGGGCCTTATTTAGCCTAATGGAGATCACCGAAAAGATAAAACAGGCTAGTTCCATAGTTGAAATAGCCTCTCAATATACCACCCTGAAAAAAAGGGGGAGAAAATGGGTGGGCTTATGTCCTTTCCATTCGGAAAAAGACCCTTCCTTTACAGTCGACGAAGATAAGCAGCTTTTCCACTGTTTTGGCTGTGGCATCGGGGGCGACCTTTTTTCTCTGGTGATGGAAAAGGAGAACCTGACCTTCCCTGAAGCAATAAAATATCTGGCAGAAAAATACCATGTTCCCCTGCCTGAAACCCGGACTGCCTACCGCGAGTCAAGACTGGAAGAAAAGATATTTGAAATCAACGAAAAAGCCCTTAACTATTTCAGAAATAACCTCTTTAGAACCCCAGAAGGGAAAAAGGCCCTTGAATATCTTAAGAGCAGGCAATTCTCAGAAGAAACCATCAAAAAGCTCAGACTTGGCTATGCCCTTAATTCCTGGGATTCCCTTTTCCAGAATTTCAGGCAGAGCTACAGCGTCCAGGACCTGGAAAAAGCTGGGTTAATCGTTCCCGGGCAGAAAAGCGGTGAGTTCCGCGACCGATTCCGCGGCCGGATAATTTTTCCGATTTTCACTCTTACAGGACGGATAGTGGCTTTTGGTGGCCGAACCCTTTTTGATGCTCAGCCCAAGTATCTCAACTCTCCTGAAACCCAGACCTTTACAAAAGGACATCTTCTTTACGGTTTTAACTTTACCAAAGAACAGATTCGCAAGAGCGGAGAAATGATCCTGGTTGAAGGCTACGCTGATTATGCCGCCCTTTTTCAGGCTGGCATTCAGAACATTGGAGCCTCGATGGGCACCAGCCTGACTCCCCAGCAGGCTTCCCAGATCCTCAGGTATGCGCCAAGAGTGATCATCAATTACGATGGAGATGAAGCCGGAATAAACGCTGCTCTCAGAGCCGTGCCCATCTGCCTGCAAAAGGGACTTCAAGCCAGAGTTCTGATTCTACCCTACGGACTTGATCCTGACGCCTTCCTGAAAAAATATGGACCCCAAAAGTATCAGAGCCTCATTAAGAAAAGCTACGATGGCTTCAAATTCTTAATGCTCCAATACTCCAAAAACGTTAACCTGAAGATGCCTGAAGAAAAGAGCCGGGTAGCCAAACTGGTCCTCCAGGAAATACTCCGGATCCCTGATCCGATAGTCCAGAATGAATACATCAAGCAGGCTGCTGAATTTTTCAGAATCAACGAAAGCCTGCTCAGGTCACTAATCGATGACAGTCAAAAACCGGGAACCGGCCCCGGGTCGGGTGAGGAAAAGGAAGTTTTTCTTCCGGCTGAAAAGCGCCTGCTGCAAATATTGTTTAATCAGAAAGAAATCCTCCCCCTGGTTATAAACGAACTTGACGCCACGTGTTTTAAGGGATTGGCCAGCGAACCGATTTTCAATTATCTCATTGAATGCTTCAGCAACGGTCAGAACTGGAGCTTCTCCTCCCTTCAGGAATTGATAGATTCTCGGCTATTGAGCCGGCTATCACGGACTCTTCAGGAGGATATTCCTGCAGGCTCATTAGGAGAAGCCCTGGACTGCCTTAACACTCTCAAGAAGATTACCCTTCAAAAAAAACTCAGAGACCTTCAGAGAGAGATATCCATCACTGAAAAAAAGGGGGATAAAGAAAAATTGATGACTCTTCTTTATCAGAAACATGAAATCACCAGGCAAATATTAATGCTATGAATAAACTTTTTGAGGTATTGTCCCCTAAATACAGAGCGGCCTTTTAAGGAGGAGAGAAATTGGCATCTGACGAAAAATACCAGAAAGACGAAATCCTTCAGCTTATTTCCAAAGGAAAAAGGCAGGGATTCCTATCCTGGGAAGAAATCGACCAGACCTTCGGTGACGAGTTCGGAGCAGAAGATGATTTCGATGATTTTCTCTCTTCCATGGACAGCTACGGTATCAAGATTCTTGATTCCCAGCAAAGGGAAATCTTGCCCTATCCGCCAAAAAAGACCCCGGTCTGCATTCACGGGCTGGAAAGGACGACCGACCCGGTAAAACTTTATTTAAGAGAAATGGGAAACATTCCCCTTCTCACCCGGGAAGGCGAAATAAGTATCGCCAGAGAGATTGAACGGGGGGAAAAAGCAATCATAAAAGCGCTGTCAAAGAGCAGACTCGTTCTGACTAATATTATCCAGATAGAGCAAAATATTAAAGATTTTCCTGAGACCATTCAGGAATATTTCGACTTCAACGACGAAGAACTGGCTGAAGACAGGTTGCTTGAGAAGCAACAGGAACTTCTGGCCAGAATTAAAACCATCAAAGACCTGACAAAAAGAATAGATTCATCGCCCAAAAGCAAAAAATATAACTTCGGCCGGGGTCGAATAATTGTCGAGGTCAGCAGTCTTATTCGTGATTTGAATCTTCAGAGCAATCTCAGAGAGGTGGTGATAGAACAGCTTAAAGACAGGCTCAGAGAAATCAATGAGCTGGAATACCGGAGGGAGCATTTAGCAAATTCAATTAAAAAGAAAATTGCGGCCAGAAAAAAACCCGGCCAGAAAGGCCGTTTAAAGGAAGTCGCTCAAAAAAAACAAAGAAGGGACAAAAAGGTTGTGCAGAACCAGATAAGACAGATAAACCTTAAGATAAAGAGAATAGAGAGAGAAGTCGGGCTCGACTCTCAATCTTTGAAGAGAGCCGTGAGGACAATAATGATGGGCAAGAGCACTAGCGAGCAAGCCAAGAAACAGCTGGTGGAAGCTAACCTGAGGCTGGTCGTCTCGATTGCCAAGAAATACAGCAACCGCGGCCTGCAATTTCTGGACCTGATTCAGGAAGGCAACATGGGTCTGATGAAGGCTGTGGATAAATTTGAATATCGACGCGGTTATAAGTTTTCGACCTATGCTACCTGGTGGATACGTCAAGCCATCACCCGAGCCATTGCGGATCAGGCCCGGACCATCCGGATCCCCGTCCATATGATCGAGACCATAAACAAATTGGTCCGGGTTTCCAGGCAGCTCGTTCAGGAACTGGGCCGGGAGCCCACCTGCGAAGAAATCGCCAAAAAAATGGATATGCCGGTGAGCAAGGTTCGCAAGATCATTAAGATTGCTCAAGAGCCAATTTCTCTTGAAACGCCAATAGGTGAAGAAGAAGACAGTCATCTGGGTGATTTCATCGAGGATAAAATTTTGCCCTCGCCTCCAGAAACAGTGATCCATCAGAGTCTTAAAGAGCACATTGATGAAGCCCTGAAAACCTTGACTGAGCGCGAAGCCAGGGTTCTGAAGATGAGGTTCGGGTTGGGTGACGGCAATGAACACACTCTGGAAGAAGTTGGCCAGCAGTTTAAAGTTACCCGGGAAAGAATCAGACAAATAGAAGCCAAGGCTCTGAGGAAACTGAAGCATCCCACCCGGAGCAAGAAGCTGCGCTCTTTTACCAGCAGCTTTTAGCGTAGCGTTAATTGACTAAGATTTATTTATCTGATATAAAACCAAAAAGGGCCTATAGCTCAGCGGCAGAGCTACCGGCTCATAACCGGCAGGTCCCAGGTTCGAATCCTGGTAGGCCCACTTAAACAGAAAAAAGAACAGAGAGATAACGTGGATGGAGTTGACGTTGAATTTGAAAAATTAATCCAGCTCCAGGAGCTGGATAATATTCTAAGGCAGCTCTCTGCGGAGCTCTCCGATATCCCACGCCTCATCAACCAGCTCGAAAAAAAAATCAAGGCCGACTCCGATTTGCTTGTCAGGGCCAAAGACAGGCTCAGTCACAACCAGAAAAAACGCCGCGAGCTCGAAGCTGAAGTCAAAGACCTCAAGAGCCTGGTCGCCAAATTCAAACGCCAGCTTAATGAAGTTAAAACCAACAAAGAATATACCTCCCTATTGAAAGAAATCCAGGACACTCAGACCAGGATAGATAACCTGGAAGACGAAATCATCAAAGAACTGTTGGTGGCTGATGAAATAGAAGAAGAAATAAGAGCGGCCACCATGAAGCAAAAGAATGAAGAAGAGCACCTCAAGCAAGAAATCGAGGCTCTGAATCATCGGAAAAAAGAACTGGAAGAACAGAAAACTCAACTGCTCAGACAAAAAGAGGAGCTCATTCCGGCTATTCCAAAAGCTCAGCTCAATCTTTATCTGAACATTTCAAAAAAACGCGGTGGAATAGCCCTCTCAAAAGTGGTTGACGAATTTTGTTCAATGTGTCAACTTAGAATCAGACCTCAGATGTTGAATGAAATAAGAGACCGCTTCAAAATCCACCTTTGCGAAAGCTGCGGCCGGATTCTCTATTTCGAATCTTCGTCTGAAGAATCCACCGAAGAAGCTGAAAAATCCTCCCGGTAGAGGCCTTCAATCAATTCCCGATAACGGTTCTCCACTGCTGCCCGTCTGACTTTCAGGGTCGGAGTTATTTCTCCCTTCTCTATCTCAAAATCCCTTTCGAGCAGTGCAATTTTTTTAATCCTTTCGTAAGATGCCAGACCGGGAGTGGCCCGGTCAATCTCGGCCTGGATAAAATCCACTATTTCCCTGCTACCGATCAAATCTTTTCTGTTGGCAAACTGTATATTCCGGCTTCTGGCCAGCTCTTCCAGCTTTTCAAAATTCGGAACCACAAGCGCCGAGATAAACCGCCTTCTATCTCCCAGCACGACCACAGTGGAGATGTAGGGGCTGGTCTTGAGCAGATTTTCAATGGGCTGAGGAGCGACATTCTTGCCGCCAGAAGTGATGATAAGGTCTTTTTTTCTATCGGTAATAACCAGAAAACCTTCCCGGTCCAGATAGCCGATATCTCCGGTATGAAACCATCCGCCTTCAAAAACTTCTCTGGTCTCATCCTCTTTTTTGTAATAACCTTTCATCACATTTGGACCCCGGGCCAGAATCTCACCATCTTCAGCTATCTTGATCTCTACCTCCGGTATGGGTTTGCCGACGGTGCCGAATTTCATCGCACCAGACCTGTTCACTGTAAGCACTGGAGCTGTCTCGGTCAGTCCGTATCCTTCATAAATAACCAGACCGAGAGCATAGAAGAATTCAGCAATGTCTTTGGACAGGGGCGCGCCACCCGAAATAAAAAATCTGACACGTCCGCCGGTTTTCTCTATAATCTTGCTGAAAACCAGTTTGTGAGCAATTTTCCTTTTTAAGTTCAAACCGAAAGCAATTTTTTCTCCGCTCAATTGCCTCTGTGCATATTTCTTTCCTGTTTTATGTGCCCAGAAAAATATTTTCTTCTTTAAAGACGAACTGCTAAGAATACTGTCCATCACCCTGGCGTATATCTTTTCGAACACTCTGGGAACACTGACCATGATTTGCGGCCTGACTTCCAGAAGATTTTGAGCAACCGTCTCCACGCTTTCAGCAAAACCCACGGTTGAGCCAGCATAGATGTAAGCAAACATCACCATTCTCTCCAGCACATGAGACAGCGGCAGAAAAGATAGGACAGTATCTCGATAGGTTATATCAAACAGGGAGACGCAGGTTTTAACATTGGTGATAAAATTATGGTGGGTAAGGATAACACCTTTTGGCACCCCGGTCGTCCCTGAGGTATAGATCAACGAGGCTTCATCTTCAGGGTTTATCCTGTAAGCCAGCTGCTCGAACAGGCCCGTGTTCTGAGCCTCTACCTGGCGGCCCGTTTCTAACAGGTCTTCAAAGCCGATAAAACCAGGTATATTTTCTGATTCAAACGTAATAAAATGCTTGACTTTGCCCAGATTTGCTTTTACTGACTCGATTTTTTCTCTCTGGTTCCTGTCAGAGACAACGACGATCGAAGCATCTGAATCCTGGATGATGTACTCAGCCTGTGAAGCAGTCAGGGAAGTATAGACAGGAACGGTCATCCCGCCCTGGCAGATGACAGCAAAGTCAGTCATCACCCATTCCGGCCGATTCTCAGAAAGGAGTATCAGTTTATCTCCCTTCTTGAATCCCAGTTTGTTCAGGGCCAGAGCCAGATGGACAACTTTATTCTTAAACTCCGCGGTCGAGATGGGCACATACCTGCCATCTTTTTTATACAGAAAAAAATCATCCTTGGGATAAGACCTGACCGTGTTTAGAAAAAGCTGGGTTAAGGTTTCAATCATAGAAAGCCTCCTCCGGAAAACTCAGGCTAATTGTAAAAAAGTCGGGGGGCTAAATCAAACATTTTTTCTGCTGGCAGTCAGGTTCAGTCTTCTCTGACCTTGGCTATTGAGCAGACTCTATCTCCGTTTTCCAGATGAATGAGTCTGACTCCCTGGGTGGCCCGGCTCAACGGACGGACCTCTGTTGTTTTTATCCTGATTACTTTGCCGCTTATGGTGATTATCAGCAGGTCGTCTTCATTAACTCCAACCATGGCCAGAGCGTGTCCGATCTTATCTGTGATCTTCAGATTTATGACACCCTGACCGCCTCGATTATGGGCAGGGTAATCTTCAACCTGGGTCTTCTTGCCATACCCAAGCTCTGAAGCCGTAAAAATGTATTTCTCTTCACGTCCGACCACAATCATGCTGATGACCCTGTCTTTAGGCCTTAAAGTGATGGCCTTGACTCCTGCTGCCTGACGGCCCATCGGCCGGACCTGTTTTTCTTTAAAGCGGATTGCTTTGCCCATTCTGGTGCCGATAATGATATCGTTTTTACCGTTGGTCAGAGCAGCAGTAAAAAGCATGGATTTTGGCTTCAAGGTCATGGCGATTATTCCGCCTTTTCTGACATTCTTAAATTCACTTAGTCTCGTCTTTTTGATGAGACCTTTATCGCTCAAGATGACCACAAATTGGTCATCCCTGAACTCTTTGACTGCCAGAATCGATTGCACTTTCTCCTCAGGCTGGAACCGCAGAAGATTAGCTATGGCTTTCCCTCTCCCCGAAGGACCGACATCAGGCACATCCAGCGCCTTCAGCCAGTACATCCGGCCCTTGTTGGTGAAAACTAATAAATAAGAATGGGTGGAACCAATGAACAGGTTCTCGACCACATCCTCAGCTTTCATCTCTATTCCTTTACGTCCTTTGCCGCCACGGCTCTGAAACCTGTAAGAACTGAGGGAAGTGCGTTTGATATAACCTGATTGTGTATAGACAATAGCCACGTCTTCTTCTTTGATCAGGTCTTCAGCCTTAATTTCAGTAATGACTTCATTCCTGATTTCAGTTCGTCTTTCATCCCGGTAATTTTCTTTGAGCTGCCTCAGCTCATCCTTTATTATCTGCAGGACCATTTCCGGGCTCTTAAGAATCAACTTTAATTTCTTAATCAGTTCCCTCAGTTCCCGATGCTCCTGGACAATTTTCTGCCTTTCCAGCCCGGTCAGCCTCTGGAGTTGCATTTCCAGGATGGCCTGAGCCTGAATGGCCGTTAGCTTGAACCTGGTCATCAAACTATTCTTGGCGTCCTCCACGGTCTTCGAAGCCCTGATCAGATTGATGACTGCATCCAGGTGATCGAGAGCGATAAGGAGTCCCTCCAGGACATGGGCCCGGTGTTCAGCCTTTTTCAGGTCATACTTGGTGCGTCTGACTATGACATCACGGCGATGGGCGATGAAGTAATTCATCATGTCAATCAGGTTCAGCAACCTGGGCTGCTTATCAACTATGGACAGCATGATAATGCCAAAGGATGTTTGCAAAGCCGTATGTTTGTAAAGATTGTTCAGGATGATCTCGGGCAGCTCTCCCCGTTTTATTTCTATGACCACCCTGATTCCTTTACGGTCTGATTCATCTCGAATATCAGCTATTCCTTCAATCTTTTTGTTGTTGACCAGCTCGGCAATGTTTTCAAGGAGCCGGGCCTTGTTCACACCATAGGGGATTTCGGTGATAACAATCCGGTCTCTTTCTGCTTTATCGGTTCTTTCGATGATGGTCTTGGCCCGGAGATGGATAACTCCCTTGCCTTCAATATAAGCCTGACGGATATTCTGTCTGTTGAAAACGTAACCGCCTGTGGGGAAATCAGGACCCGGAATGAACTTCATTATGGTGTCAATGGTGGCTTTCGGATGGTCGATCAAATAAACTAAGCCGTCGCAGACCTCGCCCAGGTTATGGGGAGGGATGTTGGTGGCCATGCCCACAGCAATTCCCGAAGCACCGTTGACCAGCAGGTTTGGAAACTTGGCGGGCAGAACCTCAGGCATCAGCAAACTCTCGTCATAATTAGGAACAAAATTGACCGTATCTTTTTCTATGTCAGCCAGGAGTTCTTCAGCCAGCCTGGTCATACGGACCTCAGTGTAACGCATGGCTGCCGGCGGGTCGCCGTCAATCGAGCCAAAATTCCCCTGGCCATCAACCAGCGGATAGCGCATGCTGAAATCTTGAGCCATCCTGACCAGAGCATCATAAACTGCTGCATCTCCGTGCGGATGATACTTACCGATAACATCACCCACTATTCTGGCTGACTTCTTGAAGGGTTTATTGTGAGTGGTGCCGGTCTCCCACATGGCGTAAAGCACTCTACGGTGTACAGGCTTGAGACCGTCCTTGATGTCCGGAATGGCTCGACCAATGATGACGCTCAGAGCATAGTCAAGGTATGACCTTTTCATTTCTTCTTCAAGGCTGACCACGGATAAACTCTGAGCTATGGGGACAGACAGTTGAGGGTTTTTATCAGTTTTCTGGCTGATTTTTTTGACCTTTTGTTCGCTATCCGGAGGGCCCGCTGCCTCTGCAGTCTTTTCTTTTTTTTCTTCTTTTACCTGTTTCTTCTCAGTCTTCTCTTCCTTTTTCTTCTCTTTTTTTTTCCCCGCCATCGAATCAACCTCTCTGAATAACCCTGCTTACTGCCTCAAATATCAAGGTTCTGAGCCAGCAGGGCATTTTCTTCGATAAACTCCTTTCTCCGGTCAACTTCTTCACCCATCAGAACAGAAAAGACCTTATCGGCTTCAACCGCATCCTGGATGGAAACTTTGAGCAGGGAGCGCTTTTCCGGGTTCATCGTGGTTTCCCAGAGCTGTTCTGGAGTCATCTCGCCAAGACCTTTATATCGCTGAATGGATACGCCCTTTTTTCCTTTTTCAAATAGATATTCTAAAAGCTTGTTTTCATTGTCGATGCTCACAGATTCGGTTGTGTTGAAAACCTGATACGGAGGCTGATAATCTTCCAGCTCTTTGATAATCTTAAAAAGATTCTTGTATTCGATCGAATTGATTAAATCCAGGTTAATCCTGGTCTGGCTGGACACGCCGTTGATTTGAAACGAAGCGATGATTTCATAAGCTTCATACTCTTCATCGTGAACCAGGTCAGTCTGAAAACCCTTAGCTCCAATCAAGGCCTGCAGCTTCTTTATGTTTTTCTTATCCTGCAGAGCTTCCAGGTCAGCGATGTTCTCTTTGATCAAAACTTCGATCAGACTGAAGGGAGTATTCTTTTTCCCCAGGTAGCTGATATAGTTTTTCTTTTGAATAATCTTAAGTATAAATTTTCTGAATCTTTCTCCCTCAATCAGTTCCTTCTGGTTTCTGACTTTCAGCCTGAATTCTTCTGAAATCTTCTTGACAATCCATTTTTCATATTCTTTTTCTTCTTTTAGATATTGAACTTCCTTAGCCCGGGAAATCTTGTAAAGAGGTGGTTGAGCAATGTACAGATCACCATTTTCGATCAGGGGTTTCATCTGGCGGTAGAAAAAAGTCATAAGCAGGGTGCGAATATGAGAGCCATCCACATCAGCATCAGTCATTATGATGACTTTATGGTACCGGAGTTTTTCAAGACTGAAGCTCTCTTCTCCGGCGCTGGTGCCCAGAGCGGCAATGATCATACTGATTTCGTCGTTGTTGAAGATTTTATCAGGCTGAGCCCTCCAGACATTGAGGATTTTGCCCTTTAAGGGGAGGATAGCCTGAAAACGCCGGTCGCGACCCTGTTTGGCTGAACCACCGGCGCTATCGCCTTCCACGATGAAAAGCTCAGCCAGCGCCGGGTCTCTCTCCTGGCAATCAGCCAGTTTTCCTGGTAGCGAAGTGGATTCCAGGACGCTCTTTCTTCTGGCCAGCTCCCTGGCTTTTCGGGCAGCTTCTCTCGCCCTGGCAGCATCAATAGTCTTAGCCACAATCCTTTTTCCGTTGGTTGGATTCTCTTCAAGGTAAGCGGTCAGTTTTTCGTTCACCAGCGATTCAACAATTCCCTTAACTTCTGAATTGCCCAATTTGGTCTTGGTCTGACCCTCAAACTGAGGCTCTCGCATCTTGATGCTCAGAACTGCGGTCAGGCCCTCCCGGGTATCTTCACCCGAAATACTGCCGGAACCCAAGTCCTTAAGCAGATGATGAGATTCAGCGTAACTATTGATGCAACGGGTCAGGGCTGATTTAAAACCGATGAGGTGTGTTCCTCCCTCAACAGTGTTGATATTGTTGACAAAAGTAAAAATGTTTTCAGTGTATCCGGTGCTGTACTGAAAAGCCAATTCGATGATTATGTCTTCCTTTTGAGCTTCAAAATAAATCGGCCTGGGATTAAGAACAGTCTTGTTCTGATTCAGATATTGAACGAATTCCTGAATCCCTCCTTTATACTGGAATTCATGAGTCTTGTTTATCCGTTCATCAGTGATGATGATTTTCAAGCCGCGGTTAAGGAAAGATAACTCCCTCATCCGCTGGGTCAGAACCTCAAAGTTGAACTCGGTGGTCTCGAAAATATCATCATCGGGCCAGAAAGTGATCTTGGTTCCGGTCTTATTGGTCTTACCTATTCTCTTAAGGGGAGTGACGGGATTTCCCCGTTCATAAGCCTGAGTGTATATCCCGCCTCCTCTTTTGACCTCGAGTTCAAGCCTTCTGGACAGAGCATTGACCACAGACACCCCGACTCCGTGGAGACCGCCCGAAACCTTATAACTCTTGTTATCAAACTTGCCGCCAGCATGAAGAACAGTCAAGACAACTTCAGCGGCCGGTCTTTTTTCTTTTGGATGCATTTCAACCGGGATGCCGCGGCCATCATCGATCACAGTCACAGAATTATCAACATGGATGATGACGTCAATTCTGGTGCAATAACCAGCCAGGGCTTCATCTACAGAATTATCCACAACTTCATAGACCAGATGATGAAGACCGTCAGGTCCGGTGCTGCCAATGTACATCGCTGGCCTTTTACGGACAGCTTCCAGCCCTTTTAGAACTTTTATGCTCTCAGCTGTATATCTCTCGTCTTTCATGCTCATCCCTTATGAGAAAAAGATGAGGGCTATGAAGGGTAAAAAATCTGCATAACCCGGAAGACATCTCGCAAGTTAATTTTAGCTCAAATCAGTCTGAAAGTAAAGAGAAAATGATGAAGGAAGTGGCAATTTATATGATTATAATTTCTTTATTATCAATTAATTATGAGACTACAGGCCCTGCGTCGCCTAAATCCGCGGAATTTTTCGCTAATCTGCATTTCTTTTACCAGCAGAAAAGGATAAAAGATCCGAAAATTGCCCTTAAAAATTGAGCGTGACTCAGCTAAAATAACAGAAGAAAGGAGAAGATTAGAGTGCCAGCGAACCTGCCGCCTGAATACTTTGAAGTGGAAAAGACTCTGCGTCAGGCCAGAACTCCCGAAGAAAAAATCGTAATAATAGAAAAGCTTCTTTCAATCATTCCGCGGCATAAAGGGACAGAAAAGCTGGTTGCTCTTTATCGATCAAAGATTGCCAAGCTGAAAGAAGAGATGCAACGCCGACCCGCAATGGCTAAAAAGGGACAGTTGTTCAGGATAGAAAAATCAGGGGCAGGACAGGTTGCAGTCATAGGTCCGCCTAATGCCGGCAAATCTGCGCTTATCAGGGCTCTGACCGGTGTTGAAGTGGAGGTGGCAGATTTTCCCTTTACTACTCGAATCGCAGCTCCTTACATGATGCCGTTTGAAAACATCCAGATTCAATTGATTGACACTCCACCCATAACTGCTGATTTCATGGAATCCTGGTTAACAGAAATGATCAAGACCGCGGAAGGCGTGCTTCTGGTAATCGATTCATCCAGTGAAGAAGCTTCTCAAGAGCTGGAAACACTCATCAACGAGCTTAAGGAAAAAAAGATTGAACTGATTTCTGAGAATGTCAGCATCCCCTCAGATAAGTTTCCATTTTTGAAAAGAACCCTTCTGGTGTTGAACAAGAACGATCATCCTGGGTCAGAAAAAATTTCTGAGGAAATCAATGCTCTTTTTCAGCTGAGCTTCGGTCAGATTTCGGTTTCGGCTAAAACTTCAGATGGCCTTGAGACGCTCAGGCAGCGAATTTATGAGCTGCTTCAGGTCGTCCGGATATTCAGTAAGGTTCCGGGCAAAAAACCTGACCTTGAATCGCCTTTTATTCTGAAAAGAGGCAGCACTATCCTTGACCTGGCCAGACACATCCATAAAGATTTTGCTGATAAGCTTAATTATGCCCGCGTCTGGAGTAAACAGGGAACGATTTCAGGTTTAAGGGTCAACCGGGAATATGTTCTGAACGACGAAGATACGGTTGAGCTCCACCTTTAATTCGAACCCTTTTCAGTTTAGCTGAGGCTCGTTAGCCAGTTCCAGAGTAGCCAGAAAAACCAGTCTGGCCATATCTTCAAGAATTTCCGGATTTATCAAATCCATATTATCCCTTGTATTGTGATAAGTCGGGTAAGGAAGCCTCAAGCCCGAAACAGAAAAAGACAATGAAGGGATGTTTCTGTCCATAAACCTGGCCGCATCGAGTCTTGGCCGGGTCAGATTAGCCCAGTGATTCGTTCCGAGTTCCCGGTGAACAAAAGAAGTATTAGCCTTATCAAAAGGTGCGAATAGCCACGGGAAATTCTTTCCAGCCAGGGCAAAGATTCTGTCGCCAGCACCGACTCCATCCATATTAATCAACCCGACTGTCTTCTCCATTGGAAAAACTGGATGTTCAAGATAATACTCTGAACCTTTAACGCCCTGCTCTTCAGCACCAAAGAAGGCAAAGAGAATCGTTCTCTTCGGCTTTATTTCACATTTCACCAAAGCCTCAGCCACTCCCAGCATCACCGCCACAGCCGAAGCATTGTCATTGGCCCCTGGCATCAATTCAGGGAACAACCCCAGATGGTCAAGATGTCCGCCGATGATAATAACCTGTTCTTTTAGACCCGGTTCAATCCCAGTGATTTTAGCCAGGACATTGTATCCTGTGCCTTCAGGATGATACTCGGTTCTGTTCTTAATGGTGAACACTTTACCAGTGGCAAAGGACTGCGGTTTGAGCGTCTTCCTGATATTTTCCACAGTCTCTTGATAGGTCTTTCCTGTCCCAGCAAAAACGTCATCCACCACCTGCCGGCCAACATGACTGTAGATAAAACCCTCGATATAATCGTTGTTGGGATTGCAGATCGGACCGTAATAGTAAATCATGCCTTTTGCCCCGTGAGCTGCCGCATTCTGAATTTTGTATTGATGAAAAGAATAAGGACGCCATTTTTTGAACAATTCAGGGTCTTTATTGGGATCGAACGGAACTTCGTTTTCCATGAGAACAATCTTCCCTTTGACCTCCACGCCCCGATAATCATCATACCCGAGTTCGGGAGCCGTTATCCCGAAGCCCACATACACTACCTCTGCTGTGACCTCTCCAGAAGCAGAAGTTCCTCCGGGAAAATATTCATCTTCATAACGGTAGAATTTCTTAATCTCAACTGGCCCCTTACCTGCCTGTTTCCCGACCCGGAGGTGCAGAGAAACCTCGCCTTTGTCCAGTATCAGCGTATATGGATTGGAGAATGCTTGAAGAAAAGTGTTGTTGTCTCCTGCCGGCTCCAGCCCCCAGCCCGAAAGCAAAGAAGAAACCCAGGCGGCCGCCTGATCGTATCCCGGAGTACCGGTTAACCGACCAGTGTACTTGGCTGAAGTCAGCTCTCTGACATATTCAATCAGTTCGTTGCTTGAAATAGTATGAAAAACTCGAAGGATTTTCGAAGTCTCATCTGATGGTTGCTGTGCCAAAACCTGCCCGCCGCCAATCAGGTTAATGGAAAAAATTAAAAGAATTAGAACCAGAAAAATCCTGATTTTCTTCAAGTCAGAGGTTGTTTTCATCACGCTCCTCCTTAAGAAATCATAGAGTCAAAATACCTTCCACATCGCCAAAAAGTATAATAATTTTGTCGCAGAATCTTTTGCAGCTAAATCCCGAGAGCCAGCCCTGGAGCTGGATTTCAATTATAATCTATAATCCTATATTCTTATCGCTAATCCACCACGAAAAAGAAAGCCGTTAAAAAGACCAGCATCAAAGGTCAGGCTTAATGTTTCAGAAACTCTGGCCCGAAATCCAAGGTTTAACTGAACGATAGGCATAAAGTTCAGGGGAAAGTTCTTACCCTCAGCCAGGCGCTCATCTTTGATCTGACGCAGGGTCTTGGAATCTGATTCAGAATATTCTTCAGTTGAATTATCGGGAAGGGTTAAAGTCCCTGTATAAGCATAATCGTAGCGAGCATCAAAAAAGCTTTTGGAAGTGGAAATTCCCGCTCCAAAGCCGAAATAAGGAGAAACTGGCCAGGAAGGAAAAAGCTCCCAGCGCGTGTTGAGATGAAAAGAGAGCGGTTTGACCACAAATTTTCCATTAGCTAACGCCTGAAAAGTCGCTGTTTGACCAAGATTGAGGTCAGTCATCTGGAGATTGGCCGCCACTTCAGAAAAAGTGACTTCCATGGTGGTCTGTTCCACCCCAAGCCCGAGACTGAAAGCCCCTCTTCGACCGCTGGGATAAAACCTGAGCTCAATACCGATGTTACTTCCCGGAGCACTGAACACAATGCTCTGATTGTAACCGCTTTCAACAAGGGTCGGATGCTGTTCCTGAATCTGTTGAATGAACCTGTCCTTCAGGTCACTTTCCAGAGCATCGCTAACCATATTCTCAACCAGACCCTTGACCACATTTAGAGTCCAGCGAGAGTAATGGACGCTGAATTCAAAATGTCCATCAGCCAGAAGATTCCCAGACAGGAAGAAAAAACAGCCAATAACAAGAATGGTCAGTTTCCTTGCACCTTCATTCATCAGAGCAACTCCTCGTCGTTAATTTTATCCTCTGTCTTAGAATCAATGTCAAGCAGATTCTTTGTTCGTCTGAGGGAAAATGCCTGATGCTCCTCATTCCGGTTGCCTGATTTATCTTGATATTTGATTATTTATCCTTAATTTGTTATGTTAGCCTCATGCGCTGGAGGTAGAAAAATGAAAACAAGCCTTTTATTTTTCCTCGCCTTTCTTCTGCTATTTTCTTCAGGTTTTCTCATGGCTGCCAATCCCAAGGTCTCGATCAAAACTAACAAGGGAGAAATTGTCGTTGAACTTTATGCTGATAAGGCACCTATTACTGTCCAGAATTTCCTGGCCTATGTTGATTCTAAGTTCTATGACGGGACAATCTTCCATCGTGTGATCAAAGGATTTATGATTCAGGGCGGAGGTCTAACTCCGGACATGATGGTCAAGGAGGAGAAAAGACCGCCCATTAAAAATGAAGCCAGCAATGGCCTTAAAAACCTTCGCGGGACCATGGCCATGGCCAGAACTGATGATATCAACAGCGCTACCTGCCAGTTTTTTATCAATCTGGTTGATAACCCCTTTCTTGATCACGTTCCGAACGACCCGAACCACTTCGGCTATGCGGTCTTTGGCAAGGTCGTCCAGGGAATGGAGGTGGTGGACTCCATCGCCAGTGTACCAACCGCAACAAAGGGAATGCACAGGGATGTTCCCCGGGAGCCGATAATCATCCAGTCAGTGACCAGAACCCAATAACATAAAAAAAAATCGTAACACTTGTCAGAACCGGCCTATGCTGCCGGCGGTCTTAGATGTTTGAATGGATTTTCGCCCTTTTCCATTTTTTTCTCTTCATCGGATTGCTGGTTTACTCCATTTATGCCCTGATAAGGAGTAGCTGGTTCGCCGGACTTGTTCTACTGGCTTTCCTGGTGGTCTACTATCTCGTTATCCTTCATAAAGCCGTGATCAAAGAAATTCAAAGGAAAAGGCAAAAAGGCAGGCAAAAGAATCAGCCCGGACCCGGTTTTAAGAAACACAGAAACGTTTGAATGATTATTTCTGCTCTGTGTTATAATTAAGTTCCGGATTTACCGGTTTGAGGTGTTGGATGAAAAAAAATTTAAGAACATTATTGATTACATTTCTTGCCTTTGCCTTTTTTCTTCCTAATTTATATTCAGAACAGCTCAACCCGCGTCTGAAAAAAGCAGTTGGTTCTATTGATCCCATCCTCGCCTACCAACTCACTAGAACCATGGCTTCTTCTGAATTCGCTGGAAGACTAACCGGACATGAGGCTTATACCAGAGCAGCCAGATGGGCAGCAACCAGGTTTAAGGACTGGGGTCTCAAGCCACTCGACAAGAAGAATGGTTATCTTCAACCCTATCCTTCACCCTATACATTGGTTGACCAGGCTTCAATGACACTCTATTTTCCTGCCAGGCCGGATAAAGAAGGGGGACCCGAATTCCAGGTTGTGGAATTGAAACCCGAGAAAGATTTTCTGCCCCTCCTTTACTCCGATAGCGGCAATCAGACCTCGGAGCTGGTCTTTGCTGGCTGGGGGATTTCTGCACCAGAGCTTAACTATGACGATTATGCTGGAATAGAAGTGAGAGGCAAATTTGTCCTCTGCTTTCGCGGAACCCCGGACAGAGCCAGACGAGAATTCCAATTCCATGATGAACATCGCACCAGAATGAAAGTGGCCAAAGAAAAAGGAGCCCTGGGACTCATCTATATCTATCCTGAAGCCCAAGCCAACCCTAACGGCGACTGGCTTTCTGGTTTCATGCCAGGAATGATCACTGAGAAAACGGCTGACCTGATATTCAAAGAAATAAACTCAACCACTGCTGACCTGAAAAAGGCTCTACAAACATACAAAAGGCCGATTTCTTTTCCGTTAAAATCCAGGCTGGCTTATTCGGTTACATCCAGACATTTTCCCGACAGCATCGGCTATAACATTGCTGGCTGGGTTGAAGGTTCGGACCCGAAACTCAGAAAAGAACTGATCATCGCCGGGGGGCACTTTGACCACTGCGGCCAGCATCTGGGGCTTCTTTTTCCGGGCGCTGATGACAATGCCAGCGGCTCAGCCGTGGTCATGACTCTGGCTAAAGCCTTTGCTTCGTTAAACCCGCGGCCAAAGAGGTCCATCATGTTTGTGCTCTTTGGCGGCGAAGAACTCGGACTGCAGGGTTCTAACTATTTTGCTGAACATTTGCCTTCAGGATTCGGTCAAATCGCTGCCATGTTCAACTTCGACATGGAAGGAGAAGGAGACGGAGCCTGGTGCGGTGTCAGCGCTGAACCAGCGGCTTTAAGAGAAGCTATCGAAATGGCTAATAAACATATAGATATAATCAGAGGAATAAATGTCATCAAAAACGTTGGAGTCAGAAGTTCTGATTTTGCCCCGTTTTTTCTTAAAGGCATTCCCTGTGCCAGCCTGGGTTCAAACGGACCCCACCTGGCCTACCATGGAACAGGAGACACCATTTACAGGATAAACCCGGAGATTATGGGCAGCATTGCCAGGGTCTCCTTTCTTTCAATTTATTATCTGGCTGATAAATGAGGTTTGAAATGAAGATCGCCAGAGAAGGTCTGGTTTTCATTCTACCGTCTTTGTTGCTGGGGTTATCTCTTCTCATACCCGGTTGGTGGCTGGCAAGTATTTTCTTTTTGCTCCTTTCTTCAGCCTTCGCTTTTTTCTTCCGCGATCCCCGGCGAACGCCGCCTGCGGGCCAGAATGTGGTCGTCTCGCCAGCAGATGGCAGGGTAACCAGGATTGAGGATATCCCCTACCATCCAGAAGTTCAGGGACGAGCTAAGTGCATCAGTATCTTTCTTTCGCTTTTCGATGTCCACTTCACCCGTTCACCGATTGCGGCCGAGATCAAGAAAATTGATTATCACCCCGGGAAATTTTTTCCTGCTTACAGGGAAGAAGCCAGACTCCAGAACGAAGCCAACAGTCTCTTGCTAAGCAGCCCCGCAGCCAATATATTCCTTCGTCAAATGGTCGGGATTGCAGCCCGTAGAATAAAATGCTATGTTAAGCCCGGAGAACGGGTGGAAACCGGACAGAAAATCGGGCTGATATATTTTGGCTCCAGGGTTGACGTTTATCTTCCGGCCAGCATCGAGATAAAAGTCCGTCTGAATCAAAAGGTTAAAGGAGGCTTAACCATCGCAGGAGAGATAAAGAATGAGGGTTAAAATTAACAAAAAAGTTCCGAGAATATATTTCTTGCCCAGCCTTTTTACTCTGGCCAATCTGTTCTTCGGCTTCTTGAGCCTGACCGCCACCTTTTATGGAAAATACCGCTGGGCAGCTCTCTGGATCGTCATCGCCGCTGCTCTGGATGGACTGGACGGACTGGTGGCACGAGCTACAAAAACCCAATCAGAATTTGGCGTCCAGCTTGATTCTCTGGCAGACGCTGTTTCGTTTGCTGCAGCTACTTCCCTACTGGTATATTTCTGGGGACTTAAGACTGCTGGTCCGGCTGGAGTTTTCTTCAGTTTTCTTTTCGCGGCCGGCGGAGTTTTAAGATTGGCCCGTTATAATATCAAGACAAAGTCTCAAATTGATAGAAGATATTATATGGGTTTGACCGTCCCTTCTGCTGGTATTTTTATAGCCTCTCTGGTCCTCATTCATCCAGCTCCTCTCTACCAGAGGCCAACTGCTTTCTACCTGGCCGGCTTAGTGTTCATCGTCAGCCTGCTGATGGTCAGCACGCTTCGTTACAGAAACTTTGTAACTTTTTTCATTAATCGGCCGATAGATATCAAGAGCAGTCTCTTGATGGCAGTTATCCTGTCCGGATTGCTTTTCAGGCCACGATACTTTCTTCTGATATTTTTCACCTGCAATATTCTTTACGGTCCGGTTGATTATCTGGTGACAAGCTTCAGGAAAAAACTCCTGAAAAAACATCAGGCTGAAAAAGAGAAAATGATAAAGCCTCTGGACCTAAATCACTGATGGTCTTAATATCTGATGAAATTGAGGTTGACTAAGAACAAAAGGAAGGTTTTATTTTTTTTCTTCTCTCTCTTTTTTCTGTCGCTGGGCTTGTTGCTTATTTTCGAAACCAGAAAAGAAACAGAGCTAAGTGAATCCCGGCTGCCTCCGGCTCTGGCCGAGGAAAGGACCACGCACTCTCCAGTTAAAACAGAAAAGTTGGTTGTCCCCCGAGGAAAAACTATCACTGAGATTTTAATAAATTACGGTTTCAGTCCATCTCAGGTGATTGAAGTAAGAGAAAAAGTAAAGTCAGTTTATGACCTGGCCAGAATTCGCGCCGGTCAGGAACTGAGACTGTTCAACCAAGACGGGGCATACTTCAAGCTTGAGCTCGAACTGGACTCCGAGCGCTATCTCGAAATAGACCTGACAGGAGATCAGCCCGAGGCCAGGATCAAACCATATCCGTTTGAAAATAAGCTGGTTCTGGTCGAAGGCTTGATAGAGGATTCCCTCATCTCGGCTGTCAATGAAGCTGGAGAGCAGGATATTCTGGCTTTGATGCTGGTCGATATCTTCGCCTGGGATATTGACTTTTATCTTGACCTCAGAAAGGGAGACTCCTTCAGGCTGCTTGTAGAAAAAAAATATCTAAACGGACAATTCAGCCGTTACGGAAGAATCCTTGGCGCTTTCTTTCTTAATGCGGGCACGCTGTTTGAAGCTTTCAGGTTCGAGTATCCAGATTCAGACCGTTTTGACTATTTTGATTCTAACGGCAATTCACTTCGCCGAGAATTCTTGAAATCACCGTTGCGGTATGCCCGTATCTCATCCAGGTTCAGTTCCAACCGCCTTCATCCTGTTAGAAAGATTTACCGGCCACATTACGGGGTAGATTATGCTGCGCCGGTGGGCACTCCAGTTCAGGCCACTGCTTCAGGGGTTGTCACCTATGCCGGCTGGAATGGCGATGCCGGAAGGATGGTCAGAATCAGACACAATAATTTTTATGAGACCATGTATCTTCATCTCAGGGCTTTTGCCTCTGACATTTCTAAAGGAGTGCGTGTCCAGGGAGGTCAAGAAATAGGTTATGTCGGCTCAAGCGGAGATTCCACCGGACCACATCTGGACTATCGTCTTATATATCACGGGAAATACGTTAACCCGGTAAGCTGGCGTTTTCAACCCGCAGATCCCCTGCCCGAGGGCTATCTTCCTGAATTTTTTCTTCGGGTAAAAGTTATCAAATCCTTGCTGTTATTCCCTCTGGGATTTATCTAAGAGCTTCCGTTGATTTGACTTTGCCCCCGCACTCAACTTAAAATGTTATCGTTCCGGAAAAAAGGGTAAGGAGGCACCAATGAAAATTACTATCAGTGTCCTTAAAGCTGATGTGGGCAGCATCGGCGGTCATATCAAGCCCAGTCAGGCCTTGCTGAATGAAATCAGGAATTTCGTCGCCTCTCAGGCCAAGAATCTTCTGATTGATTATTACATATCTTCAACCGGTGACGACATTGCTATTCTATGCACGCATACCAGAGGAACAGGAGACAGCAAGATCCATCAACTCGCCTGGGATGCTTTTAAAGCTGGCACCGAGGTGGCCAAAAAAACCGGCTTATATGGCGCCGGACAGGATTTGCTCAAAGATGCTTTTTCAGGCAATATTAAGGGGATGGGGCCGGCTGTGGCGGAGATGGAAATTGAAGAAAGGGAAAATGAACCTTTTATCTTTTTTGCGGCTGATAAGACTGACCCTGGAGCTTATAATCTGCCATTTTATTTAGCCTTTGCTGACCCCATGTTTTGCTCAGGCCTCATCCTCAGCCCAAAGATGAGCCAGGGGTTTAGATTCCGTGTCATCGACGTCAGCTATACTGAAAAAAATAAAACGATTGAGCTCAGCTCTCCAGAAGATCTTTATGATATTGCTGCCCTGCTCAGGGACACAGAAAAATATGTAATAGAAAGCATATATTCCAGAAACACCGGAAACCAGGCGGCGACACTGTCTACCCAGAGACTGCACAACATTGCGGGTAAATACACAGGAAAAGACGACCCGGTTGCTATCATCAGGGTTCAAGGAGAATTTCCAGCCACAGGGGAAGTTCTGGCGCCTTTTAATATAGGCCACTTTGTAGCCGGCTTTATGCGTGGCAGTCACATCGGACCGCTTATGCCATGCAAGCTCAATGCGACGATTTCCTACTTTGACGGACCCCCTGTGGTTACTGGTGCTGCTTTTTCTATGAAACAGGGGAAATTATCCGAGCCAGCAGACGTCTTTGACCATCCCTACTGGGAAGCCATCCGCCTGCAGGTTGCTCATAAAGCCACAGAAATCAGACGCCAGGGTTTCTGCGGCCCGTCAATGCTCCCCTATTCTGAGCTGGAATATGGCGGTGTCGTGGAAAAGCTCAAGCAGCTGGAGAAGCGGTTCGTTCTCTCTGATTGACTTCTCCCTAACTTAACTGTATTTTACCTGAGAAAAGAAAACATCATGACCGGAAAAAAGAATCCCATTCCAGCGGTTGACCTGATCATCGAAATAAGGCTGCCCGACGGCAGGAGAGGCGTGGTCTTGATTGAACGAAAAAATCCGCCTTATGGTTGGGCGCTGCCCGGTGGTTTTGTAGAATACGGCGAAACTCTGGAACAGGCAGCCATACGCGAAGCCAGAGAGGAGACCTCACTTGAGGTTGAACTTCTGGAACAGTTTCATACTTATTCTGACCCAAACCGGGACCCGCGGTTTCATACGATTTCCACAGTCTTTATTGCCCGAGCTTCAGGTGAACCAGCGGCAGCAGACGATGCCAGGAAAGTCGGGGTCTTCACAAGAGAAGAAATCAGTTTCCCCCTCGTCTTTGACCACCAGCAGATACTTGAAGATTATTTTTCCTGGAGACAGGTTCATCCGGCTGCAGAAGAAGGAACCCGCCCTGTTCAGAATGGAATTGGTACTGAAGAGGAAAGTCAGGCACAACAATTAGTTGAACTGTGTCGTGTCTGGAGCCTGGCTGAAGCTGAAGTTATCAAGAGTTTTCTTGGAACTAACGGCATTATGTGTCTTCTCAAGGGTCAGATAGTTCATTCTATTTATCCGTTTACTATGGACGGGCTGGGTGAAACCGTAATCCTGGTTCTGCAAAAGGATCTGGAAAAAGCCCGGCAGCTGCTGGAAGAGTACTCTGTTTCCAGGACCTAAAATAAGGCTCTGGACCCCACCTTTTTTCCTCAAGAAAATATTTTATTTCTGATGGGATTTTTTTCTTGACTTTTATTTTCTTCTTCCGTATATTTAAGTCAAAATGGGATGAAACGGGATAAAATGGGAAAAACGGCTGCAAACAACATGTTAATAGGAAGCTATTCAGCTAAGCTGGATAACAGTGGAAGATTGAAAATCCCGCAGAAATTCCGTGAGACCATCGAACAGTCCTACGGAAAAGATGTTTTCATAACTTCCCTGAGCGATGAAGCTGTTCAAATTTATCCCCTATCCGTCTGGGAAGAAATGACCAGAGTCGCTAATGAAGGAGCTTTGCATCTAAGATCTGATGTCAGACGATTCTTACTGCGGGTCAATCTCAAGGGCAGCCGCCATGAGATCGATGCAAAGGGCCGGGTTCTGATAAATCAAAACCTTAGAGAAAAAGCCAGACTCAACACTGAAGTGGAGGTGATAGGCTTAAATAATCATCTGGAAATATGGAATAAGGAAGTTCTTAACGCCATTATTGAAGAGAAACCCCTGACCGAGGAGGATTTTGAAAGCATTGCCCGTCTTGTCCCCCGAGGAAAGACTGAAGAATGAGTGACTCCGGGCATAAGCCAGTACTGCTTGAAGAGGCTCTACGGTTTATGGGGGCAATGCGGCCAGGGGTTTATATAGATTGCACTCTGGGCCTGGGGGGACATGCTCTGGAGATTTTGAAAAGAAATGCCAGAGCAAAAATCGTTGGCTTTGACCTGGATGAAACTTCGCTCGAGGAGGCAGCGAAGACGTTGGCCGAGTATTCTTCCAGAGTGAAGCTTTTTCAGGCTGATTTCAGAAATCTTCTGGATTTCCGCCAGATCATTTCCTTTGAGGAGGTAAAAGGGGTATTGATTGACCTCGGCATATCTTCTTTTCAGCTTGACAACCCGGAACGAGGCTTCAGTTTTAACCTTGAGGGTCCCCTTGATATGAGAATGGACAGAAGACAAAAAACCACGGCTGAAAAAATCTTGATGACTTACCCTGAAGCCCGTCTGGCTGAAATATTTAAAAAATACGGCGAACTTCATCATACCAGGCTCCTGGCAAAAAAGATTGTCAGCCAGCGTAAACTCGGTCTTTTGAGAAATACAACCGACTTGAAAAAGCTGGTCGAGGAAACCTATCGCTGGGTGCCACAGAAAAACAGAGTTCACCCTGCAGCCAGAGTTTTTCAGGCACTCAGAATAGAAGTCAACCAGGAACTGAAAGGATTGGATGAGTTCCTGGAAAAACTGGCGGAAAGGTGTGCCAGGGGAACAAGGATAGTGGCGATTTCTTTTCATTCCCTGGAAGACCGTCTGGTTAAAAGAGCTTTCCAGAGATTGGCCTGCGGAGAAAATCGGGAACCTCTGGTCAGAATGTTGACCAAGAAACCGGTCACCCCGACTCCTGAGGAGATGGCGGTTAATCCCCGCAGCCATTCAGCTAAACTCCGCGCCGTGGAGAGGCTTTAAACATGGTCAGGAAGAAATACACCTGGAAACAACTGGTGGTCGGCCTCGGACTGGTCATTCTTTTTCTGGGCAATTTGACTTTTTATATCTGGTATCAGAGTGAATCAATTCGCCTCGGCTATAAGATCCACGAACTTGAAATTAAAGTTAAAGAGCTCGAGGAAGAGATTAAGAAACTCGAAGCTAAAAAGGAATCTCTGCTTTCTCTGGACAGAGTTGACCGAATCGCCCGCGAAGAGCTTAGTCTCGAGGACACCAGGCCCGAACAGGTTATCTATGAAGACCAGGAAGAAAAATGAGACTCGCTGTCAATAACAAGAATATCGTCGCCGGCCACAGCCGGAAAAGAATAAAATTTCTTTTAGTCTTTTTGTTACTCTGGTTTTCAGCCGGAATCATCCGGCTTGTCGACCTTCAGGTCCTGGAGCACAAGAAACTAAAAATTGAAGTCATCGAACAGAGTCAGGATCTGATAACTGTCTTGCCAACCAGGGGAACAATTTTCGACCGCAACCGCAAGATTCTGGCCAGAAGCCTTCCTGCTGCCTCTTTGTTCTTTTCGCCAGCCAGGGAAGAACCTCTGCAGAAACAGATAACAAGCCTTTACATGCTCAAGAACATCCTGCATCTGAGCGAGCCAGAGATTAAAAAAATCATCAATTCGATAGAAAAAAGAAAGAGATTCACCTGGATAAAGAGAAAGATCCCGATTGAGGTAGCGGAGAGAATCAAGAATTTAAAGCTACCCGGGATTTATCTGCTCGAGGAAAATAAAAGGTTTTATCCGCAGGGTCAGTTAGCTGCCCATTTACTCGGCGGGGTGAATGTGGACGATTACGGTCTGGCTGGAGTGGAATATTCTTATAATTCTTCTCTGCGTGGTGAAGAAGGTCAGCAGTTAATCATGAAAGATGCCCGGAGGAAAGAATATTTCATCGAGACGATCAAGGAAACCAAACCCGGAAATGACCTCTATCTTACTATTGACTCTACTATCCAGTATTTCGCGGAAAAGGAGATTCAGAAAGCGGTGGAGAAATTTGAGGCTGAATGGGGCACCGTAATCATTTCAGTACCTCAGACCGGCGAAATTCTGGCCATGGCCAGCTACCCGACCTATGACCCCAACTTCTTTCCCCCTCCAGAAAAACTTATGGTCAACCGGGCCATCCAGCACACTTTTGAGCCCGGCTCAACGGTCAAAATAGTAACTGCCGCTGCCGCCAGGGAGCTGTCAAATATCAGCTTCCAGACTTATTACGACTGCCATCAGGGTTTTATCGTCCTCGGTGGCACGACTGTCAGAGATCATATCAGGTTGGGCAATCTGAGTTTTTCCCAGGTTTTCGTCCGCTCCTCTAACGTGGGAACTATCAAGATCGCGGAAATGATCGGCGAAGAGAATCTTTACCGGACATTCAAGACTTTCAGGTTCGGGGAAAAAACCGGAATCGACCTTCCGGGGGAAGAATCTGGCGTAATATATCCACTTGAAAGATGGCGTAAATCTTCTCTCCGCGTGGCTATTGGTTATGAACTCTCAGCCACTCCTCTCCAAATTTTAAGAGCTATGAATGTCTTTGCCACCGGTGGCTTTCTCGTAAAACCAAAAGTGACCATTGACAGCCCGCAGCCGGCCTGGAGAGCAATAGAAGCCAGCATCGATTCACCATCTGAGCTCAACAGGATAATCTCTTCGAAAACAGCTTCTGAACTGACCAAGCTTGTCTTCAATCAGGTCGTGGAAAAAGGTACTGGCATTGAAGCCCGGATTGATGGATATGAGATTGCCGGGAAAACAGGCACGGCTCAAAAATTCGACCCGACCATCAAAGCTTATTCTTTTGCCAAACATGTCGTTTCTTTTGTCGGTTTTGTTCCGGCGGACCACCCGGCCTTCTCCATGATGGTAGTTATTGATGAACCCAAGGGTCAGCTCCAGTATGGTGGTCAGATCGCTGCTCCAGTTTTCCGGGAAATCGCCAGAAAAGTTCTTCTGTATCTTCGCCAGGCTCCTCAAAAATTACCAGAGAAAACAATGATGGCTCAAAAAAGCCAGATGATCAACGGAGTCACCGACTGAGATGAAAATAAAAGAGCTAATAAGAGACATTCAACTGATAAATTACTCCGGCCTTGACGACCTGGAAATCACGGGGCTCGCCTATTCTTCCAAGCAGGTCGAGAGGGGAAACGCGTTTGCGGCTCTTAAGGGACTCAAAGCGGACGGTCTGGATTTCGTGCCCGAGGCTTTAGAAAAAGGAGCGGTGGCAGTCGTTTCAGAACAGCCTCGAATTGCGGGAACGGATATCAGCTGGATTCAGGTATCCGATGCCAGGGAAGCGTTGGCTCTGATGTCGGCTGTTTTTTACGGTCATCCCTCCCGCAAGCTAAAGACGGTCGGTATCACGGGCACAAAAGGAAAAACTACGGTCACCTACATCCTGGAAGAAATACTCAAAGCCTCTGGGTTTACTCCTGGTGTTATTGGAACAGTTGATTACCGCTGGAAAGATAAGAGCATTTCCGCCGGACGAACCACACCTGAAGCTCCTGATATTCAGAAGATTTTAATGGGGATGGTAGAGGAAGGAGTCAGCCATTGTCTTATAGAAGTCTCCTCTCATTCCCTCGAATTCAAGAGAGTCCTGGGCATCGGCTTTGACCTGGCTATCTTTACGAATCTCAGCGGCGAGCATCTCGATTACCATCAGACGATGGAAAACTATTTTGAAGCCAAGAAGAAACTTTTCTTTTTAAACCATAAGAGAGTAGCTTCCATAGTGAACATCGACGACCACTGGGGTAAAAGGTTGATTTCCGAACTTCCGATGCGAACCATCAGTTTTGGCTTTTCACCTGAAGCCATCATCAGGGTTGAGAATTTTTCCATTGAAGAAAACGGGATGAAGGCCACGGTCTCCTACCCTGGAGGCAAATTGAACCTTACTTCCTGTTTAGTTGGAAAGCATAATCTTTACAATATCCTGGCCTCAATTTCAGCTGCCCTGGTGCTGGCTGTTTCTCCCCAGAATATCATTCAGGGAATTAATTCCTTGAAATATGTCCCTGGACGTTTTGAGCTCCTTCCTAACAATCTCGGGCTAAAAGTCATCGTTGATTATGCTCATACCGACAATGCTCTAGAAAATCTGCTCGAGGCAGTCAAGAGTCTGAAGCCAAAAAGAACCGTCCTGGTCTTTGGCTGCGGCGGCGATCGAGACCGGACGAAGCGGCCGAGAATGGGCGAAGTGGCGGCCCGTCTGGCCGACTGGACAATAATAACCTCTGACAATCCGCGGTCCGAAGAGCCGGAAAAAATCATCTCCGAGATCGAGCAGGGATTCCTCAAAGCTGGAAACAGGAATTATGAAAAAATAATCGACCGAAAAAAGGCCATAGAGAAAGCCCTGATAATGGCCGCAAAGGGTGATTATGTTCTGATTGCCGGGAAAGGCCACGAAAATTATCAGATTTTTAAG
>Ga0172362_10000341_pt1 | contig 37566 bp, 41 predicted proteins | sample LakKivs1_kivu2a2_FD_114534 | JGI IMG/M metagenome (GOLD analysis project Ga0172362, IMG submission 114534) | Sediment microbial communities from Lake Kivu, Rwanda - Sediment s1_kivu2a2 | ecosystem: Environmental > Aquatic > Freshwater > Lake > Sediment | place: Rwanda: Western Province, Lake... | reverse complement strand
CGAAGACCAAAAGTTTTCTTTTTCCAATCGAAATAGATGAACTCCTTTGACTGATAATCCACCTGCATGGGGATACCCTCGCCCAAATGGTAAGGGAGGCGGATAGGTGCTGAAATCGCCGTTTTTGAAGGGTTTCTCAGGCGGATGCGGATGAAGTTTATGAGGTTAGGAATCTTGATGATGCAGAATTCCCCGCGGAGATTCACAGTGCTTGCCTTATATGCGACCCTGTGAGATTCAGGCATGGCGGAGGCAAAGGCGGCAACATCCGCATCAGCAGCCCCGCACGTCATCGTGAATTGAACGATGGGGTAGCGCCCATCTTCGAGAGTCAGCGTATAAGACGTTCGCGGGTCGGTGCCCTCCGGGAGAATCTGAAACGCACCACAATGTGTGCGGAAGGTAGCATTTGATAAGACTTGAGTCTCCTCAGGGTAGCCGATATCTGACAGGGCAGTTATAGGATTCACGAAATAATCAAAAGCGATGCTCAATACAGAAATGGTGAGTATAAAAAACATTGGGGTCAATCTTCCAACTAAGTGAGTTTTAAAGTTCCACCTTTGCTAATGGTTTTGTAAGCCTTCAACAATTCGGGGATTTCCTGGGCGTGTCGTATACACCGCTGGACGCCGCTGATGGATTGTATATTCAAGCATGCGCCGATTTCTTTAAACGTCCATGGCAAAGTCATTCGAAGAAGGAGCGCCGCCAATGCGCGCGCATCACCTACCTTACCTCTTCCTCTAACCATTACCCGGATGGACTCGGGCAGACATCCGAAAACCCTGGCAACCTGATTCATAATTGCCTTTGCCTGATTTATTTCAGTCTGATTGTGCCGACCGTAGTGAGTTGACGATTGACCGCTCTTAATGGATAATGATTGCCAGCGTTTTTTCATCCTTTGGGAAAATGGTTTTCCGCCGATGAAAATTCTTTCGAGTATGGGCAGGATAATTTCCTCCGTGAGACCTTCCCGCACAAATTGACCGTATCGGGAGCGGTCGCCGTCGAACCAGCCCAGAATCTCGCTTGTGCAGAGCCAGTTGGGCTCGGTACCGTTCAGATAGTGCCGCAGGCTGGAGCCACGGTATTGCTCATAGTATGAACGTTTCTGTCCCTGAGCCGGATTGATATGGATATAACGGGAGAGAGCCAACATGTAATTTGCCTTGTCAACAAGGAGACTTTTGAATCTCCCCTGGAAGAGATGTCCATGACGCTCATGCCTACGATTGAAATAGACGGTATATGCCGTGAGTTGTCGCCGCATTAATTCAGAAAGGGCGGATTGGTGGCTACTCTCGATGAGCAGATGAAAATGCGTTGGCATCAGACAATACGCATGGATGCGGAAGTCAAAGAGGGTGGCATATTTTTCAAGATATGAGAGAAATTTTCCAATATCTTTCCCATCCTTGAAGGCTGTGTCACCTGAATTGGTTCGTGACAGGACGTGATAAAGTGAAAAGGGAAGATTTATGCGTTTTAAACGAGACATTAATAATATTAAACGAAAAGTTGAGGAGATGAGTCAAGCCTTAAGTTAAGTCAGATGTAGGATTGACCCCAATATCCACTTAAACTCACTGAGCTGGAGGATTGACCCCATTAACGATTCTGCTTTGGTTGAGCGGGCAGGGGAGTTTGAATGATTTTTATCATCTCTTCCGCAATGTGCCCCCATGATTTTGCCACCGCTTTTTTTTGTATCATGATATGGAGGTCGTCCTCCCCGCCCTTGAGACTCTCATCAATTTTTCTGATGAATTCATCTGGCTCCTGTGCAATAGCAACCACGTCCGAATAATCCCTGACGACATCAGGGATTGGGGTGGAAACAACGGGCTTTCCGCCTGCAAGATATTCGGGTGTCTTTGTGGGGCTGATGTGAAGCGTGAGCTCGCTCTTGATGAAGGGCATGAGGCATACGTCAAATGCCTTCAGGTAACCGGGAAGGTCGGAATATTTTTTCTTCCCGAGGTGATGGAAGTTGGGTCGCTTAATCGGCGGGCGCTCCATCTGCACAAGTGGTCCGAGAAAGACAATAGACCACTCCATCCTCGTTTTGCAGATGTAATCAATGAGACCAAAGTCAATCCGCTCGTCCACCGCACCGAAATAGCCAAGGATTGGATGCCTGATATTCCTTATGTCATCAGGGATGGGCGTTTCGGGAAGTGTCGCTTTAAAGAAGTGGTCATAATCGACCCCGCTGGGGAAGCAGTATGTGCGGGGATTTATCCCCTCTTTGGATTTCTGCAGACTGTGACCGCCGGTGAACACAACGTCCGCCCTTCTCAACAGGTCATTCTCAAGCTCCTGGACATTGCTGGCGGATGCCCTGAATCCGCGGAAGAGGTCCATGCAGTCATAGATGAGCTTTTTATAATGAAATATCTTCATCTGCTTGACGAATGGGGGATAATATAGCCAGAGGCAGATGTTACGGAATCTGAGAAAGTGGGCGAGAACCATGGCGGCAAGAGCCGTCAGATGGACTGTCATGGTGTGCAGGAAGCCGAAGCGGCGCGAAAAGGGGAGAAATGGCATGGTCATGTAATGCAGGTTTTTGTTGTAACGCCCGACATAGTCCTTTATGCGCCCTTTCAGCAAGTTGCCGAAAAATTCCCTCGTTGAGCAATGGGCAACATAGATGACCTTGTGCTCCTTTGAGAACTGGCACATGATCTGCTGTGGTCTTTGAAACAGCGTGTGTTCCCACTTAAGATGGCTCAGGCAGATGATATCAAATGGCTTCTCGGCATCTTGCATGAAAACAATCCTTTCATCCCGGCGTTTATGATATCTGCAATGATTTTAGAAGAACCCAATCCTGAGTTTCAGACTGGTTGATATTTTGCCGCTCAGGAAAAAAAGCGCCCCCAGAAAATCAAGAACGGGAATCAGGCGCTTCAGATGCCCCTTCCCGAATATCAGGCAAAAAGGCGCCTTGAAAAAAGAGACAATCAACTCCTTATAAACCTGTCGCGCTATGAATGAGTTATAGCCAAGCCTGCGTCTGTGTTTCCAGAACAAACGTGACGTTCCCATGCCATACGCCCTTACCTGCATCAATAGTCCCCACAAGGTGGAGCGGTGATGATGGATGACGCATGCCTCTGGCTCATAGATGATTTTATATCCCTTCCAGGCAATACGCCATGAAAGGTCTGCATCCTCGCCAGCCACGGTGAATGACTCGTCAAAACCCTCCACCTCTTCCAGAGCGCTTTTGCGATACATTGCGTTGGCGGTGATGATGAACGGCGGTGAGATTGGTTCATCCCGCATAGCCCTTTCCTGTGTAAGTATGTCTTTATAAATGACATATTCCTCAATGATGCTGTGCGGTTGTGCGGGCTTCAGCTTTCCGCCGCATCCGCCCACTGCCGTGTCCTCAAAATGTGGCGCAAGGGCAGAAAGCCAGTTCTTCTCTGCACGGCAATCGCAATCCGTGAAGGCGATGAGGTTGAATTGTGCCGCGCGCCAGCCCGTGTTTCGGGCGCAGGCAACCCCACGCCGCTTCTCGGAAAGGAGTCGCACCGGGTAAGACGACGCAATCTCCGCCGTCCTGTCTGTTGAGTCGTTGTCCACAATGATGATTTCCCTCTTCTCCTCCGGATAGTCAAGGGCGAGGAGACTTTCGATGCATGGCGCAATGTGCTGTGCCCCGTTATAGACAGGCACAACGATGGACACCTCCGGCAGATTCATCTCTCCCTTATCCTTTCATAGAGCAGTTCTCCGAGCCGCTCCCAGTTCAGTTCCGTTTCGGCGAGGTTTCGCGCATTGGCTCCAAACGTCTCCCATTTTTCGCGCTCGCTGAGCAATTGGATAGTTTTTTCCGCAAAATCGGCGGCGTCCGGTCTGGCAATATATCCCACATCCCTTCCGCGGAGGAGCAGGGGTGTGTCGCCGACGTCACTTGCGATAATTGGGCGACCTGCGGCGAGATAATCGCCAATCTTATGAGGCCAGCGCCCCCGGTTGTAGACATTGTCCGTCATTGGCAAAAGTAGGATATCGCACGCCCCGAGAAATGCCCCCATATCCCTGAAGGGGCGTCTGCCGAAATGAATGATGTTATGCTCCGGCGTTAAGCATCCACTGCCTGCGGCATTAAAAATTTTCAATCCCCAATTCTTCATCTTCTCCTCGCTCTGGCGGAATTCCGCTCCAACAACCAGCATTCTCACGTCAGGACGCGCGCGGCACACACGGGAAAATGCATCAAGAAGGAAATCTTCGTCCAAGTGATAATTTGCCGTGTATCCGAGGAGAGACATCTCCCGCCAGTCATCGGAGATTTTGTTCAGACCGATACGTTCCCGCGCCGACGTCTTGTTCATCGGCTGGATGTTTTCAGTGTCTGCACCGGAGACGAGGAGCAGGAGATTTTTCTCCTTCACGCCGATTGTGTGCGCCCGCTTATAGAGGGCGTGGCAGATGACTGTGATAAAATCGGCGCGTCTTGGGACAAACTCCTCAAAGAGCGCCTCCACCCTGTCATAAGCCGCGAGAATCATCTTTTTTATCCACGAGAGACGCATGTCATGCCTTCGGAAATATTTGATATTTTCAAAAAGTCCACCCTTGCCCCACCAATCACACCAGTCGGTGATGTAAAAACTCCTGCGGAATGTCCTTGCGAACCATGCTGGAAGGAAATCGACAGGCTTGTGCGAGAAACCATAAACGATGTCATATTTCCGCCTCAGGGATGTCCAGATGCGGTAAACAGTACCCACGGGCGACCAGCCATCGTCAATGCCGATGACGAATGACCAGCTCGGCGATTCAATCACCTGCACCGCGCCGACCATGTACTTTTTTGGCTTATACCACCTGTATGAAGAGGGCATAAAAGTGACATCATGTCCACGGCTTGCCAGAAAACCGGCAATTTTCAGTGCGCGGAAGTAATTCCCCCGCTCAATCAGATTGTGGCTCGTAATGAGTATGCGCATAATGTAAGTCCGCCGCAGGAGGATTGACCGCCTCAGGCGGATTTGTAAAAATATATGAGGATAATTATCGAAATCACCCAGAGGAGGATGTTGATTTGAAGCGGGCGGTCTTTCAACAGGATGCTCTCCGGCGCCCCACCTTCCTCCTTCCGGTAAACAAGATACAGGTAACGGAAAATCCCGTACAGAACAAAGGGAAGGGTCAGAATCATGTGGAAACTGGCAAACTTTCCGATAGTGCTCCAGAGGGCATAGGAAAGGACAGTTGTTGTTGTCGCAACAGCCACCATCTGGTCAAGAAAGGCAGGAGAATATTCCTCAAGGACCTGCCGGTGCTCCGGTGCCCGGTTGTTCAGGAGTGTTATCTCGTGCCGCCTCTTGCAGATTGCCAGAAAGAGCGCAAGGAAGAGTGTGCATGCAAGAAACCATGGCGTAACCTCCGGCGCTTTCCCATTTATCGCCATCGCCTCAATCCCTGCCACCGCCCTCACCACAAACCCCAGCGCAACTATCAAAAGGTCAATTATCACATGATTTTTGAATTTGAGTGAGTAAAGGGTTACAAGTACGACATAAACGAGGGCGCAATTTCCGAAGTCAACCCCGAGAAAATAGGAAATCCCCAGTGCAGGCACGCCCAGCAGGAATGCCGACGTCAGTGCAACATGCACCGGCAATTCACCCGATGCAATTGGGCGGTTCCTCTTTTCAGGATGCTGACGGTCGCTCTCGATATCACGTATGTCATTCACAAGATACATTACGCCGGAGAGTGCGCAAAAGAGAATGAAGGCGAGAACTGAGCGCCCGAGCAGATGCATGTCTTTCATATTGCCCGTAAAGATGAGACCGGCGAATAAGAGAAGGTTCTTCGTCCACTGCCTCGGTCGCAGGGATTTGACAAGGGCGGATAACAATTTCATCTCCCCAAAATTGCTCAAGCCATCTTGTGCAGACTTATCATCACTTTACAAAGTGTTAGTAAATCCATCCTCCGCCACTGTAAAGACTTTTGTTGATAAATCTCCTCTCCATGACCTGATGGGAAATACCGTGGAACGCCATCAGAGGTGAGTTTGATTAAATGTTTTGAGTTCGCGGTTTTTATTGTTTAACCAGACATATCAAAAAAAACTAACAATAAATTATAATATTGAAATCACAGGAGTTATGTTTTTCAGATATGTATTTATATTGTTTTTTTTACTATTTTTATTGTTTTATGGTAATTGGTTCATCATCTTTGGATTGAAACAAAATCCACTTCGGTCGGCGACGAGAGCCAATATTTTTTATTTGCTTCCCTGCCAATTCTGAGATTAAATTATGAATTTTCGTCCTTTTTCGTTGCTCATTTAGAATTTCAGGTAGCTTGTCCATAAGCAATTTATCGATGTCATTTCGTGTAACTGGCTGTTGTTTATGAACAAGTTCAATAATCAACTCCTTATAGTGTTTCTTGTCCAATCCCCTGTCACGAATATATTGCGCCTTTTCACCTGTAACGGCGGCAATTCGTGATGATACAAAAATATTGGGATAACGCCCTTCAATGACCTTCAGGGATTTAAGATGTTTGTGTTGTTCGCGAGTGACGTGAACTTTCTTCTGGACTTTATCAAGTAGTATTACTGTCCATAGGTCAAGATCAGTTCGTTCAATTAGTAGTTTTGTGTATTTTTCGTCGAGAATCTCTCCTCGGATTCTAACAACTACGCGGTCTGCTTGACTTAAATCGTAATCGGGCAAGGGAAAGAGTCTTTTCCGTTGAATCTGGAACATCTTTTTTATACCGCCGCCCTGTGTGTCAATCATATTGAGGTTAAACATTGCAGATGAAAGAAACGGGTTCCGATAAACCTCTTGAGGAGCATCCTGTTTAATGACTGTTTCTATACTCCCTGGCAAAAAACTTCCCACATTCGTAAATGTCAGGGAATCAGGGTTTTCAACAACATTGATGCGCCCTCGCAAACTGTAATCCTGATGTGCAATACAGTTGTGAAGTGCTTCTCGGACCACCCATGAATCGTATTGAGTCGTTTCAATTGGGAAAAGGGTGCCGCTTGGTAAATAGCGATAAGTTAGGTTTCGGATTTTGGCAAAAACCTCATCAACATTGAGTAAAAATGGCGGTCCAAATTTTGCATGATCTTTCTCTTGATTATTTTCATCTTTTAAAATCCAGAAAATTTCCGCCATGGCTGGAGTAAGCAATGTTGCCGCTTCGGGTTTTCCAAGTAACAGGACAGCCGTGTTTGTAATAGCGCCTTTTATGGTGATTTTTGCTTTATTAAGGAATTGGACATCATCCCATGAATCTACTTCGGATTTCTTATCGGGAAATTTGTTCTTAAATTCTGCTCGAGCCTTCTGGATTGCTGATTTATCAAGGTCCGAGAGAGTCGCCTGTGGACAAATCTCTGCAGACCAATCTGTTTTATTTTTTCTTTCCCAAATCGCCCGCTCAATTTCAGGATGATTGTTCAATTTTGTGGTAGATGAGCCTATGCGGATATAAGCTACGCCATTGAACTTTACAGGACAGTCAACAGCAGGATTGATTTCAAAAAGAACAATTCGTTTGTTCTCATGAAGGCAAGTATGAATTTGAAAACCCATATTCGGTTGTAATGACGAAGTAAGCCAGAGTTGCAGACCCTCATTACCTTTCGCTTTTTCCTTGTAAGGATTAAAAGAAGCCCCAACAATCTCATGAGTTTTGTCTTCAATACCGAATATCAGATAAGCCTTGTTTTTATTGTGATAACATGCAGAATTGGCAAGGGCGGATAAATCCTCTGCGAGTTGGATGTAACCATGATAATTGGCTTTGAATTCGAGCCACTCTGTTTCATCCGGTTCTTTACGTAAACGCTCAATTAACGCGATTAATTCAGCATCATTCATACATTATTCACATTCGGTTTATTGTAAAGAAATCTATAAATCTCACATGTAACCTGTAAAGACTTTTGTTGACGTATCGGCATGTTTTACAGATGGTTCTTGGCGTGTTGCGCAGTCGCCGAAGGGCGGAATTTGAAAGACAAGCACGAAAAATTTGGGTATCATACTTAATGACGCATTATCTCAGGATTGGCGCTCTAAGTAAAAAGGTTGGCATTGTCAGTCTGAGCAAACTATTCAGCTCCCTCAATTTTTTTCTTATCAATATCATTTTTGCTCGCGCCCTCACAAAGGAGATGAATGGCTCCTATCAGCAGACCATGCTGATTATTAATCTCTTCTCCACGCTTTTCCTCTTTGGTGTGCCGACGAGTATTTACTATTTCCTCCCCAATCTTCAGGGAGGGCGGAAAAAGGGATTTTTCTACCAATCCGTCCTTATACTGAGTTATCTCGGCGTCATCACTACAATCGCCGCCTTTTTTCTTTCAGACTGGCTTGCAGTAAAGTTCACCAACCCGCCGCTCGCCTCACTCATCAGGGCATCATGCCTTTATCTACTTTTTGTTTTAGCGGCGAGTTTTGGCGATGCTATCCTGATTGCCATCAACCGCCACGCACTCATGGCTGGACTCAGCATCCTCTTCACGGCGCTTCATTTTGCGGCGGTGGTCATGCCTGTCCTCTTCCACATGCCCATGCAGAGCATTTTTTATCTTTTGGGAGTTGTCAATGTGGCGAGATTCATTGTCAGTTTTGTCGTTTGCCGCCGTCTTGTCTCTCCAGAGCCACCCGTTTTTTCTTCATCTCTCCTCAGAGAACAGTTTATCTATATTCTTCCAATTGGATTGAACAGCATGATAGACATCCTTTCATGCGGGCTGGACAGAATACTCGTCTCCTTCCTTTTCACGGTGAAGGACTTGGCGGTTTATCAGTACGGCGCACAGGAAATACCCTTCATCAGTATCCTGATTGGCTCCATCTCCGCGGTGATTATTCCCGAGATTTCCCGCTTGAGACATGAGGGCAGGTGGGACGAATTTTCCACGCTCTTCAGAAATGCCTCTGTCAAGACGGCACTCATCCTCTTTCCTCTCTTTGGTTTTCTCATGATATTTGCACAAAAGATTTACATCATCCTTTATACAGAGTCCTATCTTGCCGCCGTGCCCGTCTTTCGCATATATCTGCTGATGCTCCCGCTGAGGATAGTCTCCTATCAGTCCATTTTGTTTGCGCTGGGGAAGACGAAGAGTGTTATTGTCGGGGCGGCGTTTGACCTTGTGGCGAATCTGACGTTGAGTCTCATACTGGCGGCAAAGATGGGACCGGTGGGCGTGGCGCTTGGACTCGTCATCGCCACAATTGGACAGGTGGTATTTTATATTTTCATAATCAGGCACGCCACGCGACTTGAGTGGCGGAGGTTATTCGAACCGCGCATATTTGGTATTATCATCGTTTCATGTCTTGTTGCATGTATCCCGTGCCTTATTATTACGCGGATTCCGATTAATGTCTTAGTTCAGGTTGTGTCGGGAGCGGTAATTTGTGGCGCAGTATATATTTTGTGCCTGCGCTTGCTGTTTGTCCACCAGAGGCGGATATGGAGTTAATCTTATGGAGCCAGCAGAAGAATTGAAACGAGGCGCCGACCGCATTGCCTCTCTCATCCTTTATTCCGACCTCCCATGGGTGGATATCGCCATTGAGATTGAAAAACTGCGCGAGCGATGTTCAGAGATTGACCCTGAGCATCTTGACCTCTTTGAGAATCTTTATGAAAGCCGCTTTCATCGCCTCTGGGAGCAATGGCGCGAAGAAGGAGGTGCGCGCAGATACCGCCGACTATGATAGAGGTTAGTGATAATTTTTTTTATTCATAATTTAGACAAAAAGTGGAGTTTGACCCCCAAACGCCTCTTGCGAATCCTGTAAAATTTGGGATCAACATTTTGGTGCGGATTCCACTGTTTGTATAACTTTTGTCCATTGAAGATACTCTCTCATTAATATCGCTATCGTCATCGAGTATCTTCTACGTTGCCACAAACCACTTCGAATCATAAGCATAGTCAAACCGGCGAATCAAGGAATTATTTAACGCTTTGTGGTAATATTCCTGAACTTTGATAATGACCTATTTTTCTTGACCTGTTGCGGTTTTTAAGGAAGTTTTTTTGCTTTGAATTGATGAAAAAAGGGGGATTTTCAATGAAAATTATTCGTTTCGGCTCACTGATGCTTTTGCTTTGCCTCGCATTGGCAATTACCTCATGCCAGAGCACTATCCCAGTTCATATCAAGGTAACCGGTAGAGGTGTTGCTGAGGTTGCGCCACCGGAGGGACCTTCGCCGCCTCCACCACCACAGGCGCCTGATATGTCCTGGGCTGAAGGCGATATCATCGCCATCGGGCATGGGGTTCCACCCGCTTCTTCCATCAGCACTGCTCAGGGGAAACTCCTTGCCAAGCAGGCGGCAAAGGTGGATGCACAACGTAACCTCCTTGAACAAGTTGAAGGCGTGCACGTCAGTGCCAAGACCACTGTCAAAAACTTCATGACGGAAAGTGATGAGATTCGCACTCAGGTGAATGGTCTTATTGCCGGAGCCGAGGTGGTCTCGGAGCAGGAACTTGATGATGGTTCCTTTGAAGTCAAACTGCGCCTCAATATGCATCCTCTTGCAAGGATTATCCCACCCCCGGAAATCGCCTCAGGCGGACAGAAGATTCCCGCACAGGCGCGCCTCATGGCTGAAGAAGCTGCCAAGAAGGATGCCGAGCGTCAGATACTGGAGCAACTCAAAGGGGTTGTTATCACGGGCAATACCACGGTTGAAAATTACATGACCAAGGATGACCGCATACGCGCCCGCGTGGAGGGCATTATCCGGGGCGCAACGGTCATTGATACCAGATATAATGAGGATGGCACCGTTGAAGTGGATATGGTTCTTGATAATCCCGACATCAATCAGGTCATCAGATAATTCCAGCTGGGGATAAGAAAGTTTCAGAGGTTTCAGGAGTTTCAGAGGTTTCAGGAGTTTCAGTTGAATATAATCCTCGCCTCTGCCTCGCCCAGGCGCAAATATCTCCTCAAACGGCTTGGTCTTGATTTCATAGTTGAACCAAGCAGTGTTGATGAATCCATCATTCCATACAAAACCCACCGTGAATTTGCGCTCAAGGCGGCGCTTGCCAAGGCGAGAGATGTCGCCTCCCGCCATAATGACGCCCTTGTCATTGGTGCGGATACGATTGTTTGTCTCGATAATGATATTCTCGGAAAACCGCAGGATATTGATAATGCGCGACGAATACTTCTCATGTTGAGAGGCAGAGCGCACATTGTCATCACAGGCGTGGCAGTCGTTCTCGCCGGGACTGAAAGTATCGCGATGGACGCCGTTAGCACGAAGGTCTTTTTTAAACGGTTCACGCAAGGGACACTTGAACGGTATTTAAAAAGTGGTGATTCGCTCGACAAGGCAGGGGCATATGGCATCCAGGGGATAGGAAAGCATCTCATTCACCACGTTGAAGGGGATTATTTCAACGTGATGGGAATGCCGATAGAATGCCTGTTGTCTCTTCTGGGAAACTTTATACCGGTGAAGGAACGGTTTCAGAGTTTCAACAAGTTTAAAAAGACTTTTCAGAGGTTATGATATATTCTGTCCGCCTGAAACAGATAATGACGATTAATTACTCGGAATCAATATCCTCCTCGGGTGCACGCTTCGCCGCAAAGGGGAACTTTTCAAGTTCCTCCAGATCCGTAACCGCCTGTTTCTTTTGCTTCTCACGTTCCTTCTGAACCTTTTTCTTATACATGGTTCTCAGACTTTCATTGATTCGTTCCATTATGCTTGTCTTGGATGCCCCGCGGACGTAGGCAATCTCATCGCACAGGAACCGGCGCGCCTGATCCATAATCTCGCGCTCCTTGCCCTTTAACTCATCCAGCTGGTCAAGGGTATAAAGGTCGCGGAGGAGTTTTGTAATCTTCTGCGGGTCGCCGCTTTTCATGACGTTGCGGTAAGACATGTATTGAATGCGTGCATCTGAGCGTGTCGGGGAGACAGGGATTTTCAGGAAGGCAAAGATTTTTTTAACGTCGTCCTTTGTCATTGGTTGGCGGATGCCGCGCTTATTTATCTGTGAACGCGGGACAAGGACGCGGGCATTCTGCGCCTTGAAGATGTAATAATTCTCCACCACGTGGTCCATTTCGATGCGGCGGATGCCCTCCAATTGACATATCCCCACCGTTGGCTCAACAAGGGTTTCCCCTATTTTGAAATTCACAACATTTTCATCCTTCTTCGCATCAGCTCTTGCCTTTTTCCTTTTAGCCATGTTACACCTCTTTATTTATGATGAATCCTTTTTCCTGCATTATTGCTTTACCATGCGCTTTTTCTTTTGCCATTCAATCACCACACCATCCGCCCACAATCGTTCGAGTTTATAATAGCGTCGGACGTCCTCAGTAAAGCAATGAAAGATGACGTCACCGTAATCCAGAACGCGCCAGGAGGGCGCATTGATGCCATCAAATCCAATCGGGGCTCCGCCAGAGTCGTACAGCGTCTCTATCACCCCATCGCAGATAGCCCTCAGGTGGTTGGTTGTCTGCCCGGTCGCCAGCACAAAATAATCCGTGAAGTTACAGACCTTGCGCACATCAAGGACCACTATATTTTCAGCCTTTTTTTCATCCGCAATGCGCGCAATCCTCTGAGCCTTTGTTTTTGTTCTCAAAAGAGCCTGTCAGTCCTCCCTGATATAAAATGCGAATGCCCGGAGGGTATCCGGGTGGAAAGGGTTCCCCTTCCCTTGCAATTCCGAAAGCTTATGTTTCAAAATAGTGCGAAAGGCAACCTCCATATCCGAGAATGCAAGAACCCTCAGCGCCCTTAGGGGACTATCTTCAAAGGAGCGAGTTGGTTCAATATAATCGGCGATGTAAAGAAACCTTGCAAGCCGTGACATGTCAGGCGCACCGGTTGGATGAACCCTGATTGCCTCTGCCATCTCTTCATTCTCAATGCCGAAAACGGTTTTCAAGAGCATAGCCCCAAGGCGGGCGTGCCATATCTTTGGGAAAGCCATGTCTTCAACTGATAAGGGAGTTTCTACCACAGCAAGGGAGCTCTGCTCGCCTTCCCCCGGAGCGATGCGGGCACAATCATGGAGCAGTCCCGTCAGCCCCGCAATCCTCAGGTCTTCTCCGTAATGCCGTGCGAGGAGGAGCATTGTATGATACGTTCCCAGACTGTGCAGGAAACGCTCATTGTCCACCATGACTTCCAGTCTTCTCACAACGGCGGATATATCGGCACTCAAGGACAAAGAAGCTCCATAAACATTCAGCCAGTCCTCTTTAATATCTTTTATCTGGAACAGGTTGCTTTTCGGGTTCAAGGCTTTTTCAGTTTTTTTCCTTGCAATTCAAATAGTTATAGGTAATTAAGCCTAATAGTTTTGATGAGTAAAGTAAAAAATAGTCATCAAAAAGAGGAGAGGTGGCCGAGCGGCTGAAGGCAGCTGCCTGCTAAGCAGTTGAAGGGGGTTATATCCTCTTCCCCGGGTTCGAATCCCGGCCTCTCCGCCATCTTTCGCCGTGGTCGACAGAAGGGTTGGGCGCTGATGAGTTCAAGAAAAAAGAAAAGGAGTATGGACATGGCACCTGAACAGAAGGCAGATGCCCCTGAGAAGAAGTCTGGACTCATGACCAATGAGCAACTCATTGCCATGATTAAGGAGAAGATTGAGGAGAAAAACGAGGTCATCCGAGAACAGCAGATCCAGATGCAGGGGCTCCAGGACAAAGTTAGCGAGCTTGAACAGGAGATTTCCTCCGTGAAAAAGACAAGGCAGGAACACGAAGATCTCGTGAAAAAAATCTCCGAAATCCTGGAATAGTTTTTCACCCCATTCTTTCCCCAAACGTTTCTTGAGGCATTCCCTGGCATCTCCCAGGAATCATCCTATGTGTTTGTCTCCCACCGTTTCAAACGATGGATGTATAATAATTGAGAATTTCAAAAGTTTCAGGGTTTAAGAGTTTAAGGGGTTGAGGATTTATGAGAGGCGCATTCACATATCTTCTTCTTTTCATTGCATTGCTCTTGCCGTTCTCCTGCGGAAAGGAAAAAAATCTCATCCTTGATTTGAACTTCTCTGTAAATGTTGCCCGTCCCGCCAAGACCTTCCCTGATATGAAACACCTCGTTAAATCTAAACAGACAGTTTATGAAATGTATGGCAGACCGGACTTCATTCGTTTATGGTGGACAAGGGATGGTCGCCCCCACCGATTCCTCGAGGTTGACAGCGCCCTTAGAAACTCTGATTCCATCTATGCCCTTAAACACTCATGGGTCTATTTAGACAAGAACCGGGAGTTTGTTTTTGACAGCGATGACACTTATCGTGAAATCCCTCTCACGGACAAGGTGCGAACTATCTGCAACTATGGCGACCCGGAGGATATTAAACAGGTCTCCGCCCCTGATGGACCCGTTGAAGAAATCTGGCATTATTACAGCATCGGGCTGATTTTTAAATTCATTGATGAAAAACTCGTCAGCCGGCAGAGCCATACCCCCATGGGCAATTTTATCAAACGCTGAAGTGCCCCAGGCGTGCCGGTGGAGCAGTATAGATGCGTCATGTTTCTGACAAAACATCCTTGCAGGATGACCTTGAGTATGTAATCCTGACCGAGGAGCAGATTCGGAAGCGCATTGCCGAGCTGGCGCGTGAGATTGAACGCGACTATGCAGGAAAGGAGCTTGTGCTCGTCAGCATTCTGAAAGGAGGGGTCATATTTCTCGCGGACATCACAAGAGAGATAAACATCCCTCACTCCTATGACATGGTGGGCGCCTCCAGTTACGGCTCACAGACGTCCTCATCCGGTCGGGTTACCATCACAAAGGATGTCACTGTCCTTTTGAAGCATAAGTGTGTCCTCTTAGTTGAGGATATTTATGATACGGGGTCAACACTGAAGGTGGTGAAAGACCTTTTAGAGGTTCACTCCCCGCTCAGCGTTGAGGTCTGCGCCCTTTTATGGAAAGAGAAGAAAAAAAGGCATCATGAGGTTCCCATAAAATATATCGGATTCAAAATCCCGGATGTCTTCGTGGTAGGTTATGGGTTGGACTATAATGAAAAATACCGAAATCTGCGCTGTATCGGCGTTCTGAAAAAGGAGATTTATCAGTAAGGCAATAAAGGTATTTGAAACTCTTAAACTCTGAAACTCTTAAACTTTGAAACTCTGAATCATTGTGTGTGCCTTGAGTGCGAATCCTTGGCGGAGAGAAAAAGGGGCTGGTTTTAGCAACGCGTCATGGCGCTGGGACGCGTCCCCTGACGTCGCGGGCGAAGGCATCGTTATTTGAAATATTATCCGGTTATCTTCCTGGCGCATGTTTTTACGACTTTTTCGCTGGCAACGGGGCAGTTGGGATTGAAGCCTTGAGCCGCGGGGCGATGCGGGCGGTCTTTATTGATAAAAATCCCGCCTGTGCCCGCATTATCGGTGAAAACCTGAAAAAATGCGGATATTCAGACCGCGCCAGAATATTTCAGAGTGATGTCCTGAAGATAATCCCCACCATTTCCAAAGAGTCGGAAGAGTTTTCCATCACCTTTTTGGGTCCTCCTTATGATTCAGGGCTGGCGCATGAAAGTCTCATCCTCATCGGGCAAAACACGCACCTCAGCCAGAACGCCCTTGTAATTGCCGAGGTCAGAAAAAAAGAGTCCCTCATGACCCGTTATGGCTTCCTATCACTCGCACGCGACAAATTTTACGGTGACACCCGCCTTGCCTTCTATGAACCTTTATCCCGTGAGATGGATACGCATAAAAACTGATATACTTCTAAAAGAAAATAGTTGAAACGGGCATCCTGACAATAGTAAGTTATCTTCTGGTAATGCCACGGATAATATAATTATCGAGCATTTTTGAAAGGGGATGACAGAGATGAGGCAAAAATTTGCAGCTCTTTTTATCATATTTATTACGCTCGCCGGGACTCTGGCGGCACAGGAGATTATTGTTGAATCCCGCAACGGGGGGAAAAATTTCTCATGGTATTCTGAAACAAAGGGTACATGGTATAATAGCACTGCCAAGAGCAATGCGGAGGGATGTTCAGCCGGCACAATCGGTGCACGGTTTGCTGATGTGGATTCCGGCGCAGTGGATGCGGAAGCCCGTTTCACACCAGTAATCCCCAAGGCGGGCGCCTATGACATCTATGCCACATGGGGACACAGCGGCAATGCCCTTCATGTGAAATACGTCATAAATACCGGCACGAAGGTGGAGGAGGTTTTTCTGGACCAGTCGGGGTGGGGTGGTACAATTCCCGTCAATGACCATACATGGATACCTCTGGGGACATTTGACCTTCCCGCTGGAAACACTGCATACGTAGCCATCCAGTCATCCTCAGTGACGGGCAAGCCCGACCCCCAGAATCTTGGACGGGTGTATACTGATGCCATCAAGTTTGTCCCCAGTGCCGGAGAAAAGTTGACGCCCCCGTCATCTTTTATTGAGCGTCCTTCTTCAGTGACAACGAATCCAACGCCGGCACCCATATCTGCCACACCTGCAGCGCCGACTCCTGCAAGTTCTACACAGACCTCTCCCTTTGTGCCCCGGATAACTACCTCACCTTTTGTAACACCGGTTCCCGCCCAGGTGGCGACTTCTCCCTTTGTCACGCCCTCTTCCACGCCTGCAGTTTCATCTCCCTTTGTTGTGCCCACGACCGGAACGCCCTTGCAGGCGGCAACGGCGGGTTCCCTGAACTGGCATACATCCTATACTGAGGCGGTCAGAGCGGGGATTTCTGCCGGGAAACCGATATTTTTATTTTTTTATTCAACTCTGGGGGGTGCTTCACGGACATTGGAGGATGATGTGCTTAATGCACCGGCAGTGAAGGAAAAACTGATGCAAAATTTCATCCTTGGAAAACTGGATATAAATCAGAACCGCCAGGTGATTGAGTATTATGGCGTTTTCAAGGCGCCAGTGATTATCTTCCTCGACTCCCGCGGCTATTCAAGGGCGCGGATTGATACCATCCTTACCCCTGAGCAGCTCCTTACGGAGATGGGAAAATACAGCAAGTAGTCCTTATAAATAAAATTCTTAAACTTTTGAATCCGTCTGAGGCGGACTGAATCTCTTAAACTTTGAAACTCTGCGGCAGTCAGGGGGCGTAGAGAATTTCCTATCTTTGTTTCACCGGTTCGCCGACGGGGAGTATGTAAATCGGTCTGTGACCTTTTGGAAGTGAAAGAGCCTTTGCGACGCCCGCTTCCATGAATGCTCCCACTGGGACGGAGGCAAGTCCGAGGGCGACCGCCTCAAGATGCAGGTTCTGTGCGGCATGTCCTGCCTCCATGTCAGTAAATCTCACGCCCTTTTCCCCATATTTTATTGTTACCCGCTCATAAACGGCGCAGATGACAAAGTTCACCGGCGCCTGCCTGACGCAGGACTGCTCATACGCCGCGGAGACAAGCTCATCCCTAACATTCTCCGTTCCCAGAACTTCAAGTCTGTGACCGTGCGGCTCATAATGATAAACCCCGTCATCTTTCACAAGATAGATCTCCAGAGGATAAAGTGCGCCGGCGGAAGGTGCGGCACGGAAACCGCGGCTCTCATCTGTAATTCCCTGCATTGCCCACAGGAGCTGTGAAATCTCGTTAAGGGTCAGTTTTCGCGGTCCAAAACTTCTGATTGACCGTCTTTTATAGATGCATTCCTCTAAGGATGTCTCACCCTTCAGGCGCGGTGCGGGGAGTTGAATCACCTTTTCTCTTTTTTCAGGCGCCATCTTCGTTTCCCCCTCCTTGTCTTTGGAATTCATGCCCATTACGACAATAAAGAGTACAACCGGTAGAAGAAACAGAACGCACTTTTTCATATATTCCTCCTTAATCCGCCTGAGGCGGATTCATATCTCATGGTGTATTTTGCTCTTCAAGTGAGAGATATTGAAGCTCATAAAGGCGGCGATAAATGCCGCTCTTTGATATGAGTTCCTGATGTGAGCCCGTTTCATGCACGCGACCTTTATGCAGTACGATTATACTGTCGGCGCGCTTGATGGTTGAGAGGCGATGGGCAATGACGATGGACGTCCGCCCAGCGAGGAGCCGCCCAAGGGCATCCTGTATGAGAAGCTCCGTTGCTGTGTCTATATTTGATGTCGCCTCATCAAGGATAAGAATCTGGGGATTGCGTGCAAGGGCGCGTGCAAAGGCGAGCAGTTGACGCTGTCCCTGTGAGAATGTTGCGCCACGCTCCCTTACTTCCTGGTGATAGCCCTTTGAAAAATTGCTGATGAAGTTATGGGCATTTACCGTGCAGGCAATCCTTTCAATGTCATGCTCGGTGAGGTCATTGTTTCCCAACCGGATATTTTCCGCAATATCGCCTGAGAATAGAAATACATCCTGCAGGACGAGCCCAATCTGGGAACGCAGGTCCTTTGAGCGGAAACGGCGGATATCTGTATTGTCAATTGAGATTTCTCCCCGATTGTAATCATAGAGTCGGCAGAGCAGGTGGATGAGGGAGGTCTTACCGGCGCCCGTGGAGCCCACAATAGCAATTGTTCGCCCCTTCGGCACGGAGAATGTGACATCCCGCAGGACATAATCATCCCCGTAATATGCAAACCAGACATTTTTGAACTCAATGCCTTTTTCCAAGCGGGGGGCGGGGAGGGGATTTTCTGGCTCAACTATAAAACTGTGAGTGTCGAGGAGATTGAACATCCGTTCAGAGGATGCCATGGCGGACTGAAAGATGTTGTATTTATCCGAGAGGTCGCGAATGGGCTGGAAAAATCTGTTGATATATTGCAGGAAAAGTATAAGGGTGCCTATGGTAACGGTCTTTTGCACCACCCCGCCACCGCCATACCACACAAGGAGCGCCGTCCCGAAAGACGCCACAAACTCCACAAGGGGAAAGAAAGAGGCATATTCAAAAATCGCCTTCATATTCGTGCGGCGATACGCATCATTCAAACCTTTAAATCCCTCAAAACTCTTTGTCTGCTGATTATACACCTGAATTGTGCGCATGCCGGAAAGACTCTCCTGGAGAAAGGAATTCAAACGGGCAAGACTGATACGAATCCTGCTATAGACCTCCCTGATGCGGATGCGGAAACGCTCCGCCGCCGCTATAAGGAGTGGTATCGTCACAAATACAATGAGTGCCAGTCTCCAGTTCACCACAAGCATCAATATCATGATGCCCAGCAGTAAAAAAAGGTCGCCAAATACTGTCACCACGCCGGAGGCGCACAACTCATTCAATACCTCAACGTCATTCGTGATGCGCGTGACCAGTCTCCCGACAGGATTTTTGTCGAAAAAGGAGAGCGAAAGCGACTGCACATGGTCAAAGATTTGCATCCTCAAATCTCGCATTGCCCGCTGTCCCAGCACATTGAGGATATAAACCATTCCATATTCAAAGCTGAACATCCCGATGAGGAGCGCCAGATACAAGATTGACATCCTCATAACGCCTGTCATGTTCCCGCGGGCAATGTGCACATCAATTGTGACCTTGATTATGTAAGGAAGAGCCAGCTCAATACCGGAGACGAACAGGGAGATGACAATTGCCAGATACAGGAGTGAGCGGTAAGGACGGACATACTGAAAGAGCCGCTTCACCAGCCGCGCATCGTATGCCTTGCCTATAATCTCCTCATCATGATACGTATCAACAGGCATTATGAATACTCACAAAAAGAGTTCATGTTCGAGATACTTAAACTTATTCTTGTTATTTGTAATTAACATAAATTCATATTTTATGTTAAGTTCAGTTAACACAAATTTTCATTATATGTAATTACAATAAAATTAACGTTCCGGTATTTGATATCCGCAAGATATGCAAATTTGAGTAATTTTTTGGTACATCTTATTTTTTCAGGGCGATATGGGCGGATAATTCCTTTGCGGTGTTCTCTATAAGTCGCCGCAGAGCCCGCTCGGTGGCATGGGCATATTCGGCGGGCGTGTCAATTGTAAGATTCTCCCGCGCGGTCATCATTCCCTCCCAGTGGTATGAGTTCCGTTCAGCGCCCTGAAGTTCGAGGCTCACCGCTATATAGGCAGATGGTGGTTTCGTGGTGCGGTCAAGTTCAAAACGCTCCAACCTGCCTGTGAGGACCATTGGGAAAAAACTGGCGGGGAAGTCCTCAGCCCATGCGACGCGCTTGAAAATTCCGGCGCTCCTCAATCCCTCAAGAAAGGCGCGTGAGACCATCTCCTGCGGTGGCTCAGCCCATACCTCATAATCATTATACTCAATCTCGACCGGGGAAATGCGGTAAAGCATTCGCTGTTCAATGAATGATGCGGCGTCAAAGGGACGAAGCCCGAGACTAATGGCGGACGGCTTGACTGCAGGCGCTGGAACCGTAACGCCTAACTCTTCCTGTAATAAGTAATGGTGTAAAGTGACTTTCGGACCACGGCTTAAACAGCCCGTCACCGTCAGAATAAAAGCCAGCTCAAGAAGGGTCGATGCTATTCTATATCTCATCCGCTTATCACCTCCGTTCATTTTTCCGGCGGTCTGCGTCCGTACAGCAATATCGATGGGTCGCGTTCAAGTGTGCGGAGCAGGCTTTCCGCAGAGGACAAGGTTGATTGGAGCCGACGGAGCGTTCGCCGCAACTCATACTCCGCATCTGAGGCGTTCCGGTCTGCATTTCTGAGAAAAGAATCAAGAGTGGCTGTGGCAGAGGTCATCTGGTCGGCAAGGTTGTGTATTTTTTTCTGCGTTGTCGCAATGTCAAAAGCCTTTACGCGCTCATTCACGTTATTGATGGCGCCTTCAAGGTCGGGTATAAGGCGGTCGAGATGCGTTCTCATGTCGCTGGTTGTCCTGTCTAAGTTGCCCAGGAGTCTGGTAAGACTTTGTGAGACCACGGTGGTCTGGGATGTGGCATTGTTAGTGAATCTGATTACAGCATCCGAACTCTCCTTCATATCTTTGAAGAGGTCATCAAGATTCTGCCGGAATCTGGTATCCGGCTCACCGAGCGCCTTATTGGTTTTGTTAAGGATGGAATTAAGGCTGTCCAGCATCTGTGGAAAACTCGTAGTTATGTTGGCGATAAAGGAGGTTTCAGACAGGATGTTTGAGCCGGCTGGAATGATGTGTCCAAGAGGTTCGCCGTAAATCTCCACATACACAATCCCCGTGATTCCCCGCAGTGCGAGCCGCGCCCGCATCCCTTCCCGCAACTCTGACATCCTGTCTTTGCGGATTTTTAACGTGACACGGACGGAGCCACGCTCTCCAATCTGGATGTCATCCACCTGCCCAACGGGAACGCCGTTAAAGCGCACCTCGCCCCCCTTGTCCAAGCCCGTCACGGATTCGTTGAATATCACATAATAGGTTGAGGTGGGATGTCTCTGCACTCCGGAAATAATGATGAGGACGAGCAGAAAGAAAATCAGGGATGATACGAGGAAAATCCCGACTTTGACCTTTTGCGCCCGCGTTGCCATAACTATCCATACCGCCAGCGAGATGGTTTGTCGTTTTTATACAATGGGCAAATAATGATATTTATTTTCATTCAGTCATTCGCCCGTGCGCAAGTAAATTATCATCCACCATGGCATGCTTGTGAGGACACGACTGTTGAAGACGCATTTTATTCTGAATTTGCCTCAGAAAGCGCCGCATCCAGCTCGTCCATGAACTCTTTGAGCGATGAGATGCGCCTTGCGGGATTTTTATCCGTTGCGCGCCCGAGAAGGGCGCTCAGTCTTGACGCCACCTGTGGTTGAAACCGCTTTATTGGGGGGAGTTTTTCTGAAAGACTTCTCACGGCAGTGGCAATGAGAGACTGTCCGGCAAGGGGGAGGACGCCCGTGAGGAGATAATATGTCAGGATGCCGATGGGGTAGACATGAGATGCGGGGACCAATTCATGTCCGCACAGGAGTTCTGGCGGCAATAGTTGTGGACGCCCATCTAAGTATCCAAACGAGACAATCTCGGGGAATTTGACGAGGTTCACAAGTGCGGCGTCCATGTAAAATATTCGGGACTCATCCTCTATCACGAAGATAAAATCCGGTTCTAACTGAAGACGCTGGATGTCCTTCTGTAGAATGAGCTCGGTGATGTCCGATATCTGTTTGATGATTCTCAATGATGTCCGCGGCGTAAGAGGAGAGTGGGACTTGATAAATTGTGAAAGGGATGGCAATTCTGCATAAGGGAAGTGAACCAGAAGTGCGTCGGGAAGCCGGATGATGTCTGTGGGCGAGACGACTGTTCGTTCCTTCATCGACTGTAAGGTTGACGCCTCCTTTGCCATGGTGTCAATCATTGCGCTGGTGAATTCTTCAGGGAGCGTGGCTGGGGGCATGAATGCCCGTGCAATGATCGGAAGTGCGGCGTCCGGCAGTGTCAGACGCATGATAAGCCCCAATGGTCGTCGGGCAAGAATCTCCGCTGATTCATATTCCTTCGGGAGAGACATTTCGTCAACCTGTCAGATAATCATCTCTGCCATAATAAACGTTGCTTTGATGTTGCAATAAAAGAATTCACCGGTAATTCTTGTGTCCATTCCAACCTTCTGTTGCGGTGCGGACAAGGACATTTTCCCCTCCGATGTAATCCTGTGAAATCTCCCAGAAAAAGATTCCGGCAAAACCGTTCTGCGCCGCCCAGCCGCCCTTCAGCATGGCAGAGCGCTCATCATCATAGGAGATGAGTTCTGTGACCCCCTCCTTAGACAGCCAGGGCACGCCCGCCTGTTCATCCCAGTGACGCTTCCAGCCTTCCTTCAGAAGTTGCGTGACCTCCTTGAAGGGGACATACGGGTGCATGACTTTGTCATTGTATTGAATCGGGTCACCCCATTTCTTGACTGCAAACCCTCTGCCATAAAGAGGAATGCCGACGAGGAGTTTTTCCTTTGGGAAGTTCTTGCGAACCATCCAGTAGGTCATCTGACCTTTCATGCATCTGTCGCGGCATTCCTCCCTGTCACCGGCGTATGCGTCAATAAACGAGTTATAACCGGCGTGGGTGCCCCACGGTCCATGCATGTCATAAGTCATGACGTTGAGGAAGTCAAATAGCGGCGCAATCTCCTTTTCATTGAGCCAGCGTCCCGCCCAGTTCACGCCAGAAACCGCCGCCGTGAGAAGAAGCCCCTTCTTGTTTGCGTCCAGCCCATCTCGGAACCGCCGCGCCATCCATGTGAAATTTGCGCTGTCCTCTTTATTCATGGGAAATTCCCAGTCAATGTCAATGCCGTCATATTCATAATCTGTGACAAGTTGCAGGATGCCGCTGGTGAATCTTTCCGCCGCCGCCTTGTTCTTCATCATTGCACCGAATCGATTTTCGCTGTCGCTTCCGCCGAGAGAGATGAGCACCTTGACGCCCAATGCGTGGGCGAGGGTGGTCAGCTCACGGCTGGGGAGATTGCCACCTGTTCTGACATTGCCATCCCTGTCCGTCGATGCAAAGGCGTGGCAGAGATGTGTGAATTGTTTGAAATTGATTTTTGAGGGTGGAAAGGCACGCTCCCACGAGGGATAATATCCCAGGACAATCTGACCTGAGGGTTTGCTTTTCTCCACTCCGGTTGCGATTGCGCATCCCATGAATAGGAGCGCTGTAAGAACCATCCCGCCTGTTTGTTTCATGTCACTCTCCCATTATATAGTGGTAAATTCATAGACATTATTCTTTGTGGTTTCGTGTCTTAGTGGTAAATATTTTAGGTATTCTTAGACCATGAGAGCGGCGGAATTCAACGAAAGAAGTGAAAATAATTTCAGGTATCTGGTTGACAGAGAAAACCGGTGGCGAGACAATTCAGATTATATAAGGGCAAAGGATGGAGAATTATGAACTATCAATCCATTTTTATTTTCGCATTGTTCGTATGCAGTGCATGCCATGCCGTTCTCTCCGCACCTGAGATTGAAACGAAACCTCAACTCGCAACGAAAGACCATCAGAAGTTAAGACTGATCATCCGGACAGATGACATTGGTTTCTGCCATGGCGCTAATATGGCAATCAAAAGAATCCTTGATAAAGGCGTGGTTACTGCGGTGTCCGTCATTGTGAATACACCGTGGCTGGATGAGGCGGTGGAAATTCTGAAAGACCATCCTGAGGTGAGCATCGACGTCCACACCAACCTTAACAGTGAATGGCGCGAGTATCGCTGGGGTCCCGTCCTGCCTTACGATAAGGTGCCATCTCTTGTTGACAAGTTCGGGAAATTTTTCGGCACGCGCCGTGACCTGATGTTGAATCGCCCGCGCACCTCCGAGGTGGCGGCGGAAGTTCGGGCGCAGATTGAACTCGCCTTGAAAAAGGGTCTGCACATCTCTTACTGCGACCATCACATGAGCGCCGCGGTCAACTGTCTGGAATTCCAGGAGGAACTGGAGAAAATTGCGAAGGAATACAATATCGGCATTTCCAGATATTTTGGCGAGGCTGATGCAAAAGGCATATATGACGTTCCGCCCGAACGGAAAATAGACGCCGCAATCGAGAGCATCCACAGTCTCCCGCACGAGGGGCTCTTCCTCATGGTCTTTCATCCGGGAACGGACACGCCGGAGATGTCAGCCATGACGGATTTGAATTCCACCGGACTAAAGGGGATGTCGCATTATCGTCAGGCGGAGACGGATGTTCTTTGTGACAGTCGCTTCAAAGCCGCCCTGAAAGATGCGAATGTTGAACTCATCGGTTATGCTGATTTGCTGAAAGAGTTCGGCACAAGAGGCATGAAACGCTCCTTCACGGCAAAAAAATACGATGAGGTCTTGAATGAGGTGCTTCAGCAGGAGGCACTGAAAAAGTAAAGATTCATTACAGATTCACCACAGAGCCACAGAGGGCACAGAGTTCACGAAGAGTTACTTTTTCCATGTCCGTTGTCGGACATGGAAAGAGAAATAAATCTCTGTGTTCTCCGTGACTCTGTGGTGAAAATCTTTTCTTTTAGTTTCTTAATCTCCTTCTTAAGGTGTGTCTTCATGAAAGGTGGAATTTACATCGGTACGTCCGGCTGGAGTTATGAGCACTGGCGCGGGCTGTTCTATCCGGAAAAACTTCCCTCATATAAACGCCTCGCGTTTTATTGTGAGCATTTCAAGACAGTTGAACTCAACGTCACATTTTATCGCCAGCCGCGTGATGCCACGTTTGACTCCTGGCGGCGCAATACGCCCGATGGCTTTCTTTTCAGCGTCAAGGCAAGCCGCTTCATCACCCACATCAGGCGACTGAGAGACGTCGCTGAGCCGCTGAAAAAATTTCTCAGCGGGGCACTGCGCCTGAAGGAAAAACTCGGCGTCGTCCTCGTGCAACTGCCCCCCGGCTTGAAAAAAGACATTCAGCTCCTCGATGACTTTCTATCGCTTCTCCCCGCAGGCGTCCGCTTCACGGTGGAATTCCGCAACGAAGATTGGATGACGGATGACACTTATGAAGTCCTCAAAAAGCACAACGCCGCCTTTTGCATTTTTGACATGCCGGGTATGCAAACACCGGTCATGGCAACGGCGGATTTTGTCTATGTCCGCTTTCATGGCGGGCAAGCGCTTTACAGCAGTGAGTATAGCGAGGATGAGATGCAGGACTGGGCAGATAAACTCCGCCCCTTGCTCAAAGGCGGGAAGGATTTATTCGTCTATTTCAATAATGATACCAACGCTTATGCCATCGCTAATGCGAAAATGCTCCACAGCATTCTTGCGAAATGAAATACATTTCACCACAGAGCCACGGAGAACACAGAGATTTAATTTGTTTTCCATGTCCGCTGACGGACATGGAAAAATGAATTCTCCGTGAACTCTGTGCCTCTGTGGTGAATCTTTTAATGAATAATCTTAAGCATGACATCTGGTTTGTTGGTTGCCACTGCATCAACTCCAAGACGCCGCTGGCGGAGGGCTTCTTCCGGCTCATCCACAGTCCAGACAACGAGCTTCAGTCCCGCCCGATGCACCGCATCAATAAACTCCGGCGTAACTCCATGCCAGTCGACGCTCAGCCCATCAAGTTTGTTGCGCTGGATGTCCTGAATCCATTCCAGTCTGTGCGGGAGCGGTTTCTTTGTATCCTTCTCCTTTTCAGTGCTGTGAAGCCAGAGCATCGGAATATCCGGCATGCGCCTCTTCGCCTCGGCAACGGTATCAAGCCCGAAGCCGATGATGATAACCTGCTTCCGCTTTCCGCTTTTATTGAGAATCTCTTCCAGAGCAGGTAGAACCTCAACTCCGCATTTGATTTCAATATATAAACGCTGACCAGCCGGCATGACCTCCAGCACCTCCCCTAAGAAGGGTATACGCTCACCCGCAAACTGTTCACCCTTCCACCGTCCTGCATCAAGTTGCCTCAATTGCTCGGACGTGGCGTTGGCAATCAACAAGTCCTGTCCCGTCGTCCGCTTTGTGTTTTCATCATGAATCACGACGACGCGACCGTCGCGGGTCAGATGGATGTCGCACTCGGTGGATGGGGTTCCGAGTGAAAAACCGAGACGAAATGAGATCAGAGTATTCTCCGGCGCAATCGCCGATGCCCCGCGATGTGCGAGAATTTCAAACCTGCTTTCGATATTCTTTTTGTCCATTTATGAACCCATACATATCTATCAATTTAGCTTTTGTGTATAATATATTCGTATCTTTAGATGTTAAAAAATCAATGGTATATATTTTATACGAATCAAATATTTCTTTATTTTCAACATAAAAACCCTTAATTTTTTGAATAGATTTTTCATTAAAAGAATTTATTTTAAAACTTTTTGTAAAATATGTGTCATATGCTGGAATATTGGCGAAAACGCCCAACATGATTTTTGTTATTAATTTATCAGTGGATTTATTTTCGAGAGAATTTTTTATTATGTTTTTGCAATTTAATAATAACTCAATATTTTTAGCATCATAATTATCTACATCAATATCCCATAATTCTGGCTTCATTTTGGAAATTGCAACGATGAGTTTTTTATAGTATTTAATGCTTTTTCCAAGAAGAAAGGATGACCCCCTCATCATTCCCCAGCTCGCCAGATAAAAACCTAATTGCAAGCAACTCATATGAAGATTTTTATCATCAGCCAATTCATCGAGTTTTTTTTCTTTATAAAACGAGTAAAAGTAATTATAACAGTAATCAAAAGAAGCGTATCTCTCATCAGATTTTCTTCCCTCTAAAAATTGGTTGATAGAGTTTTTAGTAGTATCCATAATTTTACTTTAGGTTATCAAGTTTAGTTTACGATCAATATTGAATAACGCGTGTCTTTCGTTATTTATAAAATTTATATCTATAATCCGGAATTTATGCAATCATAATCATTTGAACAGGAGGGAGCTGTGGATGCCGTCGCGGACGAAGATTTTCTCCTGTGTCAGGGAAATCAGCCCTCGTATTATCGCCCGCTCTTTTAAAAGCGGCTCAAGAAATCGCGTTGCGCCAAAACCCGCCGGTATGTGTTTGTAAAAATATTCCTTTATCCTCGACGCCATGTCGTAACCGTCATGCGATGGATTGATGTAAATCATGACGCATCCGGGGTCTATAAATGACACGACCTCGCCCATGTATTTGCCCAGATATGATGCAATCTCGTCAGCGGCGGCTCTTGATTCGGGATTGTTGCTCGCGGCAGATTCTAAAAGATAACCCAGCGTCCTTTTCTTCATATCATGCGTGAGTGACATCTTATCTCGCCACTTCTTTATCATGCCGGCGTAAAAGATGTTATTGAGCGTTCCGGAGACCTCGCCCGCAAAAAAATTGGTGCCATGCCAGAGATTGCCGTTGAGTATGATTGCACCGCCAACACCCAGTATCTGCTCGCTCTCAGGGGGAGATTCGCGGATTAGCAGATATAAAAGCCCCCTGTTGTCGGGTTCAACAAGCTGGCTCAGTTCTCCCACGGCAGCCGCATTGGCGTCGTTCTCAACGACAACGAATTTCCCGTATTTTTCCTTTATGGGCGTAGCAACGTCCACATCGCGCCATTGATGATAGTTGCAGAACCTGACGATCCCTTTTTCCACGTCAATGATTCCAGGGGCGCTTATCCCAATAACAATATTGTTTTTGAATTCCTTTGCGGCGGTTTTTTCGATTTCATGGATGACGTCAGTCAGCATGTGGAGCAATGGCTCACCGCGCCTGATTTTTCTTCTCCAGCGCCTGATTTCATCGCCCCTGAGATTGACCATGACCGCATCGCAATTTTCCGTTCCCGCCTCGATGGCAAGTAAAAACTTGGTGTCATATTTAACCTCGAGGGATATGGGACGTCTTCCACCACGGACGCTCGCCTTGCCCTTCTCAGTTTCGCGTACAATCTTCTCGTGAAGAAGATATTTGAGGATGTGGGTGATTGTTGAGCGGTCAAGACCCGTCATGGCGGACAACTGGGCTCGCGAAATGAGTGGGTTCTCATGTATCAGCGTCAGAACAAGCGAGCGGTTTATGCGGGATGAAATCTCAGTATTCATTTTGTGGATGCGTGTCATTTTTCAGAGATCCTGGTGTGAAGTTTGTCAAAAATTCATTTCATACATTTGCATCAAGAGTCAAGCAGATACTATCCACAGATTTCGAAGATGGACGCAGATTAAAATCACAGTTTTATTCATAGTCGAAGGATTCAAGGACGATTTCACGCTGGAGGCTGGACTTGATAACCACTTCTGCATCTTCCATCACCGTGCCCTTGCTATTCTCACGGAAAAAATGTGCGAGGATTTCCGGATTTATCTCCGCGAGTTCCCCCAGACGCACGTAAACCTTCGTAATTTTCTTCGCCTTCACGCTCTCCGCATGTCTGAGAATATCTTCCATCAGGTCGCGAAGGAGTCTTAGTTCATGCATTTCATTTACCTTTCTCCAGGATTCCGATAATCGCATCCGCTGTCATTTTGACATCCGCGGTCAGCCCCTCGCCCCATGAAACGTCTGCCGGCTGGATGCCCAGAAAAAAAACCTCCGAGCCAGTGTCTTCCTCAAGCATTCTGGTGATGATTTTAAGCGGAAACGTGTGGGTTGAGAGTGTGCTTTCGGGGATTTGTTCCTGAGGAATGATGCGCGCCTCTCCTGCTGTGCCACCGTAATCTGCCGCATCGATGATAACGGTTTTCACGGGCTGGACGGCAACTGCTTCATCGATGGAATCTTCGGGTCTATCAGCAACGTTCAAGAGGCGAATGTGGTCATCGGTGCGCCGGATGTGATTAAAGATATAAGGACCCGCCCCGTCATCGCGCCTCAGCATATTCCCCACCATGATGATGAGGGTAACTCCTTCCGGTGCGGGAAGAAGGGCATCTTTGACATTATCTGTTAACGAATCTGACATTCAAAAAGTGAGTAGAGCATGAGATGCACGGGTCATAAGCGCGGACAAGCATCTCAAGAGCGAGAGTAATCTCCTCGTCGGTCTTGTTTAGAATTTCCGGCACAAGCTTCTTCATATCATGCTCGATATTATTAAGGTTCTGATTCGTCGGGATGATGCAGTTAGCATTTGTGATGATGCCCCTGTCGTCCACTTCATAGTTGTGAAACAGGACGCCGCGAGGCACTTCAACGGCGCCGACGCCATTTCCCGCCTTCACCGGTATTTCACCCTTCTCATTCAGCCCAACCGTGAGTTCTTCTTCATATTTGACGCCCTTCTCCTTAAATTCCTGAAGAATCTCAATCCCCTCTTCAAGACAGTGGATGCACTCCACGAGCTGCGCCACGGTATTGAGATACGGGTTTTCAACCTTTGGTTTTAGCCCCAGATATTCGGCGGTCTGTTTTGCCTTCGGATGCAGTTTATCATAATTCATGTTGAAGCGCGCCAGCGACCCGACCATGTAAGAATCGCGGCTCAGGCGTGTGTGTTTTGCCGAGGAGTGTGGCACGATGTATTCATTCGTGACCTTTTTATAACTGTGTTTTTCCATGCGCACACCGTCCGATGACCCGATATCGCCCGATAGAAGCGGATAGACTGTGTCATCGCTTACAAGACTGACATATTCCGTTTCGCGCCGGAACTCAGGGAATTTAAGCGTCCTGGCAAGTTCGATGGTCGCTTCTATATCCGGTCGCGTCCATATCAGGTGGTCAAGCATGGCATCGAGGTCTTTTTCCCTCGGGAGTTTTGTGAAGCCGCCCACAATTGCCGAGATGGGGTGCACATGGCGTCCCACAAGAATGTCGCAGATGTTATTGTAAGTCTTTTTCAAGCGAAGCGCCCGCCGTACCACCTTGTTATGCGTTGTGATGAGGGGCACAAAACTTGGCGCACCAATTATGTCCGGCGCCGCAAGGATGTAAATGTGAAGGACATGGCTGTCAAGAAACTCCGTGTGAAGGAGGAACCGCCTGAGAAGGACTGTCTGCTCCGATGGCGTGAAGCCGATGGCATCCTCCGCCGCCTGAATGGATGCAAGACTATGCCCGCATGAGCAGATGCCGCAGATGCGGCTTGTGATGTGCTGTGCCTCAAAAATTGAGCGCCCCCTGAGCATTCCTTCAAAAAATCGGGGCGATTCCACAATATCCAGCTGGCAATTTTCCAGCCTTCCCTCACGCACATTGACCACAATATTCCCATGACCCTCAACACGGGTGAGATATTCCACGTTAATCTGGACGTTTCGGCCTGTCATTTATTGTCCAACTCCCTGCATTTGTTATACATGTTCATTTTATTGAGAATCAGCTCCATCTGGATGTTGTAACGCGCAATCACATCCTGCGCCCCATTTTCATTGGGGTTTGTCACCATCCCGCGACAGCCATAGCAGATATTGCCGTTGTTCACGCACCACGAATTACACCCCGCCCTCGTGATTGGTCCCAGGCATGTAATTCCCCGGTCATACATGCACACGTTCTCATTCAGCTTACACTCAACGCACACCGCATGGTCGGGAACATCGTAAGGGACACCCATGAGGGCACATTTCAGAACCTTCACGAATTCCGGCGGATACACAGGGCACCCGTGGACGAAGTAATCCACCTTTACCACCTGATGAATGGCGCGGGTGGGAACGGTATCATAATTTTCAGCGTCTTTTCCATAGACATATTTCCGGATGTCTTCAAGGAGGAAATTGTTTTTCATTCCGTTCACACCGCCAATTGTGGCGCAAGAACCGTATGCGATAAGAACCTGCGACCGCTCCCTTATCCTGTTGATTCTCTCAACCGCATGAGAATCGGTTATGCTTCCTTCGATAATGGCGATGTCGTATTTCTGGTTCCATTTTTCGCTCATGACTTCACGGAACTCAACAATATCAATGACCCCGAGGATATCGAGGAGTTCTTCGCCCATGTTTGCCACCTGAAGTTGGCACCCCTCACAGCATGCAAAGTCAAAAAAGGCAACCTTCGGTTTTGCTCCCATTTCTCAAATTCTCCAATTCTCATCCGCCTGAGGCGGACTCAGATTCTCCAATCATATCGCTTCCTTTATATCTTTGATTTGTTCATAGGTGAAGACAGGTCCATCCTGACAGCAATAAAGGTGCTCAATCTGGCAGTGTCCGCATCTGCCCAGCCCGCATTTCATGCGACGTTCAAGCGACACCAGTATCTGGCGGTCAGGAATCTGTTTCTTGCGGAGTTCCTGAATGACGAACTTATACATGACAGGGGGTCCGACCACTGTGGCAAATGTCCGGTGAGGGTCAAGGTTGATGCCCGGAATGAGCGAGGTAATCCTTCCGATGTTTCCCGTCCATTCGGGGTCTGCCTGGTCAACAGTGCAGGAGAAATCAACATCAACACGCTCTTCCCAGTGCTCGACCTCATCTCCAAAGAGCATGTTCTGGGGCGTTCTGCAGCCAAGGAGGATGTCCACTTTCCCGTAATTGCGGCGGTTGTCTATAATGTAATGGATAAGTGAACGTAAAGGCACGATGCCCAGCCCGCCACCCACAATGAGTATGTCATTTCCAACCATCAGGGTGATGGGGAATCCCCTCCCGTATGGACCCCGGATGCCGACCTCATCGCCGGGCTCAAGCAGATGCAGGGCAGACGTCAGGCGCCCAACTTTGCGCACAGTTATCTCAAAGGAGTCCCTCTTTGTCGGCGATGAACAGACAGAAAAGGGGGCTTCACCCACGCCGAAGATGGAAATCAGGACGAACTGACCCGGTTCATGGTCGAGGCTTTGTCCTTCCAGCAGGGCAATTTCAAAAAGTTTTTCCAGTTCCGTGAGCTGGCGGATGCGCAGGATCTTGCCCCGAACCTGCGTGTAAAGAGAGTCCTTGAGAATCGTTTTCATTATTGGATAGTTTCCTCTTTAAGTTGTTTCAGTGTTTCTTTAAGATTAATCTTTGCCATGCAGGTGCGACTGCAACGACCACAGCCCGTGCAGAAGAACCTGGCGAATCGGTCAACCGTGTATTTGAATTTTTTGAAGAAGCGATGCCTCTGGCGGGCTGAGCGCTCCTTGCGGAAATTCTCCCCGCCAGCCACCTTCGCAAACGCCTCATTCTGGCAGGAGTCCCACATTCGTGTGCGCTTGCCGGTCTTAAGGTCAAGATTGACATCATCCAGAATGTTAAAGCAGAAACATGTTGGGCAGACATTTGTGCAATTGCCACAGGCGAGACATCTCCTGCCGAGGTCCTCCCATACTGGGCTATTTTTGGTTCTCTCTAAGAGTTCGGGGATGTTTTGATACTCTATGCCCACTTCATTCTTGAAGATTTCCCGCTTACGTGCACGGAGGTTGCCAAGTTCTATGTAATTCTTGCCGGTTGCATCTTCAAATACTGGGAGAGACTCAACCACCTCATCCCCAAGTTGGGTGTTTACGTGGATATAAAAATAATCACCCATGTCGGTGAAAAAAAGGTCATAACCGCCATCGGGCAAATAATTGTGCATCATACAACAACTGGCAAACTCATCGCAGTATTCGTTGCATTCAAGCCCCATTATGATGATTTTACTTCTACGGGCAAGGTAATTGAAATCCTTGGGACGGTCTGAAAAAACGATATTAATCTCCTGGATGCCCTCAATATCGCAGGTATGAACGCCGAAGAGCACCATTCCCTCATAATCCACAATGGCGTTCATATTCTCGCCCCAGGTCTTGTCATACTCAAGGAGTGTTTCAAATTGTGGCATGAAGTATTTTTTAGGTGGAATGATTGTAGGGATATATTTCAGGGCGATTTCATCCCCGGAGGTCACATGCTGAAATACATAATTATTGTAACCCTTGCTGACAGGCGCCATGATTATGTGCCTTTTTGCAACAAGTCCGATAAAGTGATTAAACCGGTCTTTTTTCAGTGTTAGATACTTCATGTGGGTCGTTCCTTCTTGAACTGAGTATCAATTGAAGTAAAAATTTAATAAGAGTAACGATATGGTGTGGAAAAAGATATCACTTTTTTTTATTTTTTAAAAGACCGTGTGTCAAATCATTTATCACAAGTGAGGATATGAAAAATTTTTCTTGACCTTCATAAATGCAGTGAATTATTTGTAAAAAATATTTGTGAGAAAATTCACAAACTTTTTATAGTGTGCATTATTTTTTTGATTTACTTTTTTTCTCGGGGATAATTTTTTAGACCAAGGGGAACTATCGTTAATGAGGGATGCGGGCATTTTTTATCTCAGTAAAGAACAGTGGTGGAATTTTTTGAAGGAGACGGCATCCCGTCATAATGTCCTTGCCCCGGTAAAGGGTCTGTTCGACTTAGATTTTTCGCCGGTATTGCCGGAGGAAATTGATAATATTATATTTCCCGGTGCCCGATTGACCCAGCCCGTAAAATCCTTTCTTTATCCACCGAAGGAGGGCGTTACTCATCCGCTTCAGGCGGGTTTGAAGAAAACTGTCATCCTTGGAGTGAAGGCGTGCGATTTGCGGGCAATCGCCATCCTTGACCACATTTATTTAGACCCTGATTATGTTGACCCGTTCTATAAGGAACGGAGAGACAACACAATACTGGTAAGTGAGGACTGTACATCTCCCCGTGATTGTTGTTTTTGCACACTGACGGGCGGGAATCCCTTTCCCGAAAGTGGATTCGACCTCAATTTGTCCTTCATCGGCGATGGCGTTCTCGTTGAAGCAGGTTCAGAAAAGGGGCAACTCCTGATTGGGGGCATGAAAGACACATGGGAACCCGCTGATGAAAAATATTTGAGTCTGCGCATGGAAGAACGCAACAAGGTTAAGGATAAACTGCGAGAGATTAATAAAGAGTTTAAATTCCCACTGGAAGACCTGCCATCCCTGATTGAAACAAAGTATGATTCACCCGTATGGAAGGACGCATGCGCCAGTTGCGTCGGTTGTTGCGCCTGCACCAATATATGCCCATCCTGTCATTGTTTTCTCCTCACAGAGACACTGCCCGTCGGAGCGACCGGCGATGGTGAATTTATGACCGTCCGAACGTGGGATTCATGCCAATCAACCGGATTTGCCCGCGTGGCTGGGGGTGCGAATCCCCGTAAGGAACTGCCGAAGATTTTCGCAAACAGGTTTTATTGCAAACTTCAATATAAGCCGAGGAATTATGGGATTTTCGCCTGCACGGGTTGCGGGAGGTGCTTTGAGGCATGTCAGGGCAAAATTGACATGCGCCAGGTTTTGACACAGTTGTTCGGGTAGAGTCTCCACATAGTTTTCTGGATTTGGGGACCGGGAAGATGAAAAATCCTTATCTGCCAGTCAAGGCAACCATCATAAGGGTCATTGATGAAACACCGACAATCAAGACCTTTCAACTCCGACCGGAGACGCAAGTCCCCTTTGCGACCGGGCAGTTTGTGGAAATTGCTGTCCCGGGCGTTGGTGAGGCACCTTTCACACCCTCATCCCCTCCCTTCGTTTCAGAAACAATGGACGTGACCATCATGAACGTTGGATGCGTGACCGGGCGTTTGCACGAGATGAAGGAAGGAGACCTCGTGGGCATTCGCGGACCTTATGGAAAGGGCTATCCACTTACTGGGATGCAGGGGAAAGAGGTCTTGATTCTTGGCGGTGGCGTGGGAATGGCACCACTTCGTTCCTTTCTTCTTACCCTGCTTGCCCAGGCGGAAAAATACAAGCGTATTATCCTCTGCTATGGCGCACGGACGCCCATGGATATTGTCTATAAAAACCAGTTTAAAGATTGGATGCAGGACAGGCGTCTTGAGGTTCACAGGAGCGTGGACAAGAAGGACGGGACGTGGACTGAGACGGAAGGGGTTGTAACTGTTCTTCTGGATAAATTCAACGTTGACCTGCAAAATTCCGTGGGGGTGGTTTGCGGTCCGCCTATCATGATGAAGTTCGGGACTTTGAATCTTCTAAAAAAGGGGTTCAAGCCCGAAAACATTTACCTCTCCATGGAGAAAAACATGTCCTGCGGGCTTGGCAAATGCGGGCATTGCCAGCTGGGTAGATATTTCGTCTGCAAGGATGGACCGGTATTTACTTATAATGTGATAAAAGATATTCCCGGAATATGGGATTGAATTTCCGCCTGAGGCGTGTTGTTGACATGAAGCGATTATTCGTTGATTTAGAGGTTTGTTATAGATGTAAAGAGTGCACGGCGAAGTGCAGTTATTATTTCCATCCTGAAAATGACGGAATCCATGCCGTTCTGGAAAGGATTTCCAGATTGCTGGTCTGCCGAAAGTGCGAATCCGCCCCATGCGTGCAGGGTTGCGAGTCTGAGGCTCTGGAAAAACAGCCGGATGGGACGTTGAAAAGATACAATATGAGATGCACGGGTTGCCAGACTTGCTCCCTTGCCTGCCCGTTCGGGGTGATGTATCCTCAAATCGTACCATACATTACTTCCCAGTGTGACTACTGTCTTGAGCGATGCAGTGACGATAACCCGCCCCTGTGTGTTACCACGTGTCCATTGGGTGCCATTAAGTATGTTGATGTTGGAGAATCTGCTGATAAAGATATTTATCTGGTTGGCGAGAACCTGGCAGTCCATTCCATACCATGGCGGAAGGATTAAGGACTCATGAAGGATTTGTTCCAGTTTCTGATATTTCCGGGGATTATATTCACTGCGGTGGCGGGTTGTGTAGCGTCATGGATTGACCGCAAGGTAACGGCGAGGATTCAATGGCGCGTGGGACCTCCCATTTTCCAGCCATTTTTTGATATAGTAAAACTCCTTGGGAAAGAGATTTCCGTCCCGAAAGGAGGGGCGCGCTGGACATTCCTTTTTTCCCCGCTCATCGCTTTTGCGTCCATTTCTCTGGTGTCCACAATCCTCTGGCGCATCATCTTTTCCCCGCACGCCACTTACGTTGGAGATTTGATAGTCGTGATTTACCTTTTGACCATTCCATCCCTATGTATTATTATGAGCGGGGCGGCTTCCGCCAATCCACTTTCCTCCCTTGGCGCCTCCCGTGAGATGAAGATGATACTCAGCTATGAATTGCCCTTTATCCTTGTACTGTTCGTACCTGTGATTCATGCGGGAGGAGCGATTGCCCTGGGGGACATCCTCTTATGGCAAAAGACCCATCATATCATCTTTTTCTCACCATCCGGCGTTCTTGCCTTTATCGTGGCGATTATCTGCATGCAGGCAAAATTGGGGCTTGTCCCATTCGACATTCCGGAGGCAGAGGCGGAGATTATTGCCGGTCCTTATACCGAGTATTCCGGGGCGCCCCTTGCCCTTTACAAACTTACCAGCTGGATGTCACTCTTCGTCCTCCCCATCTTTCTGACCATGATGTTCCTTGGTGGAATCACCTTCTCCGGCATGTCAATCCTGTGGGGGATTTTGAAATACGTTGTGCTACTGGTCATCATTATTCTGCTTCGGAACACCAATCCGAGGTTGCGGATTGACCAGGCGATGAGGTTATTCTGGGGACCGGTTCTTGCGCTGGCGCTACTGGCGGTTATTTTAAGTTTTCTCGGAGTCTGACCAATGGGTTTGAAGATTAAGGCGCTGAAGAAATCGTTGTGGGTTTTCCACGTGAGCTGTGGCTCCTGCAATAATTGTGATATAGAAATTCTTGACTGCCTGACTCCCAGATTCGATGTAGAGCGATTTGGCATTAAGCTTGTGGGAAGCATTCGCCATGCAGATGTCCTGCTGGTGACGGGCATTGTTACCAGAAAGGTACTTCCGCGGCTAAAACGGTTGTATGAACAGGCGCCGAAGCCGATTGTGGTCATAGCCGTGGGTGTATGTCCTTGCACGGGCGGAATCTTTGCGAAGTCATACAATATGGCGGGTCCTCTGGATGAGGTCATACCCGTTGACGCCTATATTCCCGGCTGTCCGCCGAAGCCGGAGGCAATTATTGCAGGTGTGGTGAAGGTATGGCAAAAACTCAAATAGAGTCCATGATGTCCATGAAGTCCATTTTTTCCGACCGTATTCTCGAATGGTTTGAAAAATCGGAGAAGAGATTTTACATCCTTATCGATGCCAGCAACCTCTTGCAGTTTGTGGATTATGTCTTCAATGAAGTCCGGGCGCGCTATATCATTGTGTCGGGAATAGACACACAGGCGGGGATTG
>Ga0172362_10000340_pt1 | contig 37571 bp, 33 predicted proteins | sample LakKivs1_kivu2a2_FD_114534 | JGI IMG/M metagenome (GOLD analysis project Ga0172362, IMG submission 114534) | Sediment microbial communities from Lake Kivu, Rwanda - Sediment s1_kivu2a2 | ecosystem: Environmental > Aquatic > Freshwater > Lake > Sediment | place: Rwanda: Western Province, Lake... | reverse complement strand
GCACCGACGCACCCTTGCTGAAAAACGCCACGCTCAAAAGGAGTTCCTCGTCATCAACATTCACTTCCAACACATTCTCGAATTTAAGGTATTTCCAGGCCTCGTCTATTTCAGGGATTGTAAAAAACGGAGGTGGGGAGCTGAGCTTCTCCAGGGGGATAATGTGGATTTCCGCACCCAATCCCGAAAATTTTTCACGTATCTTTTCTTTGAGACCCGGGGATGCAGATATAATGGTCAATCGCAGGGGAATATCCCGGACGGATACATGTTCTAAAAACTGAATATAATGGTCTCCAACAATACATGAAATATGATTTTTCGCCTTCCTGAAAAGTTCCTGAATCTTATGTTCGATATTCGCATCACCATAAATCGTCCAGAGGGGCTCCTCCATGTCGGTTCGGACTTTCTCCTGTTCAAGTTTTTCCAACAATGGCAGAGCCCGGTCTGATGCATTCTCATGATCCCTCATGAGAATGGAAATAGCCATCTCCGGTGATATCGCACGATATCTCGCGGGTTTGGATTTTTGTTTTATTGCAAGTCCCCGATGGGCCAGGTTCTCAAGTGCCTTGTATACGCTTGGCTTTGAGAGGGAAAGGTACTCGACGATCTCTTTTGCCTCTGCATGATCGAACAGGACAAGCGTTGCGTACACCCTCGCTTCGTCATGTGTCAGTCCAAGCGTGTTGAGGGACGTGATGAGTGCCGGGGGAATAATGTCCATATCAGCCATTTCGCATCGATTGTTAAACTCCTTACCGGAAATGTGAATCTTAATACAAGCAAATTGAATTTGTTTTGGTCTCTTCAAATATTGATTAGTTGTTAAAATATTTACTACTTTTTCAGGAACCTTTTTATGGATCCACGATGACATAATAAAAGCAATTGTAGTAAAAATAATTACTACTAAAAAGGAGTCATACATGTTCAGTATAGATAAAAATCCGGGATTAAATCCCCGTAATCGAACATCCCTTCCCCGCAACACCAGATCTGGACCACAACTGAGCAGGTTGGGATATGGGATGCTTATTTCCATCATTCTTGCATGTATTGTCATCGTACCTGTCAGTGCCGGGGAAAAATACATGGCCGGCTCGCCAGAACTGACTGCCGCTGTATCGGGGACCAATGAATTCAGCCCGGGTGATGATGCGACCATTGCAGTCCGGCTCCAGAACCAGGGTCTGAATGAGTATAAATTCGTTCAGTCCGGTATCATCGACCGGGATGACCTGCCAAATACTGCAAAGCTCATCACGATAACACTTGGTCAGGGGGATTCACCGCTCATTATCAAGAGCGATCCCCAGATGATAGGGGACCTCAAGGGTGGAAGCAGTGTCCTTGTCAATTTCAATGTGAAGATCCCCCGGAATGCAACAGCAGGCATCTTCGATCTTCCCCTGAACATCCAGTATACCTACCTGTGGATGGCAGAACAGTACGGGACCGATACCATCCAGTACAGGTATAGGGAAGAGACAGAGACCCTCCTGCTCCCGGTGAAGATCAAGCCGGAATTGCAGTTCTCAATCGTATCATCCAGTACTGAACATATCAATGCAGGAACGGAAGGGTATCTGAACCTGGTGATAGAAAACACCGGGCGGGAAGACGGTAAAAATGCAATCCTGAAGATTGCCCGCAATGACAACAGCCCGGTCATCCCTACGGACAGCAGCACATTTATCGGGGAGTTCTCTCCCGGCTCACAGTTCTCTTCACAATTCAAGATTTCGGTGAACAGTGACGCGGAGAGCAAGACATACCCACTGGATGTGTATATAAATTACGAGAATTATGAAGGGGATATTGTAGACACCGACCGGGCAACTATCGGTATACCGGTCGGTGAAAAGGTGGGATTTGCTGTCATTTCCGATCCCATCCAGATCTCGCCGGGCCAGAAAAAAGTCATCAGTGTCCAGTATCAAAACACCGGAGGTGCTACCGTATACAGTGCCCAGGCACGCATCAGTGCCGTCGACCCATTCACGAGTGATGATGACACGGCTTTTTTAGGAACCCTCTGCCCCGGTGAGACGAGGGAGGCTACATTCGAGATATCTGTCGACGGTTCGGCTACCCAGAAGGAGTACGGGCTCGATTCCGAGGTCCGTTTCAGGGACGCCCTCGACAACAGTGTGATCTCTGACCCGGTAAAGGTCCGTATTATGGTTGTGGAAGGTAGCAAGATTGGTATCGCTCTGATACTGGGCATCATTGCAGTCGGGATTATTGGTGGAGGGTATTGGTACTACCAGCGCCGCCAGAAGAGATAAGTTCGCAGTGATCCCGGTATCCCGTGTTTATTTTTTTGGGGATGCCTTGGATCTGGCGGAGAAATGAAATACCAAAAACATCAGGAACGTACCAGGATTTCGGGATTGGAATGATAGCCAAGATCTTTGAAGGCATTGCACAGACGATCAACCGCAGGCCACTGCTGGTAGCCGTACTGATTTTCACCCTTTTTTGTGTTGCCATCTACGGTATGACCCAGATCTCCATGGAGACTGGATGGAAGACGTATCTCGATAAAAATTCAAAAAACGGAATCGTCTATTCAGAATATACGGATAATTTCCAATCCGATTCGACAATTATCCTCATCATCGAGACTGCCAATCCTCTGAACCCTGATATCCTTACATATATCGACGATCTCGAAGAGGATATCAGGCAGCAGCAGAATATCAAAGGGACTCAGAGTATTGTCGAGGTCCTGGAAAGCGCCAATGGGGGAACTCTACCCACATCGAAGGCAGAGATCGACCAGATCGTCAATCTGCTTCCTTCGGAAACACGCGACCTTGTTGTGCCTTCAAATAGTCTCACCCTTGTCCAGGTCCAGCTTCAGGAAGGGTTGTCTGACGATGTCCAGGAATCGGCGCTGGACAATGTGATCTCGGTTGTAGACAGCACCGAAAAGCCGCCGGTTGTAACGGTGGAAATCTCCGGATCACCTGCGTTTATGAAGCAGATGATGGAGGGGATGGGGAGTAACATGGGGGTCCTCATTGGGGGGGCCATGATCCTGATGGTCATCGTCATGGGGATCCTGTTTGCCTATGTCCGGTACCGGTTCATGCCGGTCCTATTAGTGGGGATCGGCCTTGTGACCTCACTTGGCCTGATGGGCCTTGCCAGTGTCGGGGTGAACATGGCGGTAATCGGAGCTTTTCCTGTTCTGATAGGGCTTGGCATCGATTATGCGATCCAGTTCCATGCACGGTTTGACGAAGAGGCCAGGAAGGGGTCGCTCGAGGACGCGGTGTTCATGACAGTGACGAGGACTGGTCCCGCTGTTCTGTATGCGATGCTCGCCACCTGCATGGGATTCGTGGCCATGTTTGTATCGGAAATCCCCATGATCCGGTCGTTTGGCTTTGTAGCCATCATCGGTATATTCACCTCGTACTGGGCGTCATGTATCGGGGTACCCACCCTCTGCCTCCTGTTGAAGTACAAGCCCAAACAACCCAAAACGGAGACGTGCTACGCGGTCGGTACTGATGCGTGCGATTTCGTCATGGACGATCCGAAAAACGGTCTCCTCTCCAGGAAGGAGAAGAAAAAATCTTTCTCATACGGGAAGTTCCTTACTGACGTTTCGGTAAAGATTGCGAAAAATCCCATCCCTATCCTCCTTCTTGCCGGTTGTATCGCGTTTGTCGGGTTCTATCTCGATCCCCTCATCCCGGTCCAGACCAGCGAGGACTCTTTTGTCCCGGGAGACATGCCGGCAAAGATCAATATTGACAAGGTCACCCGCATCCTGGGGGCAACCAGTACAGCCGATTTTTATATTCGTGGTTATTCAGCAGATATCGACACAGTACGGTGGATTGCCAGGTTCCAGGAGTACGAACTCTCGCATCATCCTGAACTCACTGGTGCAAAGAGCATTGTCACCACCATCCTCGCATACAATGGCGGAGCAATGCCAGAAACCCAGGCGGACCTCGATCGAGTCCTGAGATCAATCCCTGAAATTACCAGGAAGCAATACCTGAGCGGTTCGATGAGTGCGGTGATAAAATTCAGCACAATCGATCTCGATATGATGCAGCAGGGCTCCCTGAAAGAGCAGATAATCAGGGATATTGTGTTCCTTGAACCACCGGTCGGGATCAGTGTTGCTCCCACTGGTAGTTTTGACCTGTTCACCTCGCTTATGTCCTCGCTGACACATTCCAAGGATGTCATGACCTATCTTGGATTTATCCTCGTCTTCCTCTTCCTGGTCCTTGTATACCGGCACCTCCATGCGGTATCCCCTTTGATCCCCATCATCTTCGTTGTCGGCTGGAATGCACTCGCCATGTATGTCCTCTCTATTCCCTATACCCCTCTGACCGCAACGCTCGGATCGATGACGATAGGTGTCGCGGCCGAGTACACCATCCTCGTCATGGAGCGTTATGCAGAAGAGAAGGAGCGCCTGCACGACAACCTCGCCGCGATCCAGGAAAGTGTCCACAAGATAGGGACGGCGATTACGGTCTCCGGCCTTGCGACCTTCTTCGGTTTCTCGGCACTGTGCCTCTCCACATTCCCGATCATCAGCAATTTTGGCATTACTACGCTGATTGCTGTCGGTTTTTCGCTTGCTGGCGCTATCTTCATCATGCCCGCGGTGCTGTCGGTCATCGGGAGATTTGAAAGGACTACGTCACAACCGGATATTGCTATCTTCCTTTCAGAAAAAAAGGAAAGTGATATGGTCTGAAACGATCGCAACCCTCTACACTATCTTCAATTTTTTATAAAATCGCCGAGCGAATTTCGCACTGCCAGCGTGACTGGCACCTGAATGATCCTACAAATTACAAACAGGGAAGGGAAAGACAGTTATTAAAAGCGACCTGCTCGCGTGATATCCTCATTGGTCTTCAACATACCCGCTGCCGACTCAGTGTTTCCGGACAAACGTCCCGTTCCGGTACTCTGCAAACGCCTGGCGAAGCTCGTCTTCCGTATTCATCGCGATGGGGCCCTTCCACGCAACCGGGTCACGGAGGGGCATGCCTGAAAGGTAGAGGAACCTCACTCCTCCGCTCCCTGCAATGATATGCACCCGTCTCCCCTCCTGGCCGAAGAGAACCATGGTGCGATTTGCGAGTTCTTTCTCCTGCAGCAGGTCAAAGTTGCCGGATCCTGCAATCACGTAGGCTGCCGCAGTATGCTCTGCCTTCACCTCGTGTGAGAAGGGCACATCCGGGCCGAGGGTCACATCAAAGAATTCCGGGTATCCCACGATATCCTGCACCGGCCCAAAAACCTCGTCCATCGTCCCGCAGATGATCCTGATCTTCGCGCCTTCCTCTGGCGAAACAATGGGAATTCCTGATGCAGGGACCTCCTGGTATCGCGGGTCTATCATCTTGTGGCTCCGGGGGAGGTTCACCCAGAGCTGGAAACCTCCCATCCGGCCGTTGACGGGCTTTGGCATCTCCTGGTGGATAATCCCGGAGCCGGCAGTCATCCACTGGACACCTCCTGCTTCGACACTACCCCTATGACCAAGGCTGTCCCTGTGCTCGATCTTCCCTTCCAGCATATAGGTCACCGTCTCGATCCCGCGGTGCGGGTGCCGGGGAAAGCCGGGAAGGTACTCTTCAGGGCGTTTTGCCCGGAAGTCATCGAGCATCAGAAAGGGGTCAAAGTGTGGAAGTTCCCTATGCCCAAATGCACGGTGGAGGTGGACACCGGCACCCTCGACCGTCTCGCGTGCGGGAAACGCTTTTGCGATCCTCTTTGCCGGTGGCATGCAATGGCGTTGGCAGTCCGGAGAAATAAAGATGCAGGCAATACCCGGCATTCCTGCCGGGAACGGGGTCATCCCCGCTGCAGGTAAAGTTCACCTGGACGTCGACCGGGACTCCAATCATGTGGAAGTATAATTTCGGCGACGGATACCTTTCGACCAGGTAGAACCCGACCCACACGTACCGGAAAACCGGAACCTACACGGTATCGCTGAAGGTCTGGGCGTTTGGTCCGGACAGGAGATTGGTGACCGGGACGCCGCAACATGTGGGTTATATCACCGTGTCCTGATGACACGTTTCTTTTTTTCCCCTACGTTTCCTGGTGTGCAGTGACACCTCGAAAACTGCAGTCTTTTTCCTTCATCGTGGAGAGCGGTCACGACCTCCTCTCCCTGCACTTTCACTCCCCACGTGGCTCAGCCTGTTGAACCAGTGCGATCCTCGGGGATCATGGATGAGAATCTCCCCCCCACCCGGTGCCCGGCATGCAGTTCGGAGATGGTGAGGCGCATCGGGACAACGGGGCTGTGGGAATGCCGCTACCACCTCTGCCGGGCGGTCTTCATGGTGTATCCACGGCGGCACCCCTCGCAGGCGTTGCTTATCCGGGAGGAGGGGCCCGACTCTGGTCCTGAAGAAAGGGGGAAAGAATAAAAGGGATAGAATCCACCCAAAAAGTTCAGCATAACCCGGGGAATGGAGGTTGTATTTCATCAGCGCCCGGTTCTGACTAATCATCCAGCGGCGCAGGAGCAAAAAATACATCCCGCCCCTCAATACCGGCTGTAATAAACTCCTTCTCCGGTATAGAGGTTTCCGCTGGCGTCGATCCACCCTGTCGCAGTCACTGGATCAAGAGTAATGGTGTCCTGGTAACTGTTGGAGACCCAGCCGCCCCTCCAGATCGAGTTGGTTCCCTGGAAAGTTGTCCGGATTGAGATCTCCGTCCCCGAATCAGATGAATAATCAAGATATAATGGGACCGTGTAGGAATTCCATGTTCCCCTGTATTGCACCCCCGTATCCTTCTCCGGGGTGAATGTGCTGCATCTCGCGAAGAGTGGTTCCTGGGCGAAAGGATCATGGGTGTCGATGGTCCGGTTCACAGAAAGCATCGTGCCAAAATGAACTGGCTGAAGTATCGGGGTCTCGATCGAGTACTCGGTCCCCGGTACCAGTGTGATCGGAAGCGGACTCTGACCCGGCTCGATCGCAATCGGGTATCCGTGGTATTGGGGGACCATCCTCTCTGCCCGGATGGCAAGCATGGGTGAGCCATTCACCTCCTCGATCGAGAGGTTCCAGCTATCTGGCACCCCGGACCCATTCCCCTGTATGACCATGTCAGCAAGGACAGGCGTCCCGTTCAGTTCGGGGACGGGGATGAGCATGGTTACATTTTCGATGGTTGTGGAAAAGGAGAGGTCAAAGGTATAATGGAAGTAATGCTGCTCGCTCCCGCTTGCACCCTGTTCGAACTGGTATGCAAGAAAAGCGAGGGATCCAAGCACGAGGATGATCATAAGGATGGTTGCGACGATGAACCCCTTCTTCTAGTATGCAGGAGTCATGGCGGACGGGCCTGACCAGTGGTATATCCTGCAGCAAGAAAAATACCCATGATACAGTGGGTGAATGGAGGGGGGGGCACACTGCGCCTGTCAGGATATGCCGCCGGAAGCATCCTGTTCACTCTCAAGGTTGAAATCGAATCTGTTTTATCGTGTGTGGAATCCCATCTCCCTTTATTCAACGCAGTGAATAGATCATGAAACACGCAACAGTCATCGTCGTGCTTCTTGCATTGGGCATTTCGGGGGCTCTTATTGCCGGGTGCATGGAGAGTGTAGGTCAGGAGGAAATCACGAACAGGACTGATACGGCGATCTCCCTTGCCCTCAACGACTCTGTTGTGAGGGAACAGATCCCCATCGCGACCGGGGCGTACGAGATCGTCTACGTGGGACCGGTACAGTATGAACAGACCGGCCCGGGAGGCGGGTTTTCAGGAACGGTCACTGCGGTGACATTCCGCTGCTGCAACCAGAGCTCGCTCTACCGGGTATTTGTCGACGGAGCGAATTCAACCATTGTCAACCGGGGCTGGCAGTGGGTGAAGGAGCCCATGCCCTGCAGCGGGACGGAATCCCCGCAGGAGTTCTCCACGCTCGATGAAGCGTCGGCAGCACTTGTGCCAGGATGTGCACTCGCGGCCCCCTCTGCCATTCCTGCAGGGTATCACCTCTCCCTGGTGCGGGTGTATGGGGAACCATGCCCGAGGCGTGACATCTGCTATGAGTCCTGTGACGATACCCTGCGCCTCGTGCAGACGTGCAACGGGTCGCCGCCGTTTGCATTCGCAATCAGCGGGAACGGGGCGGACGATGTCACCGTCCGGGGGGGCCATGGCGAGTTCGTCAGGGGGATTGGAGAAAACCAGGTCACATGGAGCGATGAGAACTGTTCATACTGGCTGCTTGGACCCCTTGAGAAAGATGAACTCCTTGAAGTGGCATCGTCGGTGCAACCGTTTGCTCCTGCAGCCAGCCTGGTTTCCGGACGAGGGCAAAGACATTCAGTGAATGTGCTCCGGGGAAATCCGTTTGCCGTCAACGGGTCTGTTGGGAACTCCGCAATCACACAGGTCCAGGTCTGGGTCCTTGACGGAGAGATCACCACACACTCCATTCCGGTCATGCCTGACGGGACATTCCAGTTCACCCTTGGAAAGGAAGAGACCCGGGCATTTTCCAGATACTTCAGCATTGCGGTTGTCGTCCATTTTCCGCAACCTCCTGATCACTTCACCATCACGTGGGATGAGTCTGAAGGAAAGGCGGTTGCAGCAGGGGAAGAGATTCCCCACTCCCTCCTCTTGCACCTCCAGGACAAAACCCTATACCCGACCACCCTGGCGGATTATCTCGAACAGGCCATCCTCAAATCGGGCCAGGGGAATGCCGTTGAGACATATTTTATCAATGGCGTCGACGGATGGATCACCATCGAACCAGCCGTTCCCACCCGTCCAGGAACCCTTGAAGTCAGTGGGAGCACCAGCCTCCCTGAAGGGACCCCCCTCTCGATTACGGTGATGACCGCCCTCTTCCATCCTACGCCAAAAAATTACGACTGGTCCCACGAAATGTCAGACGGGACTACACGTGTCCTTCCTGGAACGGGTGGGATAAACAGTTTCTCCTGCAACATCGACACATCGGAACTCTATCCCGGCAATTATCTGATCGGGGTTGAGTCGCGGGACGATTCGCTGCAGGCGGATGCAATGGGCACAGTCGAGATAATCGCACCTGCAGCAGGAATGGAGGCAGAGGGGAACAATATCGACTGGAGCAGACTCGATATCCCTCCCCTCGTAGTGAATAAGAGTATCGGCCCGGAGATGCTGGAAGGTGAATTGAGGCTCGTTCTGCCCGGGACAACGGTTCACAACAATGAGATACCGTATGGTTCGATCATTGACTGTGCCCCTGATGGGATCTGCAGGGTATTCGATCAGTCAGGGGTCCAGATCCTCGCGGTGTATTACTCAAATGAGGCAAGGATGATAGAGGTGCCAAACGGTGCCATGATTGACTCGGAACGGGTCGGAAATGTCACCTTCATCGAGCTCGGCGGAGACGTAATCCTCGTGAAAATCGATGAATATACAAAAGGGACGTGAATTTTTCTTCCACTCCCGGATGTACTGCAGCCTGACCCAAACCTTATCCCCCTACCCTGCAGCTCTCTCTATAATGCCTCCAGGAATAACGGATCGTATCGTGGTGAGCGAGGGGGACATCACCACCCAGCAGGTCGACGCCATTGTCAATGCCGCGAACCCCTCACTCCTGGGAGGCGGTGGCGTAGACGGGGCAATCCACCGTGCCGCCGGGCCGGAACTCCTCAAGGAGTGCCGGGGACTTGGCGGATGCAAAACAGGCGAGGCAAAGATCACCCGTGGCTACCGGCTCCCGGCACGATTCGTCATCCACACTGTCGGACCGGTGTGGCACGGGGGAGATTCCGGCGAGGACGAGCTCCTGGCTTCCTGTTATCAAAACTCGCTTGCCCTCGCGGAGTTGAGCGACCTCCACATCATCGCGTTTCCTGCCATCAGCACCGGTGCATATGGTTTTCCCTTCAACCGGGCTGCACTTATCGCGATACGCACAGTAATTGCATTCATCACCTATCACCCCGCCATCGAGAGGGTGGTCCTGGTCTGCCATGGGAAGGCAGCGTATGATACCTGCGCGAATCTCCTGGAACGCGAGGCCTCCGGCAATACGGAATTCGGGATGGCACAGGCAGTCTTCTCGCACCTCGCAATGATCGAGGCAACCCACGGGATTCGCATCAGGAATAAGGAGGCGATCGTACAAACCCTTGCACCTGCGGTAAAGAACGACACCCAGGCTCTCTCTGCCGGGATCTCGCTTAACACCTGGGTTGCGATGGCCGGTGTGCAAAGGGAGGTGACGGTCCCTGAGAGCGTTCTCTCTCTCCTCCTCAAATCACTGGAAACTGCGTAACGGTGCAATGGGTTTTACCGTGAATATGTGGGCACATCGATCAGAACACCAGGGGAGGGGGGAACCGCGTTTCCGGGAGATGCGGAAAAATCCGGACAGTAATTCCCGTATTTGATTGATTGAATCCATCAATTTGTGTTGGCAGTGACTGCCTTATATCCAGGTCTTGTGCCCATTTCAAGGAATAGCAACGAAAAATTCGGGCAGTCAGGAATGGGGTGGCCAGGTTTTCCCCTCATGGGACTGAAACGAGGATCATGTCGCCCTCGATCCGGACCGGGTAGCATTTCAGGGGACGGGGTGGCCGGGTTTTTGAGGCATACCGAAGGATGGTCCCGGAGAGATCGGTCCATCGTACTACATTGCCGTCCCGGAGGTCGAACTGCGAATGGTGCAAAGGGCAGGTGATGATGAATCCCTGCAGGGTCCCCTCCGAGAGGTCTGCCTGGAGATGGGGGCAGAGCAGGTCGGTTGCATAGACCCGGTCTCCCGACCGTGCAAGGAGGATTTCGGTACCGTTCACGATCACTTTATTCATGGTACCGTCTTTTAATTCAGACATCCGGCCAGCTTCGGTATATCCACTCATGTCGAGCTTTCCTTTGTCCTGTTAAATACACTCTTTTCATGCATAAAGCAGTGAAACGGAGCAATGGCCATGCCATTCTCTCATTGTGGCCGGAAGAGAACTCCTCCTCACCCATTCTCCGTCACCTTCACAGTGAGGTTGAACCGCTTTGCACTCTCTATATCGCATCCCGAGAGAGAGAAGATCCCGTCGAAGGTTATTGTCCCGGGTTCTACTGCCTGGAAACGCCAACGGTAATACCCATTGCCGCTCATGAAGTCAAAGTTCTCCGGCATCTCGTAAATCGATCCGGCGTTCATCAGTTCCAGGCCGGACCCTTCGGTCGGTATAATCCACCGGTAGGCAAGGCCCGGAATAGTGCGAAGCGTGATCTCAAGGACTTCACCAGGATGAATCGTAACGGTACGCCCGGAATCGCTTTCGTTGAGGGAGTGACGGACCCCTCTGGGAAGAGGCTGATCGATTGGGACCGAAGTATCCGAACGAGGCGGCTCGACATAATTCACATATTTCGGGACGCACCGCGGACCTGATCCCTCCGGCGGGACGAATGTGAAATGGGAGTCCGGAATACCGGTGTTGACGACGATGGCTTTATACCGGACCTCCCTGTTCGGAACCGTGGATCGGCTGTAGGCTCCGGGTGGCATCATATCGACCGGTGGAGGGGTCGAGGTCGGGATCGCACCGGGCGGGAGGGTCGGGACGGATTCGGCATTGCAGTCGTAGTAGGTGGTAATTATCCATGCGAGGCCAGTCGAGGGTTCGTCCCCTGCCTGAATACGGGAGCTGATGTAAGGGGTATACTTATCGGACCATGGTGCGGTCACGACTTCGATCAGGTAGCGGTCCGCCCCACCGGTTGTATTCAGTTCCAGAATGGTAAAGTTCCGGTCCGCGACGATCTGCAGGACCATACGCTGGTAGTCGTACTCGCGGGAGAGTTTCATCCCGGAGGAGAGATCGTAGGTCCGCGTACGGGAGTCATACCATGAAGTCGAGGTACCATCAGAAGTCGCAAACGACCCCTTGATATCCGAATCAGACGTCACCATCTCCACCCGGCCAAAGGACGGCGACTTGTAGTCGAACTTAATTCTCTCCTCCACCCGGTTATTTATCGTCATTCCTGAAGACACGAAATATTCCGACCGGTAATCCACGACATTTCCGGAGTTTTTAAGGTAGAGGTCGGCAAGTTCGTCCGCGGTCAGGTTGGAATAGTCCGGATGCTCCGTGATGCATCCGAAAGAGATCAAAAAAAGAGTGAGGATAGAAAAGGCGAGGACCGGGCATATTGCCCGGCGGATATTCCGCATACTATCTCAATTCAGGAAATGCGACGATAATAGTTTGCCAGGAAGATCGTGCCCGAATGATGTGACCCTTCATGATAAAAAAAAGGCGCGTAACAAAAAAAAACATGGAAAATATCGAAAAATCGAGCGATTTTTCATTAAACGATACGGCGTTTTATCAGCTGATGAAATAAAATTGTATATACAGTTTTTCAAACTGTTTGAGAAAGAATATGTTCAGATCGAATTTTGGCGGCCCGAGAAATTCCGGACCCCGTGAAATGACCAAGGTAGTCTGTTCAGACTGCGGTAAAGAATGTGAAGTACCGTTCAAGCCAACCGAGGGCAGGCCTGTCTATTGCCAGGAATGCCTCCCGAACCACAGGCGACCCCGGTTTTAAATCCATCTATTTTTTTTCGGTCAAATTGCCCGTGATGGCGACAGACCGTTCCCCATATTATCATACCACGTCTATTTACCCTCAAACATCCTATTATTATATAGCCAGTGACATCTGGACAATGGAAACGCCTTTTGATGGAAAGGGGTAGAGTTCAATTCCATCCCGCAACGTATGCCGGGCGCATACTGCACGTATCGGATATCAGAAAGAAGATTGGTGATGTGACAACCTTTGTTAGGCACATATCACACAGACGAAGAATCATGATAAAAAGTGTTGCAAAACCAACGGTAATCGGGACCAGGTCCGGATATGTCATCCGTTTCACCTGTCCCAGTTGTTCCAAAGAGAACTCGATCGTATACAATATGCCAAAAGCCTATTACAAAGAGTCCAGGGAAGGTGTATGTTCACAGTGCAGGAAGCATTACACCGTCCTGACACCGGACTAGAATGAAAAGATAACACTGCCAGAGGGGATTCACTATCCCACTCACCCCATTTTTTTCGCTTGACAGCCCGATTTTTCACCTGAAATGATTAGGTTCTCTCTCATCACCTATCCTCCACATGAAAGAACAGGGGATATAGCAAAGAAGAGTGCCGGATGGTAGGAATATTGGAAAGAACGTTTCGTGAAAGAGAGACCGGGGTTGAATCTCTCTGCGGCAGACCCACTCTTCATGGATCCCATCTTCATGGTTCTCTTCTGTATACAGGATTATGTGCTGGGATGATCCCCCAAAAAAAGAGGAATCAGCGTTTAAACCCGGTCTTATTGCCTTTTTTTGCGATCTTTCCAGGCCGCGGCCGGTCCTCGTGGGTGCCATGGTCAATATCCAGGGCATATTCGGGAGGATGGGTATGGGGATGATGACGGGGTGGAAGAGAGGCTTTTTCCTGGGGATGGTGGGGTGCATGGACCTGTTGATGCTCTCCGGGGTGATGTTTTACCTCTTCCAGGTGCCGGTCCTTGTCCTGACTGGTCCTTGACCCGGTTTTTGCATTCTTGTCAAGAGGGTCAGGTTGAGATGCTTTCCTTGGAGACATAGTCAACATTATATCACCCGCAATAAAAACACTACCCCTCGGGAAAGCACACAATACTTTGGGATTACCGGGCGAGAGGAACTTATTTGACGTCCCGTGCCTCTAACAGAGATTATGTCAAATATTGCTTATTTTGAGGTGCCGGCAGATAATATGAAGCGGGCAAAGAGATTCTATACCGAAGTCCTCGGGTGGGATTTCATGCCAACCCAGGTGCCGGGGATCCCGGTGGAATACTGGAATATCACCACCGGGAAGCCCCGCAAGGATACACTGAATATGGGTGGATTGTACCAGCGGAGAGAACCATTATCCCGCATGATGATGTATGTGCTTGTTAAGGATATTGAAAGGGCGATAGAAAGAGTGGAGGAGATGGGGGGGACCATCATGACGCCAAAAGTGACGATTGACACCGTAGGAACCCTGGTGACAATCCTCGACAGCGAGGGAAACATGGTGGGGCTGTGGGAACAGGAGAAGAAAAAACCAGGCTATCCCCAATCACGCTGAAAAATACCTCTCGAATTTCCCGGCCATAATTTTTTTGCATTGATTGCAGGTTTCCAATACAATAGGAGCGAGAGGAATTGAGGCTGCCGTGAATGATCGGCAGGTTCAGAATCCGACATATCACTTTCAGAATCCGACGAAAAATCACGGGAAAAATCTTCACGTACCTCTTTATACCCGGCCGTCAGAGTACCCCGCGATGAAAAAGCAGCACGAACAAAAGACAAAGGGTCATAAGGCAACGGAGAATCCCGCTCCCGCATCCCTTGCCCAGAAAAAGACTGCAGAGCCGCTTGATGCACAGAAAATTGCTTCTCTGAAGGATAAGAACGCTGCAAAGATGAAGAAGAAAAGACACTGACCTTTTCATACTCACGCTACTCTTATACGACGAAAAAAACCATGTGACAGGTCCACGTATCCCGGACAATGAACCAAAACACTTCCCATCCGGTAACATTCGACCCTCATACAGCCCTTCCAGGATCATCCCCGAAATCGCCGCGTATTACAAAAATCCTCTCTTTTAATTGACTAAAAGCCGTTATTTTCGGCCAATATATATAATCCCCCGCATCGTATGATATTTTATGAGAGACAGCGGCAACCAGAAAGGTAAGGGGAAGAAACCTGAAAGTACTGATGCGAAAACATCAGCGGGAACAGAGGCTAAGGCCGTCAGCACAAAACCCGCGCCAATGACCGCAAAAGAGAAGATCGCGGCAAACCAGAGGAATAAGCGAAGGAAATAAGCGCCCGGGATACTGGTAACTTTTTCCAATGAAAATCACTTCGTGATTTTCATAATTTATGGTTGAAACCCAAAATTGGGGTTCATGGGTTGTTTATATGAAACACACATGATACCGATCGGTCACAATCCCCCCTGATGAAAACCGCGGATGCGGTTTTCATGCCAAAATGCCCCGGCATTTTCATTCTGTATGCTCGTGTCTCGATGAGAACCATGTGATTTTTTTGGTGATCACTTGCTATACGCAAGGAGACCATATCCAATTCACACCAGGATAAGATGAATAGAGAAAGCCCTTTTTCACGGGAATATTCTAATACAACTGAAGAGAGTCGAGTCCTCGAATATACACTATATCATAACCTTGCATAAAATGCCCAGTTATTCCACCGCGTAGAATTTGTGCGGAAATAATATCCCATGGGGTTATCTGGTCAGTGTTTCACGAGGGCTGCCACCTGTTCGCGGATCGCGAGGAACTCAGGGTCCGCGACGTTCCTTTGGTGCGGGAGATACCCCCGGATCGTCCCCTGGACAACTGCAGGCCTGTCCGAGAGGACAAGGATCCGGTCGGCTTCGTCTATATCGGTGTACGGGGGTGTATATGGTTTGGTTATATGCAAGAATCTCGCGGATCTTCTGGCGTATTTCGTTGCGTCTCCGCTGGATCAGAACCTCCTGTTCACTGGTCGCGGCCAGGAACCTGTGTAGATCGTAATGACACCGCGAGCAGAGCACCAGCAGAAACCACTTCAGTTCGGTAAAGGGTATCTCTCCCGCTTCATCTTCGTCGATGAACGTGTGGATTTCGAGATTGTCAAGTGCCTGTTCTGTCCCGCACAACTCGCACCGTGCTTCGATAGCAAGATTGGTCCTCTTTGCCTTGACATAGTGCGTGTTGAAGAACCTGAGCGTGGACATCGGGTGACTATTCCTTAGCAGCGGATGAGGTGGTGCAGGATAATAACGATTGGGATCGTCCCCGGGAGACTGAAGATATGAGTGGATAAATCGGGAATAGTGGTCACGGAAGACCCCATTTACTCCATTCCAGCAGTGCTGTCCGGTTCACGACTGAGAATGGATTCTCTAATTGCCTGAAATCCATATCCGGGTCAGTGGAAGGGCATTTTCGAATTCCCCGGAAAGAGGGCAACTGGTGGTTCCAGGATGGAAAGCAGACCGCAGGGAACGAGAAACGATGAGATTTACCGGAACAGATTCCCGGGATCAGGCACTTCGTGGATGAAAAAGAAAGTGAAGTCGATATGGATGCGTTCATCTCGCCGACTTTCTCCATGAGGGTCTGCCAATTTATCATAGATCAGGTCAGAAATAACAGATTATCACCATGTCACCAGGTCCCCGTACCCGAAAATTCGCGATGCTTATTCCGATCTCCATGCTCGCCATCCTGCTGCTTGCTGCGGGTTGCACCAATTCTCCTGCGGCATCTTCCAAGTCCTCCCAATTTGAGGATAAGATCTCTGACATTACCAGCGCTCCCCGGTATGCGCACAGCAGTTGGGGGATAATTGTTGTTGACCCGGCAACTGGTAATACGCTTTATGAGCATAATGCCGATGAACTGTTTATTCCGGCCTCCACGACCAAGCTCTTCTCTTCGGCAGCAGTCCTGGAAGCGCTTGGCCCTGACTACCGGTTCAGGACCCCGGTCTACGCAATGGGAGTGGTCGACAGAGCCGGAAATCTCGATGGAAACCTCGTCCTCGTGGCAAGCGGGGACCTGACCATGGGCGGGCGTACACTCCCCGATGACACGATTGAGTTTATGGATCTCGACCACGGCGATGCAAATGCGCTGCAGGGGGCTGTCCTCACTACAACCGACCCTCTTGCCGGTCTCGACGACCTTGCTTCGCAGGTAAAAGGGTCCGGGATCACGGCAGTCTCAGATGTGGTCATCGACGACAGGATGTTTGAGACGATCGATCAGGAGGGGATGGATATCCTCTCCCCGATCGTCGTCAACGACAACCTTGTCGATATCACCATCACGCCCGAGGCTCCCGGGACTGCACCCTCGCTTGCGATGCGGCCCCTGACTGCTGCGTACCACCTCGTCAACGACGTGACAACAGGCCCGGCAGGGACGCCACTTTCGATCGAGACGAAGGAAGGCCCTTCAGGAACGATTCAGGTCTCAGGCACAATTGCCGCCGATGCCGGGCCGCTCAACCAGACGTTCTCCGTGAAAACACCGGTCGCATTTGCCCGCACCCTCTTTGTCGAGGCCCTGGAACGACAGGGGATTGACGTGGCTGCAGGGGCGTCCGGGGACAACCCTGTGGGGAAGCTCCCGGCAGCGGGCAGTTATGCCGGCGCCCGGAAGGTGGCCGAACTTGTCTCGCCCCCGCTCTCCGAGGACGTAAAACTGACACTAAAGGTCTCCCAGAACATGCATGCCCATTCATACATCATGCTGCTTGCCACCGCGTCCAACAAGCCTGGCTATTATGACGGCATGAAGGAGGAAGGGAGGATACTCTCATCCATTGGGCTTGACACCGACACCATAAGGCTTGGCGATGGCGCAGGTGGGGATTCCTATAACCGCATCTCTCCGCGGACAGCAGCGCAGCTTCTTATCCTGATGTCCAAACGACCCTCTGCGGAGAAGTTCGAAAGAGCGCAACCCATCCTCGGTGTCGATGGTTCACTTGCCTCGTCCTGTCGCGCCGGCAACACGGGCTGCGGCCACGTATACGCGAAGACGGGGACGCTCCTGGGATATGATCCCATGAACGACCGGCTGAACCTGCCTGCAAAAGCTCTTGCCGGATACGTGGATACAAAGAGCGGGAAGCACCTCGTCTTTGCTGTGTATGCCAACAACGTAGCGGCGTCTGACCTGGACCAGATGATGTCCGTCGGGGAAGACCTGGGGAGTATCGCCGGGCTGATTTACGAATATTATTGATTTCGTGCAGGGTATGTCCCGGATTGGGTAGAGGCTATCTCTCCTGCGCCTGGGAGGGATATCCCTCCCCCCGGAAAAAATGAGGTTTAGAATTTCCCGAAAGAAATCACACCTTTTCCAGCACCGCAGCCCTGTTTAAGAAGAACCAGGATCGTTCGACCTGCCGGAATCCCACTGACTCTGCGAGGCCAATTTTGTCCTGGAACTCCCGCCCGGAGACAATGACAGGCGGCTCGGAGACGAAGAGCGTCCCGCCTGGCTTGAGGAGAGCTGCAATTTCACGGAACAGTCTTTCCGGGTCGGGGACCTCATGGACGACAAAAATGGTGAACGCGGCATCGAATGTTCCTAGGAGATCCGTGGGCAGGTTGATCGAGTCTGGCGTGCACTGGTGCGTAATAACGCGTGGCAAGAGTCCTTCGGGTTCCAGATTGCATCTCACGATCCGGAGCATCTCGTCCTGCAGGTCGACCGAGAATACCTGCCCTTTCTCCCCCGCCCGCTTTGCGAACTCGCGGGAAAAGAACCCCGGTCCGCAACCAAGATCGAGGACCCGGTCGCCTGGCTTCACGTAACGTTCTGCGAGTCGTTCGGGGCGATAGAGGAACCGGCGGAAGGGGGTGTCGAGATGTGCAGCGTTTTGAGCGGAGAAGACCTCGTGCTGGTGGTGTTTTCTGGCATTGTCTCCGGGACTCATAGAAAACTATGTGAACACTGCCGGGATAACAGTTCTGTTATCCAGATGAGATGGCCCGTTTCCCGATGTAGGAATGATGGATCTGATACTGTCTCGGCATCATCTCTGAACCTTATTACCCCATCCCGCCCGTTAAAAATACCAACATAAAGGTGTCCCATGGAAAGAATCCTGACAATTACCATCCTCCTCCTCGCAGCCGCTATCCTTTCCGCAGGCTGCACATCCGAACAGATGACCACGACAGCCTCGAGGGGCGATGCTCTCCTTGCGCATGGAGAATTGGAGTTCAGGAATAACAATTTCCATGCTGCTGACCAGTTGTTCACGCTCGCACAGGAGAACTATACCGCTGCCGGGAATGCCTCCGCAGCCCTGAATGCCCGGGACTGGGCCTCGATCGCAAGGATGAAGGTGCTCGAGTACCCCTACAACCGCTCACAGATCGAAGGGATGCTCGATACCACGTATCCCGATGTCCCGGCAGAACGGAAGGCTTCATGGCTGACTTGCGAAAAGAGCCAGTGTATTGAGAGCGACGGGGAACTATGGTACTTAGGGAAAATGGTCAACAATATCCAGTACCACAACCTGGACATTATGCGGAATATGACCGCTGCAAAAGGCGACACACCTTTTTACGACCAGCTGACACCATATGCTCTCGCACCTGCGCTGCCAGGCATGGGCAATTATATCAACCCGATTACCTGGGAGGGGACAGAAGAGCTCAGTATCCCATCCGATCGGCTGCCAAAGACCGGGATACTCCGCCTGTGGATTCCCCTGCCCATCGAAACGGATTCCCAGAGAAACGTCACCATCATTTCGGTGGAACCGTCTCAATATATAAAATCCACAACCGGCACGAAAGGCGAGATCGGGATTGCTTACTTCGAGATTCCGCTCGCGAGCGTCACAAGCGGGTCTCTTGACGTCACCGCGAAGTTCCGCTTCACCCAGTTCGAGCAACGGTTTATCATCGATCCTTTAAAAGTCGGTAATTACAACACGAACGACCCTGAATACCTGAAATACACCACTGCGGGAAAGAACATCGCACTCACACCAGCACTGAAACAGAAGGCGCGTGAAGTCGTCAGGAACGAGACACATCCGTACATGATGGCCCAGAAGATCTACTGGCATGTTATTGAGATGCCATATAGCTCCCTCTCCTATGCAAGGCTGCTCGCAAATGTCACACCACAACCGATATCTGAATATGTCCTCACCACCGGATACGGTGACTGCGGGGCGCAAAGTGCATATTTTGCCGCCCTCTGCCGTGCAGTCGGCATACCGGCCCGGGCTCTCGGCGGCCGGCAGATGATCCCTGGTTATGGAGGCAGCCACTTCTGGTCAGAATATTACCTGCCCGGCTACGGCTGGGTCCCGAACGATGTGACAGTCGCCGAGGGGGCCGATTGGTCATATAATGCAACACCCGATGAGCGACTCCAATACAAGACCTACTATGGGGAGAACCTTGATCCATACCGCTATATCATCCAGAAAGATGTTGACGTCCCGCTCGTTCCTGATCCACAGGACTGGACGATGCAGGATATGACCTTCCAGGAACCAAAAGCGATGTGTGACACCTGCCCCGTCGATCCGAAATTCTGGCTTCCCGAGTACTGGAAGGTTACGATCACGCAAATATGAAAGGAGATTATTGACAACATTTTTTCAATCGATCTGAATTTTGATGATTCCTGCAGCACACCGGAATACGGGGAGAGAACAGGAGGAAAAAATGGAGGGCATTTCCCCTGTCATGGGACCTGGTGAATACCTGGTATGAAATCGCCCATCCCGGGACCCCACATCATGGCCGTGTTCGTCACTCTCGGCCTGTGTATCGCGGCTACCGGGTGTTTTAGCGAACGAATCGCATTTATGGATATTCTGGTCAGCAAATATGATCCCGGTGGTCAGCACATCTGGAGCACTCCAATCGACAGCGGGAAACAGGATTATGCTACGGAGATAATCGAGACTTCTGATGGCGGATTTGCCATTGCCGGATGGATTGCTGACGATCCAAGTTTATCGGTTCATCCAAGGGTCGTCAGGATGGACTGTGATGGCCGGACACTCTGGGACCGGACGCTGGATTCAACATCGGATGAGGCAGTTGCCATCGCCGAATCAAAGGATGGCGGGTTTTTCGTCGGGATGAAGTATGGATCAATCATCCAGATCGACGACGCCGGGCACACTGCGTGGAACCGGACTTTCAATCACAGTATATCATCCATGATTGCTACAGTTGATGGCGGGTATGCCCTTGCAGGAAGTCACACCGTCTGCCTCGATGGGGACGGGAATCTTATCTGGGATCTTCCATACACATCGACATCCATTCTGCAGGCTTCGGACGGAGGATTCTTTGTGGAAAAGAGTGGTGTGCCATATGCCAACGGAACACTCTTTTCCATTGATTCCACTCACTCGTTCGTATGGTCATACCCCGTGGGAATCAGGGAAAATGGAGAGATCACATCCATGCATGAGACCCCTGGAGGGACGATCGAGGTCGTGTATACGTATCCCGACCACACGAAAAATAAGGGCGTCATCCAGTATTTTGAATCAGAACAGGTGACTTTTGAGAAGAACGGGACTCCAACCGGCTCGATCCGCGTAATTGCCGTCGATCCACTCACGCGCACGTCAGATGGCGGATATGCATTCATGGGATATCCCTTCCCGGAGTCAAGCGCGTATACATCATTTCCGGACGCTTATTCTGCCCTTCACCTCGTCAGGCTCTCTCCGGAAGGGGTGGTCGTCTGGGATACGTCCCTTGACCTCGGCAAGTGGAAGGCACCGCAATCTGTACTGCAGACAAGGGATGGTGGGGTCATCACGCTCGTGGTCATCGGGTTGTGAGCGTGAACTGTCCCCTCATGAAGGTTAGGGGTGAAAATCGTGAGCCTGGCCCGGAAGTGATAGGAAATAACCCCTTGAAAAGAGGAAAGGAGTGTTCAGAGGTCCCTGTCGACAACAAATGCAACTTTCACAACTGCACGGTACTCCACGATCTTGTCATTGACAACTTCCGCCGTGCATTGCTTCAGGTCCACACTCTTGATATTCCTCACGGATCTTGCTGCTTCCTTGACGGCATTTCCGACGGCATCCTCCCAGTCCCTGGGAGAGCTTCCGATCAACTCGATAACTTTGATCACGGGGGCTTCATTTTTCCTGGCCATGTTTCTTCCTCCAACATTAGGATAGAGAGAACCTCCATTTCATTGTTTCGCAGCGTCAAATACCCGGAAAATAAAAATATCACATTTCCACTGGTTGAGATGGGGGAATGGGGGATTCTCATTGCAGGAACGTTGGGCCAAAAACTTCCGTCGACCGGTTCACGAAAAGGGGCGGTCAAAAAGTATATCGTCCACCTGGTTACTCATACAAGTAACCGCGTTCTATGAACGACGATTATAAGGAGAAGAGATCATGGGTCTTTTAAACCGAATGGGGACCGTAATCAAGGCGAAGATGGACAAATTGATAGGAAAAATGGAGGATCCACGGGAAACGCTTGATTACTCGTATGAGAAGCAGCTTGAACTCCTGCAGAATGTCAAACGGGGTGTCGCGGAAGTTGCCACTTCGAAGAAGCGGCTGCAGTTGCAGAGGGCAAAAGTCGTCCAGAACAGCGAGAAGCTCGATGCCCAGGCACGCGATGCGCTCAAGGCAAACCGGGAGGATCTCGCACGGCTCGCACTTGAACGAAAAGGAGCCCTTAACTCCCAAATCGCAGGCCTTGATAAGGAGATTGCAACCCTCGAAGCGGAGCAGGAGAAGCTTGTTGCCGCTGAGAAACGGCTCTCCACAAAGATCGAGGTTTTCAGGACCAGGAAGGAGACGATAAAGGCCCAGTATTCCGCTGCCGAGGCACAGGTCAAGATCAGCGAGTCGGTCTCGGGCATCAGCGAAGAGATGGCGGATATCGGGATGTCGATCGAGCGGGCTGAAAACAAGACGGAAGAGATGAAAGCACGCTCGGCCGCCCTTGACGAGCTGATTGAACAGGGGACGCTTGTCGACTTCACCGCCCGGGAGGACGATATCGAACGCGAGCTTGCAAAGATCAGCGAAAAGAGCGGTGTTGAATCCGAGCTTGCCAGGCTCAAGGCGGAGGTGGGAAAATGATTATACGGATCATGGGACAGGGGCAGTATCGCGTCAAAAGCACCCTCTTTGACGATCTGAACAAAATCGACAACAAGATCGTCGGATACGTGCAGAAGGGGAATGCCAAGGCTTACAAGAAAAGCCTTGACGAGCTGATCGGGATGATCGTCCGTGAAGGTCAGAAGGTCTCCTCAAAGGAGATCGTCGAATCCGATATAATCGTGCCCCCCGCGGATATGACCCTCGAAGAGGCCAGGCAGGTCTTCAAGGGTACAGGAATTTTCCAGGGTTGATTTGCACAAAAGGGGGACGTTGTCTCCCCCGCACCACTCAGGTTATCAGGTGACAATGCCTAGAGCGGGATTCCCCAGAGGGGATACCACATACCCACATCGTTCTCGATCGGGAGTTCGCGGTCGAGCAGCGACCTGATCCTGAATTCAAGGGCATGGTCACGGGTCTTGTCGGCAGAGGGAATGAATGGGTAATACCGCCCCTGCTTGAAGTTGTAGACCCAGTAGACGGGCTTTCCCTTTTCGAACCGGAATATTGCACAGAGGAGATAGGCTCCAAAGCCCTTCTCGATAAGGGTCTGGCTGACGAGGTGGATGCCCGTGACGAGGTCCTCGAAATCAGGGTCCTCGAAGATCACCCAGGTGAACCGGTATTCATCGGTCACCATCCTGAACCTGCTCGCGGTCTCCCTGGCACTGAACTGGAGCAGTTCTTCGATCTCGGCCCTGGCAGCATCGTACTGTGACGATTCGATCGGTTTGAAGCAGATGCCTGCAGTGGAGGATGGCTTTAAATCAAACTCGGTCTGCATCGTGATGCTGGCGGCAGAGATCGCAAAGAGCGTGTCGAGTTTTGCCTTTGGAAGCCGTGTTGAGCCCAGGACCGCGCTTAGCGCCTCCTTAAACCCCATGGGTACCCATCTCCCGCTCTATGCGCTCGAGGGCTGCGATCCGCTGCTCCACGGTCGGGTGCGTGGAGAAGATATTGAAGATGGAAGATCCCGAGATCGCGGGAATGATGAAGAACGCGTTCATTCCCTCGACTTTCCGGAGATCGCTGGTGGGGACACGTTCCATCAGTCCGCTGATTTTCATGAGGGCAGATGCAAGGTGGGAGGGCTGACCAGTCAGGATCGCCGACCCCCTGTCAGCAGCAAATTCCCGATAGCGGGACAGGGCCTTGATGAGCAGAAAACTTATAACCCAGACAACCGCGGCAAGCAACGGAACGATAAACCAGAGGTTCTGCTTCCCGCCGCCTCTCGAATGCTGCCCGGTTAAGAGAAAGCTCCTGAATATGAAGAACGCCGCGGTGGAGATGATACTGGCAAGGGTGATGACCATGACGTCCCGGTTCTTGACGTGGCTGAGTTCGTGGGCGAGTACCGCCTCGAGTTCCTCTTGGCTGAGCATGTTCCGTAGGCCTGTCGTCACCGCGATCACGGAATTTTTCTGGTTTCGCCCGGTTGCAAACGCATTTGGAATGTTCTTGTCCACTATGGCAAGCCTCGGACGGCTGATACCAGCGATTGCACAGAGGCGCGTCAGGGTCTCGTAAAGGCGCGGCTCCTCCTGTTCCGTCACAAGCCTAGCGCCCATCGACCAGAGGGTGATCTTGTCGGAGAAGAAATACTGGACCAGGATCATGAAGGTGACAATTGCGAGGAGCAGGAGTGTCTCGACCCCGAGATACGCCAGTACCGCGATAAATATAAAATAAACCAATGCGAGAAAAAACATCGTCCCGAGCATCCGGACCTGCAATCCCAGGTCATGGGGCCATCGAACCATATGTGGTCATCATCCTGTCATTTTATAAATGCAGAAACATGCAGGTCCGGGCAGAGAGAGCGCCAACATCGGATTATTTCTGCCTGTCTTGACATGCATCACATTGGCGAGGGACGAGAAAAACATTCTCAACCGTGCCGTTTCGATCCATAATCTTAACATCACCATGCACTATTCTTCACCATGGACTCTATCGTTGAAAACCTTATGAAGCAGGTTGGGACAGGAGACAACCTCTCGGCCATTGCAAAGTCCGTGGGCGGTGATGAGAAGGGAGTGCAGTCTGCCCTCTCGATGGGGCTCCCCATGATCATGGGCTCCATGGCAAACAGTGCATCGACGTCGGGCGGAGCCGACATGATCACGAAGATGATGGGGCAGATGGGTGGCAGCAATCCCATGGACAACCTGGGGAGTTTCCTCGGAGGTTCCGGCGCATCAGGCGGGTCAGGCATGGCGAGCATGCTCCTCGGGAGCCAGATGGGCACCATCCAGAATGCCATCTCCCAGAAGACGGGACTTCCTCCCGCCATCGTTGGAAAAGTGCTGGAGATTGCGACCCCCATGGTCATGGGGTACATCGGGAAGATGACCGGGGGAAAGACGATGGACCAGAAAGGCTTGAGCAGTCTCATTGGAGAGCAGTCGAAGATGGCCATGCAGTCATCGCCAGAAGCAGCCGCACTCGCCAACCAGTTCCTCTCCAAACAAGAAGAGGCGAAGGGCGTCTCGGGTATGCTGAAGAAGCTGTTCGGAAGCTGAACCTCATTTCAATCATTCACCTTTTTTATTCATCTTTCCCGACTGATTCTTGCAGTTATCTGCCCAAAGAGAGGCCGGGACTATTGCAGCGGATAGACTGTAATGCGGGTGAAAAGTAAAAAAATCACATGATACCCTTTCGAGATACATGCATACAATATGAAAACAAGACTGATGCAATTCGCAACAGGCCCGCCGCATGAAAATGCCGGAGGCATTTCCATATTTAAAAAGAAGTCTGGGAACCGGGTGTTAAGCCCGGACATCGACGCCCATGAGGACAACTGTCTCGTTCGAACCGATGTCAACCGGGGCATAGCCGGAGTAAAAGGTTCCCCACTGGTCCGTATACGGACCAACACCGATCGGTGCGGTCACAGGGGACCTCAACTCGGCAGCTGCGTCCGTGTATTCATCCATATAGTCCGAACCGTCGGGCAAACCATAGTTCGCATCGACGATGAACCATACCGAACCGTTCTTTTGCGCAAGGGTGTAGACATACATGATCCGGGAATCCCTCGCTTTTAAGGCCTTAAGTTGCCCAAGCACGGTCGCAAATGCCGTGGAATTTGGTCCTTCCTTCATTGCTGTAGCGACGGCCTGTCTGTCGACCTCCTGCGCATACTCCCCGGCCAGGGCGGACAGAGTGGTCTTCAGGGTCTGGTTGTCTGCAACGGGTGTCAGAGTTGCAGTTGGCGGAACCGTTGTGGCAGTCGGCGTCGATGTGCTTGCCGGGACGGTGGATGGCTGGGTACATCCCGCGAAGAGGAGGATTGCGGTGAGCAGGAGGAGCATGGCTCCAAGTTTCATTCCAGGATACTGGTTCATGCAGTATCTATCGGAAGCATGAAATAAAATGGGTTCTGATTTCGATTGCGTGAAGGCGATTACCAGGAGTGAAAAAACGAGGGATGTTAAAGCCCGGCCGGGTCAACGGCGTCCCATCTTTTCATCGCGGCCTTTACAGATAACCACCCCGGGATGAGGAGCACAACGGATGAAAGGGCATAGAACGGGTTGGCAAACGAAACGGCAGAGAAGATCGCACATACAACCCCGTCGAGGACGAGATATGTGAAGAGTACTTTCACATCGTAGACGAGCACACTCGGGGAGAGGCCGCAGAGATAGGACATCACGCCGGCCGCGTAGAACGAGATTGAGACGCAGAGCACGACGGCTGGCAGGATATACGCCGGCTCACCGGAGATGATTGCAGCAAGGCCGATAAAAATGGCCGGCACGACTTGCAGGAGCGAGAACGTTGTAATTTTGCTCCGGATCAGGGTACTGACCGCAACGGGGAGGCAGGCATAGGGGCCGAATGCGTCGAATTCCGTCACCCATGTATACATGGTCGATGCTATTACCCCAGTAATCATGGCGAACAAAAATAGCAGTCCATGGGGCGGGAGATACGAACCCAGGAGCGAGAGGAAGAACCAGATCACAACAAGCGGGATCAGGAACGAGAAGAGGGCCTGGCCGACGCCGATCCCGCTCCGGTACAGGTCGACAAAGTCCTTTGCGACAAGGGGTGGATGTGGCAGACTCGGAAAATTCTTCAACAGGGGGGCGAACAGGTCTGCATACCTTCTCGTGGTTCCCGCATGGTCTGGGCTGAAAATCAGGATAGAGAGTAAGAACATGATTGCCAGGACAACACACGATACAAGGAGCAGGCCCCATGAAAACCCGCAATAGAGCAGGAGGGGAGGGAAGTAGAACGCAGGATTCGTCCCTGTCGTGAATGCGAGGGCGAGAAGACCTGCTCCAAGGGCAAGGACGAGAATCCCGCATGCATGTCGCGATCGGACGTAGAGGGCAGAGAGAAGAAATATTGTGCAGAGGCCTGCCATGAATGCGAGTGCCAGGGTGAGAAGGAGCAAAAGGGACTGCGCCAGAGGCACTCCGGTAAACGGCGACGCTGCGATATACCCTGCCCCGAACGGGAGGACCCAGAGGAAGAAGTAGTAGACGGTGTCCTTGACGACAAAATTCAGGAAGATAAACCGCTCGGAGAGGGGGAGGCTGCGTGCAGAATATGCAAGCAGGCTCGCCTGGCCGAACCGCCGGTTCATCATCTCGTTCCCCATAAGGCCGAACCCGCCGACCATGACGCCTAGCACAAGAAACATGGCATGGGTGATGAGAGCGAGATTGCTCGCGGGGATGGCCGATTGAAGGAGTGGGAGGAGGAACGATCCCATGAACACGATCCCGAAGATCATCACGGGGAAGAGGGCAAACGAGATCTGCCCGAACATGGTGGAATGGATCCGCCATTCCTCCTTCATCATGCGCATGAAGAGTTCAGGCATGGCTATCCTTCCGGACGAGCGAGAGGAAGAACTCCGGAAGGTGAACCCCATGTGCGGTCAGGTCACCAACGGGACCGGAGTGGAGGAGCCTTCCCCTGTGCAGGATCGCAAACGAGGAGCATATCTCCTCGGCGACTTCGAGGATATGGGTGGAGAGGAATATCGTCCTCCCCGATCTCGCGTAGTCTGTCAGGTACTCCTTCACCACGTCCTGCATTATGGGGTCGAAGTTGATCAGAGGCTCGTCGATCAGTGCAAGGACTGGTTCGTGGATGAACGCCTGGGCAAACATCAGTTTCTGCCGGGTGCCCCGTGAGAGATCCTTGCAGAGCACGTGTTTCTTGTCACCGAATTCGAGGAGGTCGAACCACCGTTCCGCCCGCTCCTTAATGTCGGGGATCTTCCGCACGGCCCCGACAAACTCCAGATACTCCATCGCGGTAAGGAAACTCGGCGGGGATTCCTGTTCGGGGATGATACCTACTCGTTCCCTGACCCGCAGCCCTTCGTGCTCCACGTCGAGCCCAAGGACTCTTGCCGACCCACCGGTCGGCCGGATCTGTCCTGTCAGCACCTTGATCATGGTCGTCTTGCCGGACCCGTTTGGGCCAAGGAGACCAAAGAGAGCCCCTTCGTCAACCGAAAGAGTGACATGATCGACAGCGGTGACATCGCCATACACTTTGGAAAGGTCCCTGACTTCCAGCACTTGTGCCATTCTCTTATCCCGTCCCTGGCGTGAATATCATGAATTCCTGCAGGCTTCACTGCATGAACGCAACTATTAGAATGGTTCACACTCCTTCACGTTAATAGCCATTTGTCAGGTTGATATGGGAATCATGCAAAAATCCCTGAAAAATCCTCCGTGATTCATCTTCTCTCTCCGATTCGGGGGGTAAATAATGGCAGAATGCGAATATTCATACCTCATGGGTACACATATGGCGTGAATGAAAATCCCTTGCACCGCCGTCATTTTACTCTTCGTAGTTGTAATCCTCGTCATCGGGGGATATATCCTGTTCCAGGCCCCCATATCTCTCATCGGTGAGCAGGATAGCGCCACCGGGACACTGTCACCAACACAGCCCGTAACAATCGGGCCTACCCTCGACAGGAGCAAGAGTCCCACTGCGACCCCGACACCTCCCGTAATTGTCCCTGCCACCCCGAGTCCCGTTCCGACACAAACTAAGAAGCCTGTCGAATTCACCCTGGACCCGGGGACCCCTGTAAATTGCGGGCTCACGTGCCGGGAGACCACGGCGACCATCACGAACACGGGAGACGAGACTGCACACTCGGTCTGCGTGGTGCTTGAGGTGTTCAACGAGAACGGAGAACGGATCTTTATCAATTCCGCTCCGTCGATTGAGCGGTGCCTTGGAGATATCGACGGCGGGTCCTCGAAGAGCGAGACGATCACAATCAATGCAGACTGTGGATTCCTGGCAGGCAAATGCGTTGGCCATACACTTATCCTGAAAACCAGGGCTACTTCCCTTGAGGAGTCCCAGATATTCCCCGATAGCCTCATGGTCGTATGAGGGAACGAAAGGAATTTCCCTCCAATGATGGATGGAGCGGGGATTCATTTCACTATTGAAGCACTCCGCTCCTCCCGCTTTCGTCAGGGGTAGGAGTGCATATGGGAATAAATCGAACGAGAAGGTGCGTATTGGATAAGGAGCGGGACGAGCCAGGGCCGCGCATCAGACGAGCGGGTCCGGCTGCCGGTCACCGAGCGCGGGCAGCCGCGTTGTTTTCACGAGGACCTGCTCGCTCCCGTGTCGGATCTTCCCGATGATGAGTTTTTTTCCCTCCTCCGTGAGGGCGAATACCGGTATCGCGACCCCGGCCTGCACAAGGGCAATTCTCCCGGCAATCTCCCGGATGTTTCGGGAGGCGCACGCCGTCACCAGGTCCGAAGACGAGACAATGAGGTCTGCCTCTTCATATGAGAGACCAGTGGTGTGAACTGCGAATATCAACGTATCAGGATAGCGTTCCCTTATCTCCTTTGCGTCTTTTGGCAACACCACAGTCACTGCGACCTTCCGATACCCTTCCCTGAATGCACGCCTGATGCCGGCCACCTGGTCGAGCCGGGCATGAACCCTGTCGACGACCATCCCGCCGCTCTCTTCGATGCGGGCTATCACGTCGGGGTAGGGCATTGTCTTCACGAGCCCCGACATCCTCCCCCCGATGCCCTGGACGAGGGCAGGCGTGTTCACGACGACAGTGCCGGCGCCGTCACAGGCAATCACCACTGCATCGATGAACCCTGCCTGGAGCCCGAAACTCAATAGTTCCGATGCCCCGAACCCCACAAATTCCCTTCGGTCGAGGACAATCCGCCCGGGAGTGCACATACCAAAGGAGGCAATGCGGTGCTCGATGTTCGTCTTCACCGAATCAGGGTCTATCTTTTGTATGGGGGTGGCAAACCGCCTCGCGAGAGGGCAGTCTTTAATTGCGGGGTCGCCGACTTTCGCGACCTTTCCATTCCGTATTACAATGCGACACCTGCCGATGGCCTCGATAATGTGCTCGTCGTGAGTTCGTGCCACTTCTAAATCCGCCCCAGATTACCGTCTTCCCTGGGTTGAATGGACATGCCCTCTCTCCTATGTGACCTTTGATGCAGCCTTCCTGGCAATAGCCTCCAGGAGATCATAGTCAGCGGTGTCGTCGCCTGCCATGGTCAGGAGGATCTCGTATACATCCCCTTTGCCGAACCCAATCGAATATCCCGATAAGGTCGTATTGGGATAGGCGAAACGATACGCAACACTGGCATCGCCTATCCCGGGATCTTTGAGTTGCGAGAGCGACCAGTCCGAGAACTCGGGATAATTTGCTAAAAAGACTTCATCCAGGCGCTCGCGGGTCGCCGGCTGGGTGTATACAAGGATGACTTGTTCAATAAGCTCTCCCGTGGCGAGATCGGAGCTTTCGTTGCTCACCGTCACCGAGTATCCCCCCTGGTATGAAGGGTCAGAAAGGAGAGTGCTCTCCTCCGGCGGCATAGTCTCTCCCTCAAATAACAGTTCAAAGCCAGGAGGGAAATCAGACACTTCCAGGGCCATTCCGGATAGCGTTTCAAGGGATGTCATCTCTACAGGGGTTGCCATGGTGGATGCAGATGCGGTCGGGGTAAAGGGGGCGCCTGTCTGGGACGTACACCCCGAAATCATTACCACGCCTGCCAGGGCAACGGCCAGAAGAAAAAACCACGCACTTTTCATACGAACCTCAACCAACAGGTTCTGATTTCTGGTCCGATAGCGGTTGTGGTTTGCACATGGCAAATGATATCGCCAGGGGCCGCCACCCACTCATAGGGAACAGGAAAGGAAAAACCCATGAAAGACATGACCTGTAAAGATATCGGAGCAAGGCTCTCATCGGCCTTCCGGCTCAGCACCCGGCCCCTCGCGGTCTATGGTGCCGGCAACCCCCCGGCAGGTGCAGTCCACCTCTCGAAGGTGAACCGTTGCTTTGCCTTTTCCATGTACCATATGGCTGCCCATGGATCACCAGATGCCATCTACGTCACAGGTGGCGACCAGAGGGGCTGCTGCCCGGGCGGCCTCTCGCATACGGGCTTCATGCCAAAACCAGACTATATCCGTTATTTTGTATCAACCGGGAAAGAGGACGTCCGGGGAGGCGCTGCCGAGTATCTCAAGGCGACGCCTGAACTCGTGGACCGCTGTTTCCAAGCGCTCGGAAGAGTCACTCCGCCGGGCAGGTACCTTGTTGTCCAGGCATGCGCCGCCCTCCCCGACCCCGAACCGGAGATCCGTTCCATCTGCTGCTTCGGGAATGCGGAAGAGGTGCGGAACCTTGCCGCGCTCGTCCATTTCGACCGCGATGACCCATTCTCTCCTGTCATCGTCCCCTGGGGACCCTCGTGCTCGACGTTCATCACCTACCCTGCGGGCCTGGCAGAGAGGGCTCCGGTAAATACTGCCTTCATGGGACCCCAGGACCCAACCCAGAACCATAGTCTCCCAAAGGACGTGATGGCACTCGGCATCCCGGCCGGTATCGCGGCACAGATGGCTAAAAATCTCGATGACTCCTTCGTGATAAAAAGGCCCGAGGTTGCATTTCCGGACCATCCCGAATGAAGGAGGGCTGGAATGGAACAGCCTCGTTTGAAAAGACGCAAAAAGATTTGGGAAGGGATTCATTCCCCATTATTGAGTGGCAGGCGCCGGGGTTCAATATCAGCATTCCTAGAGTAAAAGAAAAGAATAGTGTTCAGACTTACCCCTCGCGCCAGAATGGTAAATCTCATTACCCTCCAGATGTATCTTCCAGAATAACGGCATCCATGATCTCTGTACTCTATGTCGACGACGAGCCAGGGCTGCTTGAGATAGGACAGTTGTACCTGGAGAGGAAAGGGGAGTTCAGAGTCGAGACAGCAATTTCGGCAAAAGACGCCCTTGAGATAATACAGAGAGGGAAATACGATGCCATCATCTCTGATTACCAGATGCCCGGGATGAATGGGATCGATTTTTTAAGGCAGGTCCGTTCATCCGGGAATTCCATACCGTTCATAATCTTCACCGGCCGTGGTCGTGAAGAGGTCGTCATCCAGGCCTTAAACGAAGGAGCCGACTTCTACCTCCAGAAAGGTGGGGAACTCGGGTCGCAGTTTGCCGAGCTTGCACATAAAGTCCGGCAGGCAGTCCAGCAGAGGCAGGCGGAAGCAAGTATCCGGGACCATGAGCGCCGTGAAGCGGATATCCTCAACTTCTTGCCGGACGCAACCTTTGCTATCGATACAAAGGGCATAGTGATCGCCTGGAACCGTGCAATCGAAAAGATGACCGGTGTCAGGGCGGATGTGATCGTGGGGAAGGGCAATTATGAATATGCCATCCCGTTTTACCAAGAACGACGCCCGATCCTCATCGACCTTGTTCTGAGCGAAGACCCTGTCACAGCCGCAAAATACCCGGACATCAAGAAGGAAGGAAAAAAGCTCATCTCCGAGATTACCATTCCCCACTTCAACGATGGGCAGGGCGCTGCACTCTGGTTCACCGCCTCCCCGCTCTATAATACCAGTGGCGAGGTTGTCGGGGCAATCGAATCGATCCGCGAGATCACCGAGAGAAAAAAGGTGGAGGAGGCGTTGAACGAGAGCGAGCGACGCTTTCGGGAGCTTGCGGAACTGCTGCCACAGGTCATCTATGAAGCAGATGCGAGTGGCAAGGTGACCTACGCGAACCGCATTGCGTTCGAGGCCTTTGGGTATTCCGACACGGATCTTGCGAAAGGGTTGAACGCGATGGAGATGATCGCCCCCGAGGACCGGCAAAGGGCTGCTCTCGCATTCCGCCAGATGCTAGAAAAAGGATCTCGTGAACAGGGAACAAGGGAATACAGGGCGCTCCGAATAGACGGCAGTACCTTCCCTGTCTCTATCTACTCATCACCGGTCCTCCGGGAAGGCAAGATTGTCGGCATACGGGGGATCATCATCGACATCACCGATCGCATCCAGGCGGAAGAGAGAGTCCGTGAAAGCGAACAGAACTACCGGGTCCTCTTCGAGAACGCGACCGAGGGCATCCTTATCGCGCAGGGTGATCGCATGGTGCATGTCAATTCTGCTCTTATCAATCTCCTTGAACGGCCGGTAGATGTCGTCACGTCAAGACCATTCACCGATTTCATCCATCCCGATGATCGCGATATGGTGATGAGCCGCCATCTCCAGCGCATGAGCGGAGGGATTCCTCCAACAGGATACATGTTCAGGATCATCAAAGAAGACGGGGAGGAAAAATGGGTCTGGATCAACTCGACCCGTTTTACCTGGTCCGGAAAACCCGCATCTCTCTCGTTTCTGACGGATATGACAGAGCAGAAGAAGGCTGAACAGAGCCTCGTCTCCGCCAACGAGGAGTATACAAACCTGCTCAACCAGATCCAGGACGTATATTACCGTGCAGATGCAGAAGGCAGGCTGATCAGGGCGAGCAGGTCATGGGCGACTCTCCTTGGATATGACGATCTCTCCGAATGCATCGGAAGAAACATCGCAGACGATTTCTACGTTAATCCCGCCGATCGGAAACAACTCCTTGAAAAGATCTACAGGGACGGGAAAGTCACCAATTACCAGGTATTGCTCAAGAGAAAGGATGGCACGCCGGTACCTGTCGAGGCAAGTAACCACCTCTATTACGATGCAGCAGGCAACATCCTCGGAATCGAGGGTATATTCCGCGACATCACGGAGCGGAAAATGCAGGAGTCCATCCTGCACACCCAGCTTGACCTTGGCCTGGCACTCCAGAAGGCCCAAGGGATGCAGGAGAGCATGAAAGCCTGCCTGGATGCCGCAATCGAGATATCAGGGATGGATTCCGGGGGAATTTACTTCCTTGACGAGGAGAACGGATCGCTGGATCTTATCTTCTCGCGGAATCTAGGCGATGCATTTATTGAAAGTGTCTCGCATCATCCTCCCGGTTCTGCCTGCACAAATATAGTCATGGCGGGAACGCCACTTTACATTCCCTGCAGTGAACTGGAGTGCCTCCACTCTCCTGCCCAGCAACAGGAGGGGCTGCAGTCTCTTGCTATCATCCCGATCACTTCCGGAGGCAGGAGTATCGCATGCATGAATCTGGGCTCGCATACCCGCAGGGAGGTCCCTGAGACTGCCCGCGTCGCACTCGAGACGATCGCCACACAGATCGAGGCCGCAATCGAGCGGATAAGGGCACAGGGGGCTCTTGCCGAGAGCGAGCAGCGGTACCGGAATATCGTCGAGGACCAGACAGAATTTATCTCCCGGTCTTTACCGGACGGCACGCACCTCTTTGTGAATGATGCCTACTGCCGGTATTTCGGATTTACCCGCGAAGAGATGCTGGGGCACCGGTTCAAACCGGTGATTCCGCCAGAAGACCTGGAACGCCTGAAGCGTTTCTTTAAATCCCTGACTCCTGAACATCCTGTCGATACCATAAGACACCGGATCATCATGCCGGATGGCACGATACGCTGGCAGCACTGGAGCGATCGGGCAATCTTTGACGCTGAAGGGACCCTCATTGAATACCAGTCCGTTGGCCGGGACATCACCGATGTAAAAGAAGCAGAGCAGGCACTCTACGAGAAGGAGTCGTTGTACCGCAGCCTGTCGGAGGTCTCCCCCGATATTATCTTCATGATCGACCGGGACGACAGGGTCGTCTATGTGAACAATGCTGCCGCGGCGATGCTGGGACGATCCGTTCAGGAGGTTGTTGGGAGTGAGCGTAGCAGCCTGTTTCCCGTGAATTTATCGATGCAGCAGCGGGCTGCGATCGAGCAGGTGTTCAAGACCGGCACGCTGTTCCGAAGTACCGGACAGATCAATATGGGTGGAACACCACGCTGGTTCGATCACTCGCTCATCCCAGTCAGGGATGAATCGGGTAATATCATCCGGGTATTGGGAATATCGCACGATATCACAAAACAGAAAAATGCAGTGGATGCCTTGCGCATGAGAACAGAGGAGCTCGACACCCAGAACCGGGTTGTCAATACCCTCCTCGATACAGTCCCGATCGGCATCTTCATGGTCGATGCCCTGACCGGGAAGCCGATTATCGCCAATCGCGAAGCGATCACTCTCCTTGGCAGGGGAATTCTTCCGGATTCAACCGAAGGAACCATCGCAGAGATGTATGAGGTTTATAAAGCGGGCACCTCCACGCGATATCCCGCTGATGAGCTGCCCATCATCCGTGGCATGAAAGGAGAGACCAGCCACGTCGACGACATGGTGGTCGTCCGGCCCGATGGTACTCAAGTGGACCTTGAAGTGTTCGGCACCCCCGTCAAGGACGAGCAGGGCAACGTTATTGCAAGCCTCGTCAGTTTCGTCGACATCACTGAACGGAAGGTGGCAGAGGATACGATCGCAAAGCTGGCGCATTTTCCGGAAGAAAGTCCTCATCCCGTGTTCCGTTTCACTCTCGATGGTACCCAGACCTATGCAAACAGCCCAGGGAAAGACTGGCTGGCTTCAGTGCAGGAAGGGACTGCACTGCAAGCCCTGGATGTTATCCGCTCGCTCATTGCAGAGACCCTGGATAACGGGGGGAGGTTATGTACAGAAATGAAAGGAGGTGCGGGGCGGATATACCATATCACTGCGATCCGGCCGGATAACGAGCATTACATCAACATGTATATCTCAGATATCACCGAGTGCAAGAACGCGGAGCAGACGATCAAGGAGACCAATGCGAAGATCAATCTCCTGACAAGCATCACGCGGCACGATGTGGCAAACCAAGTCACACTCCTTCAGGGGTACACCCAGATCGCGCTGGAAAAAGAAGCAGATCCGGTTATTGCCGATCTGCTCGCGAAGATTGACCGGGCGGGGGCCATGATCGCAAAGATTGTGGACTTTACCAGGACATACCAGGAGATCGGCTTGCACAATCCTGACTGGTTTTCCCTTGGCGCTATGATAGAAAAAATACAGCCCGAGAGTATCCCCATCACCAATACCTGCTCCAATACCGAGATCTATGCAGACCCCATGCTTGGAAAGGTCTTTTTTAATCTCTTCGATAACTCAATTCGGCACGGAGAGCATGTAACTGCAATCTCAATCCGATGCGAACAGGATTCTGATCATCTTTCTGTCATATATGAGGACAACGGGATCGGCATTCCGGTTGATGAGAAGGAGAAGATATTCACACGAGGCTTTGGAAATAACACCGGCCTCGGCCTCTTTTTATCACGGGAGATCCTCGGGATTACAAAAATCTCAATCAATGAGACGGGAGTCTACGGGAAAGGAGCACGTTTCGAGATGCACGTTCCAGTTGGTGCGTATCACAATATTTCGTGTACTATACCGGAATGATTTTGCTTCCCAGGTTTGACCATGCATTTTCCAGTCGTGTGATGTCTCCTCCACAGGGAGTGTAGTTCCACATCCTTTGTCCAGATCACTCCGATACCGGCGCCAGTCTCCCTTTGAGGCGCGACTCGATGTCTAGTTGCATCAATTCGATAATGTTGTTGGTAACCCCCCTGGTATACGTGACCAGAAGATCATCGTTCCTGAAGAATTCAGCATCCGTGCTGCTGTTGAACTGTGGCCCGTGCGTCCTGAACCCGATCCCGAACGGGGCGAGGACGTATCCCATCTGCTGGAAATACAGGTTAATATCCATGGCGGTCTTGATGGCGCCGTCTTCGTGGCCGCAAACCAGGATCCCGACCACTTTCCCTTCGGTGAGGCCCGGCTTACCGAGATGAAAGAGGTTCTGCAGGCAGGTGGTCCGGTCGAGGAAGTCCTTGAGCCGGGCTGACATGTTGTTCCAGTTGATGGGGGAGGCCACGATAACGGCTTTCGATGCTGCGAGCAGTGCATGGAAGCCAGGCATGTCATCCGCCTGGTTCCGGCAGGGATACGTACAGTATTCGGCTTTCACGCTGTAGCAGCACCAGCAGTGCTCGATTACATATTCGTTCAGGTTGAACCGGCGGTAGCTCATGCCCCTCGATCTCAATTCCTCCTCCGCTAATCCAAGCATGTAGCCGGTGTTCCCCCCCCGGTGGGTGCTGCCGTTGATCAGCAGGACATCGAATTGCTCTCCCTCGTACCTGAACCGGGTATGAACGCTCATTGGCAGGAATTCTCCTGCCGGACTGCCGCACCTCGGGCACCCCTTCGGCGGCCTCCTCCCCCTGAAGAGGAAACTGCACACGGAGCATCTCCACTCTTTCTCTTGGTCTGGAGGCAATGGATTTTTTATTTCTGGTGTTACATCCGGCATTGTCTTATACCCCCTTATCTCTGTATCACCCCGAATTTGTATTGAGATAGTATATAGGTTGAGACCGGTGAGGGTGCCGGGCTTTATACATATTTTCCAGTGTCTGAACCAAATGATTATAG
>Ga0172362_10000339_pt1 | contig 37597 bp, 64 predicted proteins | sample LakKivs1_kivu2a2_FD_114534 | JGI IMG/M metagenome (GOLD analysis project Ga0172362, IMG submission 114534) | Sediment microbial communities from Lake Kivu, Rwanda - Sediment s1_kivu2a2 | ecosystem: Environmental > Aquatic > Freshwater > Lake > Sediment | place: Rwanda: Western Province, Lake... | reverse complement strand
TAATTCCCCTTCTCTTATTGGCCTATTTACCTTACTTTTAGCTAGGGCTTTAACCTCATTATTTAATCTAACTTTATTCCAACCCCTATCTAAAGAGAATATAATTTGTGCACTTCTCAATCTAAAATCTTTAGGTAAGCGATTTAAAGATTTTCTTTTTTCTATTTCGTGAATTATCCAAAAATCCATAACTTGCTGGAAAACTCTTTGTTTAAATTCTTCATCAAAACTCATTTGTCTTCCTCCAACTCAATAACATCTAAAAATTTACTTTCAGCCGGGATAAAAAATCTTCTTTTTGTTCCATTTGCTTCAACAGCAAAACCAAAATTCTCATTAATCTCTTTATTGATTAGCTCCCTTATTTTTTTGTTAATTGTTTTATTTTCATTATCGCAAATTTTCTTAAAATTAACAAACTCATCTCGTGGTAACTTTGACAAAACAACCTTATTATCTTCTTTTCTCACAGACTCCTTTATTGCCATGAAGATCTTAGAATAAACCTCTATTTAAATCTTTCTGGTTAACCTTTGGTTAACCTATTTTATCCTAATTTTTTCAACTTGTTTTATGATTGCTTTTAGCTGTTCGGGGCTGAATTTATCTAAGGGGTTTTCATCTGCCAAAGGATGGCTGGTTAGGTCTTTTGGAGTTAAATGCTTGTTATAGGCAAAGAATTTCTCCAAAAGCCTCAAAAATCTAATTTGTTCTGCATTGTACTCTTTGTTATTTTCTACAATTAACTTTTCAAACTCGTTTTTTATCATTTCTTGGGGATCTGGCAAATCTTTCAAGTTAAGAATATCTCTTAAAAACAGCACAAAATCCTCTCTTTTCTGAATATTCTCAATTGTCCATGTAGATTTAAGGGCTGTTAGCTGTTTTTCAATCTCAAACAGCTCTTTCCAAGTAACACCCTGCTTGGCCATCTTTTGCATTAAAGGAGAATTTTTAATATAGTCCAAATCAGGATCTTCTTTAACCTGCATTTTAAGCTCTTCAACGCTCCTTGTTGAGTCAGGAGCATCTACTCTAATTATCTTTTTTCTTTCAGGCTCATAATATTTCATTAAAGGAGCAATTTCCTCTATTAAAAAATCAATATCTACAAAGGTTAATTCATTCCAAAATTTATCCTGCATTACAATAAGAATCTTATCCTGCTTTTCTCTTACTGCCTGGAGATTTGAACTCCAAACATTTTCAATTCTTTCCATTAAAAAATCCTGTTCCTTAAATATCGCCTCGCTATCTCCTTCTTTCACATATCCAAATAAATCAACACAATGCGAAATAAAAGTTTGAACTCTGCCATCCCCAAAATCAGTAAACTTAATTAAAGGAGCAATTTCTCTTTTCATCTCTTCTATATAGGTTTTTAGCTCAAATTTTTTAGAAACGACCTTTCTAATTATCTCAACCCTGGGCTTGACAATAAAAGATTTTTTATCAATTTTATTTATATCTTCTATAATTCTCTTTTCTATAACTGTTTTTTCTTCATTTGCCAGATTTTTATTTAATAGTTCAACTTCTTTATTGAATATTTTAACTTTAACATCCTCACTTACCCTAGATTTCTCTGCTGTCTCTAACTGATGTTGTTTAATATTTGTAAAATCTCCAAATTTAAAATCTAAAATCCTGAAATCTTCTTTATTATGTATCCCCTCTTTTAAAGGAAGCCATGATTTATTTTTACAAGTTGAAAAACTCCTTGTCCCTCTGCCAAGCATCTGCCAAAACCTTATATGCGAAAAAACAGGAGTAACAAAAACTAAATTCATTATCTCTGGCAAGTCTATTCCAGTATCTAAAACTCCCACAGATAATGCTATTCTTGGGCTAGGGTCCTTTATGAATCTGTTTACTTCATCCATATATCTATCTTTTTCAGAAACAATTACTCTTACATCTTCTGAAGCAACATAAGGATAAAGCTTTCTAAAAACATCATCTATCCTTTCAGCATGCTTTACACTTGCACAAAAAAATATAGTCTTACAAGGCTTGTCATCCTCTGTTTTGTAACATCTATTCATAAACTCCATAACAATAAGCTCGTTTGTCTTTTTATCTGTAAAATACTTTTCAAATCTTGTTCCTGGAGATTTAAAATGGTCAGGATCTTCGTCTTGTTTTATTAATTCAGTTTGGAGATATTTATCTAATTTCATGCCATCAATTCCAAGTTCTGTCACTTCTGTAGAAATAACTTGTGCGTCATATGGAACAAGCGTGCCATCTCTAACTGCCTCATCATAGTCATACTTAACAGTTGGCTCGCCTTTTAAGCAGTCAAATAAATCATAAGTATCTCTTTCTTCAGTTTTTGATGGAGTCGCAGTTAAGCCGATTTTGATAGCATCAAAATATTTGAAAACTAAATTTTGTCGATCATAATAAGATCTATGGGCTTCGTCAAAAACAATTAAATCAAAAAATCCAACGCCAAATTTTTGGAAAAAATTTCCCCCTCCTGTTTGTTTTTCCATCAAAGTCTGAACTGTAGAAACATAAAGTCTTGCATCTTCTGTAAAGGGCTCTTCATTCAAAAGACAAGTCGGCTCTCCATGAAAGAAATTTTTAAACCCATTATTCATAGCCTGCCTACCTAAAGAAATTCTATCTACTACAAATAAAACATTTTGGATATACCTCGCTCGAATTAAGGTATCTATAATTGCCATAGCAACTCTCGTCTTCCCAGTACCAGTCGCCATATTAATCAAAGCTTTTCTATTACCCTTTTCTAAGTGATTCAAAATTTGCTTGACTATCTCAATGTTCTTAGATCTATCCACTATTCTTGCACTAACTTCGATGTTTGATAGTTTTTGCCGCTCTCCAGCAAGCCGATTTCTTCTTTGCAAATCTTTTTGAGAAAAAGGGCCAGAAACCTCGCGAGTAGGGTATCCTTTCTCTTTAAAGAACCATTTTTGGCCATTTGTTAAAAATATTGGAACACTAAAGCCAGTTTGCGCTTCTATATCTTTTTGGTAAGTTGTTGCCTGAATACTCCCCTTTTCAGCATCTAAAGAAAACCTTTTTGCTTCAATTATAGCCAAAGGTTTTCTATGCTCATCTAAAAGAACATAGTCGATAAATCTGCCTTCTTCTTTCTCATCTGTTTTCTTAAGTTCATAATTTCCAACCCTAAAATCCGACTTGATAGAATTAACCTCTCGTTTAATATATTCGCTTCTCCAACCTGCATCTTCTATCAACCAAGGATCAATAATCCTCTCTCGCGTTTCTTTCTCTGATAAGTCTACCATAAAAACCCTATGTTTTACCGATATTTAGAATTATCGTTTTTCAAGTTCTAATCTCTGTTTTTCAATTCTTCTTTTACTAAATTTAATAGAATTTTAAGTTTTTTTGAGCTGGTTTTTTTTAATTGCATGCTTTTTTTACGCATCCATTTTTCTAGATATTCATTTTCATCTTTTTTCATTTTCTTAACTCTGCAGCTTCATTCGAATCTGTAGCCTTTAATTGATTCTTCTGCAAACTCTTTGATTTTATCAAATTCTGCATCGTTTATTACTGGTTTTTTTAAGGTTACAAAACGATTTTCTTTAATTATTTTGTCAATATAGTTACTAGCATGCTTTATCTCATCATTCATAAACTGTTCTTCAATTTCCCATATTCTCAATAATAAAATCATATATTTAGATGGGTCAGATTTGCATATTTTTGGATCAAAAAATCGCTTAAAGGGGCCGCCTTCAGGATCCCAAATATCAAATAAACCCCCAGAACAAATACTTTTCCAAAAAAGAAGTTCGTTTTTGATATTATAATGCCGTACAGGAAAAGCAATATATTTATATGGCACAGAAAAATTTTCTTGGCACAATTTCTTGCCTATTTTACTAAGCTTGTACTTTAATTGGGTGCTTCTATTCAAGGTTATTAACATGGGAAGCTCTCTTTGCTTGACTACGCAATAAATAGCTTGATTAATAGTCTTTTCGTCCTTTTCAAAACCTTTAATCAGTGCTTTCGCATTTGCTCTGTCAAGTTTTAAGCAATTTTCACTTAATTCAATTTTTTCTCCAGATTTCATTTTCCCTTGTCTAAACTCTTAATACTCTCTACTATTTATTTTTTTCTCTTTTTACACACCTTTTTCCTGCGTATTTTGTGGCTAAGCTTTTAAACAAAAGAGGCTTTTTGATATTATGAAAAAGAAATGCCTGAACAAATGCACTTATGTTCTTGAGGATGGAAAGATATGTGGGAAGGAAGCTAAAACTCACAAATATATTTGTGATAAACATGCAGAAGAACAGGAAATGGAGCCTTATGGTCGCTTTTGCGAATTCTGCAGAGCAGGCTTGTTTGAAGAAGAAACTGCCGTAACTGGAATCAAACATTAGAATTCTTATTGCTTATCTGATTGTTGAAATTTTTCAATATGAGTTTTTTCTACTGTGATTTCTAAGATGCCATTTACCTCCATGCTGACTGTACGGTGAATATTTCTAGAACCATTATAACTTGAAGACATTCCAATTTTTGCTTCTGCCCCTTTGTCAGAATCGGCAAATACAAAACAGAAATAACCTCTTAATTCATCCAAGGGCTGCCTTTTTCCATCGCGCATTTGTTCATGAACAACTGTAAGGGGAGTGCCCTTCTCTAATTTCATTTGTTCAACTTCTTTATAAGTTAGGTATTTTCTTTCACCCATATATCTTTAGAAAAATAAGGTTATTTAAGTTTTTATTCACTGGAAAATATATCTGGCATTGACACTTTTAATGTTAATGAGCTAAGGCATAAAAAGAAATGCGGGAAATGAGAAATCACTTGCTTATAATTTTTTTCTGCTTTTTCTTGCTTTTTCCCAAGCTTTTCTAATTTTTGGTTTTTTCTCTAGGTACTCGTAAATTGCAGAACGAGTGACTCCTTCAATTTCTGCAACCATAGGTTGCGAATATCCTAATCTAAGAATCCTGTCGCGTATTGGATAGTCTTTTTTCTTTAACCCTTTTCTTTCTGGCGGCAATCCAAATTTTATTTTTAACCTACTAGCCGCGCTTTTTGAAACATTTAAATCAGTTGCTAATTCCTTTAGTGTATGGTTCCCTCGGTTATAAGATTCCAAAACCTCTTCCTTAGAATAAATTTCAATGTTACGCCTATTTTGATAACATTCACTTAATTTACTTAGTACGGAGCGAACATACTCTCTGGCTAGATTTAGTTCTTCTCCAATTTCTTTAGTACTTAATCCCGAATTATATGCTTTTAAAACTTTATTTTCAGTATGCCAGCTTTTTGGAAGCAAGCATATCCTCATATCTTCTAAAGATTTTTTAACAGCTGCATAATTAGATTTCAAATGTTTTATTAATAATTGCTGAGATACCTCTTTATTGTTCAGAATATAGTTTTTTATCTTCTCTTCTAAATCATAGTTTCTATCTTCCATTTTCAATCAGAACTCTTTTCCCTTTTAGGGCTATTTTTTATAAGAATCTGGGGTTTTTAATTTTATCGCATAATAAGAAATGCGGGAAAAACCGAAAGGTTTATATATTATTACGTACTATTACGTAATAAGGTAAAATGGAACTTATAGGAAGAATAAGCAAGGGAAGCAAAATGGATCAGATCTATCTTCCTAAAAATAGAACTGGTTTTGCCAGCGGAGAATATGTTATTATACTGCCTCTTCAAAGTAAATTGCAAGAAAAACAGAAGAAAGAAGCTAAGGAATACCTATATGGCATAAAATCTCTTGAACCTATAAAACTTGGCGCAATAAAAGAGATTTTTGCTTTAATTAACAAGCATCTAAATACAGAAAATATTGTAATAACCGGCTCTTTTCTCGAGTTAGGATTCAAATTTAATGACATAGATATTTTAATTATAAATGAGCAAAAATCCAATCTAGAAAGCCTAGAAAAGCAAATAGAAAACTCTCTTGGAATCAGGCCCCACATCATTCAGATTAGCCAACAGGCGCTTTTATCAGGCTTGTCAACAGACCCCCTATATAGCCTTATGCTTAGCAAATGCATATCCAGAAACAGGCTTATTTTCAAAGCAAAAAGGAAAATTAATTATAAAATGCTGGACCTTCACTTGTTAAAAAGCAAAGTTCTTATTGATAATTTTGACATTTTATCTGGAGATGAAAAATATTATTTCACCTTAAACCTGGTTTCTATCCTGCTTTTTATCCAAAATAAAAAAGTTAGCAAAGAGATAGTAAATAAAGAAATTGAAACTCTTTTTGGCATCAGCGTAGATAAAATAAAAGACAATCTTATAAGCAAAAAAGAGTTTATAAAAAAATACAAGAAAATATATGATAAAACCTTTAACTTAATAATGGGGAATATAAAAAATGAACAGAAATAAGCTTATAGAACTTTTTTGCGCTAATCTAGCCAGTGCAGTAATCCACCAGATTTTAGAAAAAGCAATTGACATCCAAGAGATTGCTGAAAAATATGTAAAAGAAGTGAAAAACAGCTGGGAAATCGCTAAAAGTTATAGGCAAAAAATTAATCCAATAAATAATAGCCTGTCAGACAGAGACATTGAAGAGATAAAAGCAAAAATAACCAACAAAGTCAAAACAGAGCTTAGATTAAGGATAGAAAGAGGATATAAAAACATAGACTTATCTTTAGTTGAAGAATTTGTTGAAAAATCCTTGAGCGAGCTGAAGATTAAAATCAAATCATAAAAAGAAATGCTCAACGAATTTTAATTTTTATTTCCAGCAGCTTCCGCATTCAGCTTTATTTTTTACTAATTTTAAAAGCTTGATGATGTTTTTTTCATTGGTTTCAACATCTTTAAGGGATTTGAATTTTAAATGCCTCATGTAATTCCCTGTTCCTGAGAAATTGCTTTTATCTTTTTTATTTAATCCTTTTACTGAAAATCCCATATTAACGCTGTCTTTTAATCCAACTAGGTAATACATCCCCTCATACCAAGGAACTCCCATTCTCATGTCTTCTTTAATTTCAGGAAAAGTTTTAAGAATAATTTTTCTTAGCTTTCCACATATTTGTTTTTGAGGCTCTTTTTGCTTTTTAATGTACTCTGCAGCTTTATTGTCTTTCTTGTTCATAACAGTTATTAGAATCCATTGATTTTAAGGTTTTGGGTTTTTAAAAAGAAATAAAGGAAATAAGCTATCATATTCCAAAAAATATAATCATAATTCATTATACTTCTTATTGCTTCCCTTGGCTTTATCAACAGGGTACTTCTTTGCATTTTTCTCCATCTTTTTTTCTAGGGCTTCTGATAAATCCACATTGTATTTCTGGGCCAGCCTTAATAAGGGAAACAAAATGTCAGCCATTTCTTCCTCTATATGCTCTCTTTTTTCAGGATTTTTAAAAAGCTCTTCAACTTCTTTTTCTGATTTGTACCTGAAATGCTCAAGAAGCTCAGCAGATTCTATAATAAGGGCAACTGCAACATCTTTTGCATTGTGAAACTGATCCCAGTCACGCTTATCGCAGAAATCTTTTATCTTTTCTTTCAATTCATGTATCTTTGTTTCTTGGTCTTTTGGCATAAATTAATTAGAACTATGAGACTTTTAATTTTATCTGTTTTGATTAGGGAAGTTCTTCAAGAACTCTTTCATCCAGGGAGTATAATTTTCTTGGCTTAGATTCATCCCAGTCCCTGTCAACAGCCCAAACTGTAAATATGCCTGCCTCTAATGCCTCCTTAGGAACCTGAAATGTACCTTGTTCTTTAATTATATTTTCTCTCAGCATTTCAATTCTCTTTCTAACACCCTTTCCGTCATAATACTCTACAAATGCAGCAAGGTCAAAAGCATCATTGTCCTTAAAAGTGACACAAGAGTTTTCGCAGCCATGATATTTAGGGCGTTTCCCGATACTGCTCACTCCCTCATAAAGCAGCATGCCTGCAAACACCAGTAAGATATTTGCTGCATAAGCCAAATAATTAGGTTGTTTTTTGGTTTTCATTTTACTTCATTTATTTTTATCTTTCTTTATATATTGCCATGGCATATCTTAAAAAATCTGGGAAGGTATTTCCTTCAGTTGTTTGATATCCAAATGCTGCAACCATTGCTCTTGCATTCTCGTCTCCCTTCAAAGCCTGCTCCAACTCCTTTATAAACTCCAACTCAACTTTTTCAATTCTGCTGCCCTTCAGTTTTTCCATAGCCTGTTCATCCAACTTGTCTAAAAAAGGAGACATTAGGACTTTACATCCGGGCTTTACCACCCTTATCATTTCTGATAATATGCTTCTTGCCATTTTCTTGGTATCTTCTACTTCCCTCCAAAGGGGCACTGTAACAGCAACCTGATGGCTAGAAAATGTATCAGCAAGAATGTTCACGCAATTTGAAATAACTAAATCATATTCATTATTCCCTCTCATTATAGAACCTTCCCATGGATATTCATTTGTAACATTTTGCCTGATAAACCAGTCTCCAGCAGGAGCTTTTGAATCAATCCCTTCTGCTTCTATGCCTTTTTCTCTTAAGTATCTGACAAGATTAGCCTCTCTTCCGCATCCAACATCGAGAACTTTCTTTCCTCTAAGCTTTTCTATATCCTCATCTTCCAGTCCAAGCATAGCCATTTGCCACCCTGCTGAGTAGCAGATTATTCCTTCGCTTGCTTCCAGCTCTCTTTCATCGCTGAATTGCTCGCTTCTTAACACTCTTTCCAATTTCATCTTAAAACATCAGAACTCTTTATTTGTATTTTTCTTAAGATTTAGGGGTTTTTAAGGCTTTTCTATGCATTAACTATTCCCAGAGATATAGAAATATAATTCTTATTAGAAGGACCGTCTCTGATATAATCTCTTATTTGACAGAGATTTTTAACAGGCAGGTTTTCTTCTAAAATTTCTTTTCCGTACCTTCTGACAAAAGTAAGTTGAAATTTTTCTAATCCAGAATCGCTATCTGGTTTTCTGTAATAGCATACTCCAGTGTGCTCTCCAATAGTGCTTGCAATTTCCTTTCTTAATTCATTTTCTTTAATAGCTTCAGCCCAGTCTCTTTCAAGTTTGGCTTGTTTTATATACTTCCGGATTTTTTCTTTTTCTTTCTCTCTTGTCATGCCAAGCTCTCTATCCTCTGTAGCAAGAGCAATTAAGCCTGTGATAGAAGCTATGCCTCTCATAAAATCTCTTCTTGAAATTCCCATAAAAAATAAATATATTTTAAATTTATAAAAATATAGGTAATATAGAACAATAATTTTCTCTTTTATTCAGCTTCGTTTAGAACATCCATACATTCATGATATTTCTTCCAGCCGCCCATGTCATAAATCCCATAAATAACCCTTGCTTGTTCAGATCTCATGCCTTCAGTAAGTCCTGCTTCTTTTAAAATCCTGAAACACTCTTTCATGTCATCTATTTCTCCAGAATCTAGTTTATCACTACCAATTGCTTTCATAAATCCTTCTAAGTTCATGGTTCTGTTTGTTGTCTTATCTTTTTATATATTTCTGCAGATTTAGGCTTTTTTATTTTCCTATTCCTTCTATTCTGGCAAAAATATTTGTTTAATCAACTCCAACAAGATCTTCGTAAACTCTTGCCTCAATGCTCCTGACGTCTTGGTCCTCTAACTGAGCCCTCTCTGGGTTTTCTTCATAAGCAATAACACACTCTCTTCCAATTAAATCATGGTTATCAGCCACTCCGAACTTGGCCTTTAACTCCTCAAAAGCTTCTGCAGAAGGCTCGTACCAAAGATTTCTTTTACTTCCTGTTTCATCTAAGTCTATAACCAGATAGCAGCACAACCGCCCATCAGGATGTTTATACAAATGATTGATCCTTGCGAACTGCGTTTGAACAGCCATCTTTATTATAAAACCTGCCTCTTTTTAACTTTTATTGCAGTAAAAAACAACCTTCCCGCGCATAATTAAGATGTTACTATAAAGTAATAACAAATAGAAAGATTTAAAAACCTTTATGTATTATGTTTTTTATGGCATTCAATATAGGCAGAAGAAAAAGGAATATTGCAGTAATAGTAACTCTAGCTGCAATGGTAGTTCTAGCAGCAATAATAGCAAGTTTAACTCTTCAATTCAGCATAATAGAAAATCTGGTTATGAGCTGGGTTTTAACTGCTTGTTATTCTGTATTTGCTTTCTGGATGGTAGGAGAGCCTATAAGAACAATTAAAGTAGAAAAGCCAGTAATAAAAAAAGTTCCAATTCAGATTCCTATAGAAAACAAAACCATAGAAGTAATAGAAACGCCAGTTGAAGTTCCAATTCAGATTCCTATAGAAAACAAAACCATAGAAGTAATAGAAACGCCAGTTGAAGTTCCAATTCAGATTCCTATAGAAAACAAAACAATAGAAGTAGTTGAAAAGCCAGTAATCCAAAGAGTTGAAGTCCCGGTTTTAATAAAAGAAAAGTTTAATTTTCCAAAATTCAAATATACAGGATCAAGCCAGACAAAAACTTTCCATAAAAGAAACTGCAGGTTTGGAAAAATGATAAAAAAGGAGTATAGAGTCCAGAACAACTATTTTGCTTGGTTTGAAATAAATGACTTCAAGCCATGCAAAGCATGCATGAAATAAAAAAGAAAGTTTTTCTACGCTGCTGCTATTTTTCCAGCCCTCTTTCTATTTGTTTTTCAAGCTGCCCTACTGGAACCCCAACATCCAAAGAAACAGAGTTTTGAAATCTCGCTCCTCCAAATCTCCTTCTTACTCTATTTTAGAGATAGGCATTTTAAACTACATCGTTACTTAAGATTTTTATGTTAGGATTACAGCTCTTTTCCAACAATTTCTTCATGCCCTTTTTCTGCATGTATCAATGCAACAAAGAGATTCTTGACGTTTGCATTTTCTGCATTTTTCAGAAATTGATTGTAGAGTTTAATAGCGTGGCTTTCTAGTTCATGAGTTCTTTTTAAATCTTTTTCAACACTTCCCTTGCTTTTTTCTCCTTTTAAGTCCGGAAGCTCAATTCCAAGAAATTTAGAAGCCAATTCTGCATGCTCTTGTTCAACTCTCGCGAATTCTTTGTACATACGGTTGTACTTGGAATACTTTTCCTGTTTTCCCATAACATCCGTGTAATAAGCTGTTGCATTAACCTCTAACTTTAGTGTTTCTTCTATATCCTTCTTTTCCTGCTCGTTTAACTCACTTTCCCATAGTTTAGAAAATTCTTCCACAGGTCTAAGGTAGTTTTTAGGAGCTCCGCAAAAAGCACAGTCTTCTGCCTGCTCCCCTATATAGGGTTCTCCGCATATCTTGCATACGTATAGCATTATCATAAAATCTTTTGGAAACAAAGGTTTTTATTGTTTTTGGTTTCTAATTTATCTAAGGCTGCTCCACTGCCACCTTTCAACAGCCTCGCAGAATAATAGTCCATATTTGCAGACAACTTCTTTTCCAAAATAATAAATTGCAGATACCCATGCTACTGCTGTAACATATGCCCCCAATTTGAATAGAAGGCCAGCTTCTTGATTTTCTAATTTATTCTGAAGAGATTCCATATATGCTAAAGACAGAGAATTATAAATATTTTTCTAAACTAAGAACAAGACAACAGCAGCAATTAAAGCTATAACAGCCAGAATCCACAATATCTTTTTTGCTATTTTAAACCCAATTATAAACAGCAAAATTGCCACAGCAAAAGTCAACAGGGGATAGGTCCTGCTTATAGTGTATAAATCCATAAACTATTAATGAAAAAGTATTAATAAACTTATGTTATTTTTTTGAAAAGAATTCCATTGCAGGGCAGCATATTCTCCCCTGTTTGCAGTGAGGGCAGGCTAGCTTTCCATAAATTACAGGGTTTACGACAAACCAAGAAAAAACAGGATAGATGATGGCTATTAAAATCCAGGCGTTAAAACCCCTTGAAATAAGAAGGAGAATCCCAACTATTAATGGGACAATTGTTACAAGCATTTGAGGCAGAAAGTCTTTCCATTTAAGTTCTCTTTTAAAATTCTTGGGGTCTCCTTTGTTGAAAAATACTCTTGCAATAACCCCTTTTCCAAAAGCGCACCTCTTTCCATAATAATAGCAGTGCCTGCACCCTTCTCTATAATTGCTAAATTCAAGAATAATAAGATAAACTAGGAATAACACTCCGGTAATCCAGCTTAAAACAAACATAATATATGCTCCTGCAACATAAACCAAAATCATTAATAGGTTTATAAGAAGAACCATCCATAAGGGATATTTCTCACAACTCTTTTTATCTTTTTTCTTTTTTTTCATAAAATAAGCAAGAATCAGGACTTTTTATTCTTTTCTTAAACCTATTAATCTGTCTTTTTCATACAGCTTTCTGTTATTTCCGCTTATTCCTGCGACTCCTTCTTTGTTGTTTGTTTTTCCAAAACAGCAAATCCATATCTGCCTTAAAAAAGGTTGATGGGTTGTAGAGAGATAGTCCTTATCAGGTATCCATATAGGAAGATTATTTATACCCTCTTTTAACATTAATTGAGCGTAATCTTCTGCAACATCTTTAAATGCCCAATTAGGAATTGTAAATTCATGAATTCTAAAACAAGGCAAAATCATATTTCCAGTTTTATCTTGATACCTTAATTCCCTTCTGTTGGGAAAAACAACTATTCTATTTTTATAGAGTCTATGCGAATCTTTTTTTGCAGTCTTCTTTGTCTCTTCAAAAAAATCGTCAGTAAAATAAATTTCTTGCCCCAAACGGGTAGCGCTAACAGCAGCATCAAGACCTTCGTTTTGACGTAGGAGCGGAGAGTCAAACAAAAATAACAAATCCCTTCCACTATAAAGAACAGCCTCTTTTGTACGTGTTCCGTTTTTTCTTAAAAAGTCTCTTGTACTTTTTCCAGCATAGAGTCTTCCAAAAGCAAGGTCTCTTAAGCTTATAGCATCAAAACCTTCTTCCCTCAATACACATATTCCTTCATTATACGGCAGTTCGTCAGTTACTCCGATAGTTCCAAGACCTTTTACTTCGAATTTTTCTATACTCACTTTAATTTATCAGAACTCCTCTTCTCCGGGCATTTTTACATAGCATTAAGGGTTTTTAGAATTCACGGTTTTGGAAAGGCTTTTAAATAGTTTATTTTTACTTTATTTATGGTAGAAAGAAAATGCAAGGATTGCGGAAAGGTATTTGAAGATAATAAAAAAAGCAGATATCCCCGAAAGTATTGTTCTAAATGCTCTGCTCAGAGAAAAAAAGATTACGAAACTGTTTACTTAATTAAAGCAGAAGATTGTGAAGAGTGTTAGTTTCTTTCTTTATGCCTTATGAAAATTCCCACTCCAATTAATATAATTCCCGCTGCTATTAATATAATTCCTCCTGTAGTCTGAATGTTTTTAATCATTATTCCAAGCAGTATTAAGGCTATCCCGGGAATAGCAAGTCTTGCATGAGATATCTTATCAGATTTTAATGCCTGAGTTTTCTTAATTTCTTTCTTTTTCCTGTTCTTTTTTTTCATGTTTCTAAAAATGTTGCAACAAGCATATACTAAACAAGAATAGCCGCCGCATCTTTTTTATTTATAGAGGTTTTAAGGGTTTATATAATTAGTGTTTTAAGCAGCAATTATTGAAATATATAATATATATTATAAAATATATATTGTAGTATACATAATTTGCAAAAAAAAATAAATAAAAAAGCCAGAACCCTGTTTCAGCAACTTTTGGAGTCGGGTAATGAAAAATTTGAAAAGTTACCGGGGTGCAGGGTCTGGCTCCACTATAGGAATAGTCAATTGTGAGCAATAGAAAAAAGAGCCTCGCGCCACGGCGAAGAAAAAGCAAAGAAAAAAGAAAGGGCGCGAGGCTCTTCCACACGGAGGTGTGGTATTTATAACTGGGCTCGCGCTGAACGAGGCCAGTGAATCTTAGAAAGGGCAGGGCCCTGTTTGGACGTGTCAGAACATCACAAAACAAGGGCCCAGTACCCAAAGACATCATCAAAAAATAAGGGCTTGAATCAGCTTAGGTATCTTACTCTGTAGGATTCGTAGATTTTCGAATATTTTAAAGACACCATAGACCAAAACAAGCTCAGGTGATAGGCATAAGCGGGCTTCTCTAAAGAAAAGAGTCAGCCACAAAAAATACATTTAAGAGAAGCCCGATTCTAAGTGGAAATCACCAATATAAGACCATGAAAAGAATGAGCATTCGGCATTGACATGGAGGAGAAGTGGTGCCAAAGGCCCAGTTGAAGCAGATAATATATAATTTTAAGGATAATTGCAGGTGGCTCCTAAGGAGAGCAAGAGTACGAGAGATTCCCCTAATAGGAGCCCCTTTTGCAACAACCATTGAATGAAATATTAAAAAAGATAAAAAAGCCCCTCTGCCGAATTCCGTGCGGAGGAGAGAGTCTAAGAATCCAGAGAGGGGCGCGAAGTTAACTTCAAACCTCTTATACTTAGGGTATGAAGCCGAATTTTAAAGGAGGCGGGCTCTTCCCATATCATCCTCCTTGATATTAATGGGAAGAGCCCCCAATTGGCAAAGATTCCAGATAAGATTATGATTGCCAGCCTCTCTAAACGATAGAGAAGCTAGTTCTAAAAGAAAAGGCTCCTTTCAGAAAGAGACTCTTGTACATGGGTAATAATAGATAATAGCAACCCCCTTATAGTCTCTCCAGTAAAGAGAAGAAAATTTGAATCTAAAGAGGTGCCCTAGAACTGAACCCGTCGAGGGATTCTACTCTCGAAGTTAACTTCAAATTATCAACTATTACTGTGATTCAAACAATCTAATTTGGAAGGAAAGGGTCCCTATAGCTAGGGCACGCGTCTTTACACAATGCTCAAGGGACCCTTTATCCCGCGTCAGTATGATTGCGGACCTCTCGCTGGAAATTCAAGAAGAAATCCACCTAAGAGGTCCTTAGTCCCACCACCTTCAGTACCATCCTCCTGCGTCCTTTTGGGATTTTATCAGAATAATAAAGATATAACTGCAGGGTTCAATTAAGAGGGACACAGAGTACAAAGAAAGAGAGTCTCACTCTTGAAGCCCCGCAAGACCTTGGATGATATAACTATAAGAAATAATTATGGCTCTCCAAGGATTTCGCGCGGACGAAGGTATATTCCCTTTTGTCCAGAATAAGAAAAGAGCCTCTGGGTTGCGGAGGAGAGGGAGAAGCGGTACCAGAGGCTCTGAGGGAGCAATTGATATAACTGCAGCCCTCCCCAGGACTTCGTTGCGGAGGAGAGGAATTCGAAGGAGCCCAAGAAGGGCTGCAAAACCGATAACTCTACACAGGATAGTAGAGCAAAGTAAGGGTCCTGGCTTTTATTATAAAGAAGAGGGAATCTCTATAATATCTGCAGAGGATCCTTATGGCCATAGTGACATATGATAGCAACCCCTTCAGGAGCTTCACAGAGGAGAGGGACGATTTAAAAACCCTAGAGGAGCTGTTAACATAATAACATCAGGATATTATGAATGAATATATTATTGCTGGCTCCTCGTATACACAAAGGAACCAGGATCCGAATGGATCGGACGTCACCTACAAAGGCAAAGGACTCAAATGCTTTTGCAGGGGATGAAGGAAAGTTATGAAAGTTCCAAGAGTGCCTTTTTCAGGGTTTTCCAAGCCTAAAAGACTATTTTGTTCAGAGACGCTCAAGTCTGGTAAATAATAAGGAGCCATCTAGCTGTCTTCTTAGTTATCTATGAATCATCTTCATAGTTTTTCTGCATTATCCCTTCAGTCTGTGTATGTTTCTGTTTTCACTATAATCTTTTCTGTTGTCTGTGTATGTTGTTCAATTGAAGATTAAATCTTCAGTTGCAGATATTTTTTGATTAAAATTTTAGTATGATATAACAAGGGTTATTTAGTTAATTTACCTATTAGCCTATCCTTCTATAAATATTTTTCGTATATTCTTACCTAAAACAAGCTTTAAATACTTTTCCTTCTTTTATTAATTATGCATAAATCAAAGAAGAGGGTGAAGGGCAAGAAAAATATAGCTGCAATTCTGGCTGCAATTCTTATCCTGATTTCAGGATTTTTGTTCCAGTTGTTTAATTTTGAGTTTCTTGGAAGAGAGTGGGCAATAGAAAGGGCAGTAATGTTCAATTTGATAACTGAACTTGACACTTTAAACCTTCCTGGAAATTTAGAAAACGTAGTTATTTTAATGGTTGTTGTCTATTTTATAATTTTAGCATTGTATCTTCTTAATGGCTTTTCTATACTTTCTGATAAGTTTTCTCTTATAGCATCTCTTCTCACTCTCCCTTATCTTTTTTTAGGCGTATATTTTGTTTCTTCTTTAAACAAACAAATTTCTCTCCCTATTTTGGGAAATGTGGCAAGTGTAAGCCTTGGTTTAGGAACCTACATTCTCCCGATAATAGCAGCAGGCTACTTGCTGCTGAAGAACCCCATAAACAACCATATATACTTTAAATAGAAAGATAATTTAGTATTGTAGCAAAGCCAACCCATATTAAATAAGGAAGCAATAAATAAGCTGATTTTTTATTTACCTTATAAGTTGCAAGTATCATAAAAACTATTGACAATTCAAGGATTATTATTTCTATAAACGCTAGAAAAGGGGATTTAAGATAAAAGTAAAAGTAACTCCATAAAATATTTAGAAGAAAGTTCACTCCAAAAACTAATGCCAGTTTGTTTCTGCTTTTTGCGTTTATCCAGGAAAAATATAAAGATAATGCTATTAAAAAAAATAAGATGTTCCAAACAATTGGAAATACCCATCCAGGAGGAGTTATTGAAGGCTTTACTGACTCGTACCACTCTCCTTCTGTATTCCCAGAAGTAAACAAACTGCCGAGAGCAGCAACGCCATAAACGATTAATAAGCTTACAATCAACACTTTCCAGTTTATTTTTTTAAGTATCATTTTTTCCTCTTGGCATCTTCAAATATAAATAATTCATCAACTGTTGTTTTTAAAATCTTCGCAACATCATGAGCCAACTGTAATGAGGGATTATATTTGCCTTTTTCCAGGAAAACAATAGTTTCTCTTCTAACTCCTGCTTTTCTAGCTAAGTCTTCCTGAGTAAGGTTATGCCTTGCTCTGAATTCTTTTATTCGTGTTTTCATCCTATTATCCCTTTGCAGTTTTTGCTTCCGCATTTACATTTAATTTTAACTAAAATGTTTTCATTTGAATAATCTCCAGTTATTTCTTCTCCTTTTTTAATATTCCTTAATGCAACATCTCCCTTTTTTGATGTTTTTGTATTTGCATCACATGAATGGTTTACATAATTTGCAGGGGATTTAAATAGAACATATTTTCCATTAATAAACGAAACATATCTTTTTTGATTTTCAGAAAGTTTTTTCACCTGCTTTTCTGTCAATTTTTCAGAGCAAGTGGAATAGTCAATAACAACCTCCCCTTTTTTAAAATCCCGATTAGCAAATACACCTTTCCCATGTATCTTTGACTTCTTTATAATTATATCTTTCATCTTTTCCCTTAGTCTCTTACTACATCTGTTTTTGATTGTAGTAGGCCCAAAATATTAAAAACAATAAAGCCATACACCCCACTGTGACACTTGTTGCCTGGCTCACATCTCTGAAAGGTATCAATTCATCAGACAAAAATCCAATCAATAACAATAAGTAAAGTGAGACATAGAATGTCAGAGAACTGGCTTTTTCCATAACTTTTCTGCTTCTTTCATCTTTCAACGGATACCCTTCTCTTAAGTCTCTATTGCCCCTTCTAAAAACAATAACAGCAAATGTCAGTATAATGAGAGCAATCATGATTCCTAAGATTCCTCCCATGATTTCCCCGCTCCTAAAAGAGCCTAAAGAGAACAATGCTCCGGTTACAATGACAAATAAGCTTATTATCACTATGACTGTAAGCCTTATTCGTTCGGTTTTTCTTGCCTTCTTATTTTGTTTCATTTTTCTAACTTTTTGTTATATTTAATTAACATTATGTTAGAAATAAATAACATCAGTATTTAAATGTTTTGGTTTTCATCTCTTTAAGAAAGGATGAGGGGCATCTTGCTGGGTAAAGCTGTATATATGTATAAGAAGATCTTTTTTTATGGAGCATAATCTGTAAAAAATCTCAGAGCTGTCTTCATGATTATACCAGGGATATCTTAAAAGGTCTCCGGCATTTTTCATAAAATTTAATGCCCCATTTGCTTGGGTGACCAATGAAAGGTAAGCAGGAGTGGCATTATTCCCCTCTCTTGCAGTAAAGAACGCTTCTCCTAAATCCCTGAATTCACTGATAACCCTGTAAACCTCAATCCCTTCTGGAACAAGCAACTTTATATTTTTTATTAGAAGCTTTTCACTATCTCCAACTTCAACAATATCCCCTTTTCTTTCCAGTCTTTTTACAATTTCCGGAGTTTGTTCAAGAAGCCAGCGAGTTACATGAGCTATATTCTTAGCCATAAATCTGGATTATTTCTTTCTTTTTAATGATTATGGTAGCAGAAAGATTGTTTTATCTCTTCATAAAAACTCTTGAGTCAGGAGAAAGAAGATAAACATGATCTTCTTTACTTCTCAGTCCCCTGTAAATTTTCTGCAGAAATTCTCTTCTTGACTTGTCAACATAAAAGCTGTTGTAGTGTTTTTCATTTGTCAGTCTCAGGACTTTCCAGAATAAAGAGCTTACATTTGGAAAAGGGTATCTTGTTAAGATTATGCTGTTGCACATTTCTCCCGGGAAGTCAGCTCCTCTGCCGCATTTGGTTGTATAGAGTATATCAATCTCCCCTCTCTTGAATTTTTCAACTTCTTTTTCTGCATCCACCTCCCTTAGTTTTTCCTGTGTCGTTATTTTTAAATTATAGAGCCTTGCCTCGCTCTCAGTAGGCAGGTCTTTGAAAGCAGTAACATGAACTAATGCAGGCCTTATTGCCTGTGCAATGCATCTTGACAGCGAGAAAAGGTATTGCCCTCTGTTGAGTTTTCCATTTTGAAAATTAGCATATCTGCAATTAAGTTCGTATCCTGTTTTGAACTCTCTTATTTCTCCAGGCATTTTTGTTTCAGCTTCAATAACCTTGAAATTCGATATACCGAAAATCTCTTTAAGAACTTCTCCAGAGTGAAGGGTTCCTGACATTAGTACAAGAACTTTGTTTTTATTCAGCAGCTCCTGAAATCTTTTTTCGAGATTTGTCGTTACTAGTTTAACAAACAAATCTTTCTCCTCTCTATAAAAGGATAGGTAAGTTTCCTCGAAAAAACCAGAAAAAGTTCTGGCTACTTTATCGCAGTGATAGCAGTAATTTTCCTCGTCACATTCGACAAAGTTCATCAAATCCGAGTCTAAAAATTTCTTTAATATGCTGAGTATTTTTGTTTCTCTTAATGGGATAATATCCTCATTCACCTCTTTGTCTTTCAAAACCTGGTTGACTAAACTTATTATGTCGTTAATTATCTTGTTCGTTTCTGCATCTTCAGGATATAAAGAACCAAGGGCAAAATTAAGCCTATTAAGATTAATTTTTTCCTGATTCGATAAGTTGTCGAGGAATTCATCGCATTCGTCAATAATCTCCAGGTCTGTCGAAGGCTTTCTGTTCATTAATGTTTCAATTTTATATTTTTCGCTGTTGAATATTATAACATCAGAGTCAATGTAAGAGTCAAACTGGTTGTAGTAGCCGCATCCAGGTTTTCTTTTGTACAAAGTGTATTCTCTGTCCTCCAGCCCTTTGTATGTTTTTTTGACAGCGTCTTCTAATAATCCTAAGTCAATCTCACTAGGAACTATGGGGCTCCAGTAAGGGCATATAGGGGCTATTGAAAGCCTTCTTACGCTGCGTGCGCTGTTAAAGCTAGAAACCCTCACTTTTGGATTTTTTTTCAAATAAGTCTTGATTTTTCCAAAATTCTTTTCTTTTATCTCTATTCTGCATGGAAGAAAAGGATTATCACAATTCTCTTTTTTTCTTTGAAAGTTATTTTTGTGAAAAAATCCTATATCTGCAAGTGTAGAATTTTTTTCTGTTTTTTCAAAATCAATTTTTTCTTCATCCAGAAAAGGACATCTATGATTCTGCCTTCCTGTTATTATCTCTATTCTCATTTTCTGTCCATTTTTCATAAGCCAGTTTTTGTTCGTGTAATCGTTTTCATACTGTTTCTGGAGAGCCTTAACTGGAACAACAACACTCGCTCTTCCTGTTTCTTTTGCGATATTTAATGCGATAGCAGATTTTCCAGTTCCGCAAACTCCTTTTATGAAAATAACTTTCGTTCCTTTTTTTATTTCTTCAACAACTTCTTTTACAACATCTTCTTGGGTTTTTCCATTGGAAAAAACAAGAGGCTTAAGAAACTCTTCTCTTCCGCCGGTTTTTTGATATAGGCTCCACATTTTAAAAGAGTATTACAGAAAGAGGTTAATAAAGATTATTGTAGCTTCATGCTTTTTTCGTCTTTTCTTTTTTCACTATAGATTACCTGCAAGGCGAATCCAGCTAGGAATATAACAAATGCAATGAAATATATGATTGTTCCTGTGGCATCCTCCAACATATAGGCTCTTACACTTCCAATTAAAAATAAAAACCCTCCTATTAAAAACCAGATGTTTGAATTAACAATCTTTTTTATCTTGGTGTTATCCATATCCCTATTAGCAAACGAGAGTTTTTAAGTTTAACTTTTGATTTATAATCCAAAATTACTGATAAAATTTTCAATAACCCTGTATTCTTCTAAAAAATCATTGCCCTTCCCTGTTAAGGAGAAAGTTTTCTTCTCTTTTTTATCCACATCCAGCTTTATGAAATCCTTTACAATTAATTCATTTATATATTCTTTAAACATTTGAGGAGAAAGGTTGGAAGAATAGAGAAGACGGGTAGGTTTTATGTTCCTGTGTTTTCTGATTGCCATTAAAATATCTTTAATAACATCTAGTCTTTCTCTTTTCTTAGTCATCTTCCTATAATCTATTTTTTTTAGTCGCACTCATAACGCCGTATAAGAGCAAAATAAAAATGATAATATTCAGGACATAAATTCCAATAACCCCTCCTTTGTGCCATTCAAAAAATGTTGCAACCAAAAAATTAGCAATCCACGCAAGAAGGTTGAGGAAAATAACAACCATGTATAATCTAAGGAATCCTTTTTCTTTTGATTTTTTATATTTAAACAAGCTTATCGAACTCGCAAATATAAATAAGACTATCTGAAGCAGGAACATAAAAAAATAAGTTTTCCATAAGTAATCTAAAATAACAATCACAATTGCAAGCAGGTACAATACAAACATCCTTATATTGAACAAAGAACTATAAAATCCCCTTCCCGGCTCAAACCTCTTCCATAATAAGCTGTAAACAAGACAAAATCCTGCCATAATAAGGAAAAATTCAAATACCCCTTTTATAATAAGTGAGTATAGTTCATTAAAACTTCCGATAGAACCTGCCAGTCCGAGAAGATATCTCATAATAAAAGCAAGTCCATAAAAAAAGAAAGCATTTCTAAAATATCTTATGCCTCTATGCATGCTTAATTTAAACAGACGATTGGTTCTTAGGACTATTGCAAAACAAATTAAGCCGATTATAATAGTGTAGACTAATTTAAATATCTCTTTATTCTGCCATACAAATTCGTATATATTCATAATCCCTCAACCTTTTTTATTTATTTAAATTTTTATATAAAGAAATATAGATTATTGCTATATATCTTATTTATTTATTTTTTCTTCTGATGATTTATAAAAGCATTTCCTTTATATTTATTATAAAGGATTTTCAAAACGAGGCAAGTTTTGCACCACTCTTTTACCTTGCCTCTTCCTTTCAATCACTCGAGAAAAATCAGGCCTGTGTAAATAAATTCAAAGCAGCCCTTCCTGAACATGGGCCTGATGGATTTCTAACACAACTTATTTAAACAGGTTCGTACAATCTGTTAGATGAATAAAGAGGAAAAAATCTATTGTTATTGTCTTAGAAGATATTGTTCTTTAAAAGACATTCAAGCATGGAATGAAGGGGAATCTAAAGAGCTTAAAAAATGGTTTGGTTTTGGTTTTTTTAATCATTTGTTTGTAAGTCAGGATAATATTGTGAGGCTATACTACAATTATGAAGAAGGAGAAAAATTTTGGGAAGCTTTGCAGAAAAACTTAACCGAAGAGCTGTTTGATAACCTCTGTGATAGTTTTTTTCAGTTAATAGAAGAATCAAAAACAACTAATTTAGAAGAAGAGCTTTTTAAAATAACTGTAAAATGCTGGCCAATCTTGACTGTGTTCGATGAAATCTCCAAGTATCCAGAACTAGCAACAGAATATATGTTGAGGAGATTGGCAAGAATAAGGAATTTAACAGAAGCCTTCTCGTATGAACTTTCAAAAAGATTAAACCACGAGAACCTGCCTAAAGACTATATTCTATTTAAAGGGAATTTGTTGTTCAAACCTTTTACAGATTTTATAAAAGAAAATAACGTGGTGATAAAAGATGAATAAACAAGAATTTTTGAAAAATGCAGAGCAATTAGCAAGAAGGGCTCATGAAGGACAAAAACAAGTTTCAGGAAAACCCTATTTTGAACATCCAAAAGAAGTAGTAAATATTTTAAAACAATGGAATCAGGATGATGAAGTAATTGCAGCAGGTTATCTACACGATGTTGTTGAAGACTGTGAGATCTCCTTAAAAGAAATTGAAAAAGAATTTGGCAGGAGAGTAGCCCATTTAATAGATGGAATGAGCTGGATAAGAAATAAAGAGTCTGGAAAAAAAGAATGGGATTCTACTTATAAAAATTTTGTAAAATGGTCTAAGAGAGAACCAAGTTTAGTCTTAATAAAAACGGCGGATATGCTATCAAACATCCCAAATCTTCATGTTGTTAGTCATAGAGATTGGGTAATCAATAAATCTTATCCAAGAGATATGACTTTTTATATTCCTTTAATAAAAGAAGTAGGTTTAGTTAAAGAGGCCGATAAGATAATAAAAGAGTTTCATAAATATACAAAAAAGAGAGTTAAATCAGTTCTTTATGATTATATTTCTAAGAAAGATTTAAATAAAATTAAGATGAACTTAAAAAGAAACAAAAATGAATAAACAAGAATTTTTGAAGAAAATAACAACAGAGCTGAAGATAGCTAAAAATTCTGAATATACTATACGCAACTATATACTATTTAACTCCTCTCTTCTTGAATTTTCAAAAAAATCTCCAGAGGAAATAAGTTCAGATGACATTAAGACATACATGGCTGAAAATATGACAGAAAAATCTTCTTCTACTACCATCTTGTTCTTGGCAGCAGTTAAGTATGCTTACCTAACTCTTTTAAACAAAGATGTTACCTCTTCTATTAGACGGCCAAAAAAAGAAAAGAAGATTCCGACTGTTCTTTCTAAAGAAGAAGTAAAAAAACTGCTGTCATCTATAACCAATAAAAAAAGCTATCTAATGATTTCTATGCTTTATGCTTGCGGATTCAGGGTTTCTGAATTAACAAATCTGAAGATATCTGACTTAGAATTTAATGAAAAAATAGGGCACGCCCGCCAGGCAAAAGGACGCAAGGACAGGGCATTCAACATTCCAGAATTTCTCATTCCAGCTCTTCGGGAGCAGACAGAAAAGCAAAAATCGTTAAATCAGGAATATCTTTTCACAGGCCCAAAAGGAAAGCTCTCTTCTAGGAACCTCCAGAAGATTGTGAATAAGGCAGCTAAAAAAGCAGGAATTGAAAAACAAGTCCATCCTCATACTTTAAGGCATTCATTTGCAACTCATCTATTGGAAAACGGAACAGATATAAGGATGATACAGGAATTATTAGGGCACGTCAATCTTTCTACAACACAAATATATACCCATATTTCAACAGAAGAATTAAAGAAAATTAAGAGCCCTATTGACAGCCTGATGGAAGGTTAGGCTGCAGATGCTCGTTTAGCTCTTGCTTCTAAACCTTTGTTATAGTAATGTCTTAAGACAGGATGATATTTGGAAGGTTTCTCTCTGCCTTCAAATCCATCTGCAAAAGCCTCATAATCTTTTGTTTCATAACCCGCTCTCTTGAACGTATCTGTGAAATTGGCATCCAGAGACTTTCTGTCAATATATATCCTTCCCCTTGGATGACTGAATGTGATGAGGCTGCTGCCTGGTCCAGTAATAAGGAGTAACTTTACATCTTTAATATCCGTCCTGTATCTATAAGCTACCCACGCTCTTATTATTCCCATATCCATTTTATTTCCTCTTGATGAAAGAATGATTTTTAATTTTTAAATACTTTAAATCCCACTATAACACAATTAATGTAAAAAAAGCCCATTAAAATAGGTTCTATACTAAAAAGATTGCCCATGATGATGACAAATTGCAAGATATAATATGCTGCAATTAACAGAAATACGCTTATGAAGATTCTTAAGGAGTAATTAATTGCTTTTTCTCTTTGAGTAGGCTCTTTGTTTGTTCTGTTATCAGTTAACTGGTTTTCTCCTTGAACAGTCATCTTCTTTCCAATTAACCCATTTTTTTAAATGTTTCTATGCTGCATCTGCATATAGTTTAAAGTCAGGGCGTGAAGACACTCTTTCTGTTAGCAATTCATTCCTAAATTGAAGGCTATAGGAATGCACTTCTTCATGGTTTTCTGTATTTTCAACCTGCCCTATAGGAGGACCTGTTCCGATTGTTATCGAATGTCTGAAGAATTCATATTCTCCTCTCACTTCCCAGCCTTTTCCATGAGGAAGGTAAGACAGGGGAACAAAATTAAACAAAGGCCCTTTATATTTGTCTGATTTTGTTCTTAGATAATCAGGAAGATAAATTCTTCCCGGTCTTTGATAAGAGTCTTTTAACCTATCTGACAATTTTTTCTTTTTTCCCATACAATAACTCTTAAATATAGGTTTATATTCTTTTTTATATGGAACAGATATGGATTTGGTTTTTTGTTGTTGTAGTCATATTTATTATTTCTATTTTCGGATTAAACTCTTTAGCCAATTATAAATTAGAGGAATTTTATGATAATTATTATGAAGTTGCCTGCAAAGAGCAATCCTGGGATCAGTTGTGCTCTCAGACAGGGGGATGTTACACTTCTTGCGGCTCTGCTTGTCCTCCAGAGCAAAAACTTCCGGTTTTAAGGACCTTTGATTTTTTTAAACAAAAATCATGTATTACTGTGTGCGTTCCTCAGTGCGTCTGTAAATATGGTTATGAATTTAATGAAGAAACAGGCTGCACAAAAAGATAAATTTATTAACACTTTGTTTCTAGTAAAGAGATAAAAGAGGTAAAAATGAACGAAACCACTTCAGAATTAGGAGGGATTATCCAAGAGAATATCGTTAATCCTTATTCCTCATTTATAAATTCCCTTCCTGAAAGTTATCAAATAATCTTCAATATTTTCATATATGTTATCTTAATTGCCCTTTATGGGATATTCGTATTTGAATTTTACAGGTTCTTGGCAAGAAAAAACATCCTGAGGATTAATTTAAGCAAGTATAACACCTCAACCCATCCATTTTTAAAGAAGTTTTTTGCAGCATTGTTTTTCCTTATAGAGTATGTAATTATCCTGCCCGTCTTGGTATTTTTCTGGTTTGTTGTCTTAGCTTTCATGCTCCTGCTTCTTTCAGAGTCCAAGTCAGTTAACCAGGTTCTTTTGGTTTCAGCTGCAGTTGTTGGAGCAATAAGAATAATTTCTTATCTCAGTGAAGAAATGGCAAAAGAAGTTGCCAAGCTATTTCCACTTACAGTTCTTTCAATCTTCCTATTAAGCCCCGATTTTCTTAGTTTCGGTTCTGTGCTGGAAAAATTAGCACAAGTTCCGTTATTTTTAACACAGATATTCTTTTACTTAATTTTCGTAATTTTCTTTGAAATTTTTATACGCGCAGTTTACACATTGACTTTCTTATTTAAGAGGCCCGAGGATCAGGAGATAGAAGAAGTGGAAGAAGCAATAAAAGACCAGGAAGATTAATTTTTTGGAGGATTTCTTTCAACAACTCGGTAATGGGTGTAAAACTCTTTTCCAACGCCATTTCCAAAAGGTTTTATTATGTCTCCACTCTGGAAAATTGTAAGAATATAATTAGCATCTGGAGGCATGTTTTGATCTCCGCGAAAAGGAAAAGGAATGCGCACCTCTGTGTTTTTTCTGCCTTGCTTTCCATTAACAACATAAACAAGATTTCTTCTCTTTGCTCCATCTGTCTCAGGGTCCATCTTAACTAATTCTAATATAGCGTCTTCTTCTAAAGTCTCAGAAATCAAATCTTTTATCGGCTTGTAATTTTCTGGCATTTTTGTTATTGTTCTTTTTTATTTTTAAATAATGCTGTATTTTAAAGATTATTTTGTAAAATATAGAATATTTTTTATACTACCATTTATTAAAGATATATGGTAAATTTCAATAAACTGATTGATACTTATCTTTCACGGTCTCTTTGCCTGAAAAGAATAGGAAAATATTATCCGAGCGAAATTGGAAACTGTTTAAGGAAAGTTTGGTATTCTTACAAATCCCCTAAGCAGACAGATACTGCTCTTCTTAGGATATTTGAAGCAGGAAACATGCTTCATGAGTTTGTTGCAGAGGTTATTAAGAGCGAGAAAAATCCAGAGATAGAACTTTTACAGGCAGAGATGCCAATTAAGTTGAAGTTAGATAATTTCATCATTTCTGGGAGAATAGATAATTTAATCTTAGTAAGAATAGAGAACAGAAAAGTTTTAGTTGAAGTTAAGTCCTGCAAGTTTCTTCCTAAAGAATCAAGAAAAGAGCACGAATCTCAGTTGCAGTTGTACATGGAGGCAATAGGAGTCCATGATGGAATTGTTCTTTATGTCCAGAAAGACAACTTGCAGACTATATGGTTTGAAGTCAAGTATAATAAAGAAGAAATCAAAAAAATCCTCAAGAGGTTTGACGAGCTGCATGCTTCATTGGTGGACAATAAGATGCCTAAAGCAGAAGCAAAACACGATCCGGATATGATATGGATGTGTGATAAATGTCCATGGAAAGAAGAATGCTGGGAGCTTGAGGATAAAAAAACAGAAAAGTAAATTTTTGGGAAGTCAAGTTCAACACCCTCAAGCTTTATCTATAACTCTTCTGCCTCTTTTTTCTTGCCTTACTGTCGTTTGGCTTATAAGCCTCTTTTCTTCTTACATCTGCTATTAAGAGGTTTCTGTCGTAATTAAGGAAAGCTTTCCTTAGCTCTGTAGAATTCGTGAAATTGACAAGTGCTTTTCCTATAGCAAGCCTAGATGCTTCTATCCTGCCCTGCTGTCCTCCTCCATGAACATTCACATCAATATCAAAATTAAATTTTCCGAGAACTTGTTTTGCTATTTCAATAGGTTCCATTATACTCAATTTTTTAAATTCTCCAAGGGTTTCAAAAGGAATCTTATTTATTGTAACTTTTCCTGTTCCTTCTTTTATAGAAGCTTTGGCTATCGCTGTCTTTCTTTTTCCAGCAATCACTAAATTATTTTTCTTAGTCATTTTAAATCTTGCTTGAAATTTCTCCTACTGAAACGTAAGATGTTGTTTTTTCTTTTCCAGCTTTAATGAGCTTTTTGCCTTTATACTCTTCTGGAACTCCCCGATAGCACATTATTCTCTTAAAAGCTTCTTTGCCTTTTCCGCTTCTGTAATCAGGCAGCATGCCCCTTATTGTCCTCTTTACTATTTTTTCAGAATTTCTCTGAAAAAAAGGCCCTCTTTGGCTTGAGCCTCCTCTGGCGCTCCTCTTATGGTAAGATTGGATAGTATAACCTTTCTTTCCTGTCACTATAGCTTTTTCCGAGTTTAAAATAACTATTTTGTTGCCTAGCAAGGATTGTTTGGCAGCATAACTAGCCAATCTTCCTAATGTAGCGTTTGTAGCGTCAATAATTATTGTTTGCATTTTAAGACCTTACACGAACTCTCCCATCATGTTTTAATTCTTTAAATCCATTTTTAATTTCCCCGTATCTTTGTTTAAGTGAAGCTGCTTGCTCTTCAGATAAAAAAGGAGCTATAGTCATGAAAAATTCAGCATAATCTACATTTGCTTTTCCGAACACTGCTCCTCTTCCCTGCGTTGAAGCAATTTCTTCTATTCTAGTTAGCATTTCATAACATCTTTTAGTTAAACTATCTCCTACTTCTTTTAGCGCTCCTGCTTCTTCAATACATTCTCTTAGTATGCTAGTTGCTTCATAATTCATTTTACCTTAAAATATCTCCTTCAAGCTTTTTTTCTTTTTTGAGCTCTTTCTTCAGCAAAGAAGCTTCTATCTTTTTTTTGTTTAATTTTTCTAATGCAGACGAAGAATAGCTTAAGGCAACGATTTTTATTTTCTTATTCAGTTCTCCTTTCCCCAATACCTTGCCTGGAACAATTACTGTTCCTTTGTCCTTGGCATCTTTATCAATTTCATAGAGATTCTTTTTTACCTGTTTTCTTGCAGGCAAGGAAAGAAGGCTTGCAATTTCAGGATTATTTTTTTTAGCAGCAGTTATTGTTTCAACTAACTCTATATTTGTTTTTTTTGCTGCTCTCTTGCTTATTTTTGTTTTGCTTATCATTTTTAGTTTATGCGGAGAGAAGGGTTCGAACCTTCTTCTTAGGTTCTATCCCTCACATTCTACTTTATTTTGTTATGCGGAGAGAAGGGTTCGAACCTTCGCAGGCACTAAGCCATCAGGTCCTTAGCATAGTCAAGATTTAACATCTTTCTGACCCGTTTGACCACTCCGGCATCTCCGCATACTTGGAGTAATATACTAAGCTTTTAAAGCTTTACTTTATTGTCTTGCTTAGTTCATTAAGGTTAGAGTTAAGCTGACTTACTGCCCTGCTCAATATTTCTTGGGGTTTTATCTGCCCCCATGATTCAATAAAGAATATTAATTCTGGACTTTTTTCGATTTTTATTGCGTGTTTGTTATGCTGTTTGCAGGCTTCTACGCATGCTTCGCAAAGGTCACATTTATAGATGTCTTTTACTTCTGCCTTTCCTTTTTCTACTTCAATTATCTTTTGAGGGCAGGCTTCTACACATTCTTTGCAGCCGTCACATTCTTTGTTTACTTCTACCTTCGCAAGATTCCTATAATACACCAATCCAGGAGAATACTTGCTGTGTTCTATTCCTTTTCCTAGTCTCGCCCTTGCAACCAACTCAATCTCTTGGTCTTTGTCTAGAATAACAATAGGGATTTTTTCATATGCCACTTCTGCATTTCCCTTTAGGTCTTTAGAGAGGACTGTTAGAGGCCCTTTTGCCTGTATTTTTAAGTCAAAACTTTCTTTTTCTCCGATTGACTTTTGAGTAACTAAAGGAATTAGTCCAAGCCGGTGAGCCAGAACTTCATCATAAAGGGCAGAGTCATTCTTATAGATTTCAACTTCATCGATGGCCAGTATCGGAATTTCCAGGGCAGTCCTTCTTATTGTATTAGCCAAGGTTTCAGAAATGCCTGTAACAAAGCTTATTTTTTTATCGTCTCTTGATATAATTTTTATCATCTTATTATGTAGATTTTTTGATTTTTAAATTTATACTCTCCTCCCTCTGCGCCCGCCTTTTTTCTTAGGACCCCCTCTAGGATTTTTTGTTGTGTCTGCAATGCTTATTATTCTCAGCCCTTCTCTGGAAAGGCTTTTAACTGCTGCGTGAGCTCCTGGACCAGGAGCAGGAGTTCCTGTTTTAGATTTAATCCTGATATATAAGGAAGTAATGCCTTTTTCCTTTGCTTTTTCTGCAGCTTGTTTTGCTATAAACATCGCAATAGTTGGATTTGCCTTAAGCCGGTCATGCTTCGTAACCATCCCTCCCGAAACACTTGCTATGGTATTTCCAGCCATGTCGGTGATATGCAAAATAGTGTTGTTAAAAGAAGTATATATGTGTGTGATTCCTATTCTGTCTTTTTTCCTGTCTGCCTTTCCATCTTCTTTCTTTATTTTTTCTTCATCCATTTTCTATCTCCTCGCTTTCTTCTGCTATTGCTGGCTCAATTACTTCTTTTTTCTCTTTTTTTACTAGTACAAGCTCTATCTTGTCTTCTTGTTCAACAGGAACAATATAAGAAGGAATGTTCACTTTCTTTCCCTGGACACTTATATGTTTATGGACTATAAATTGCCTTGCCTGACGCGGAGTTGTCGCAAGTTTCTTTTCAACAACAATGCTTTGAAGCCTTCTTTTAAGATAATCTTCTTTATCAAGAGCAAGAACATCAGCAATGCTCGCAACAACAAACCCTCGCTTTTTTAGTTTTCCTATAAACTTGTCTTGGTCTTCTTGTCCTTTAGTCAGAAGCAGCTTAGCCTGTTTTCTTATTTCCTCTACAGCAGATTCTGCCTTCCATATCTCTCTCTTATTTTTAAGCCCATATTTTTTAACGAGCTGATCTTCTTGGTTTATTCTTGCACCGTCATAAATTTTTTTTGGTCTTCTGTAGTTTTTGTGTTTTCTTATTGGCATTTTATCCTTTCTTTCCTGGTTTAGATTTTTTCATAACCCCCATGGCTTTTCCCTTTCCTCTGAAATGTCCTCTGGTTCTTTGCCCTCTTGTTGGCTGTCCGAGAGCATGTCTCAATCCGCGGTAGGATCTTATTTTTTTCAGTCTTTTTATGTCAAATTCTCTCCTTAGTTCTAGGTCTGATGTTAATAAATGTTTATCTTCCCCGCTTTCTAGATCATTTCTTCTGTTTAATAAAAAAGAAGGAAGCTCCGGCTTTTTGACAAATTCCTCGATTTTTTTTATTTCCTCTTCATTCAAGGAGGAGATTTTTCTTTTTATATCTAATTTTAGTTTATTGCATAATGCATTAGAGAAGCTCCAGGAAATGCCTTTTATTCTTGTCAGCCCAGTAGCTATTTGTTTTTCTCCAGGTATGTCTGTTTGCATTATTCTAACTATTCTTGTGATGCCTTTTTTGCCATCCTGATTCATTTGCACTTGTTCCATTATTCTATGCTGAAAATGCCTTTTTTAAAGATTGCGTTTATAGAATTTATCGGATAAAGAGGTTATGCCTCTCTACATTCTCCAATTCTTGCAGTAATCTCTTTTCTACAGCTTTTTTAGGGTCAGGAATATTAGGGATTCTTTTTTTGAGGTCCTCAAAATTTTGGAACTCTTTCACTTGTCTCTCTTCTAATATTGCCTTCATATGTTTTTTGCCAAATCCGGGCAGCAGTTCAATTTGATGAAGTCTTGTGTTTATTGCTTCTGAATTGTTGAAGAAATCAACAAATCTCTTCTCTTGCTCTCCTATGGTTATTGAAACAAACTCCTGAAGCTGCAATTTTGAGGTCTCTGTTAATTTTTCTCTTGGAAGCCTTCCTAAAATATAGTATATTTTCTCTCTTTTACCTTCTCCAATATAGACTTTTTCCTTAAGTTCAAGTTTAATTCCCCGTCTTGGGACTAGTTGTAGAAGTGTAAAATTATTAGCTCCTATAGCCTGTGCTAATGGCATCATTTTCTTTTCTAATGGATAGCCATAAGGCAGATAATCTAAAACAATTGCATATTCTTCTTTGTCTGGCATTTTTCTCCTCACTTATATTTTTTAATAGCTTCAAGTATTTTATTTGTTTCATCTTCATCTAAACTAACATCTACGAATATCTTGTTTAAGTCAGAGGCATCTTCTGGTAAAATATCTATTAGCTTAACAATATACTCTGGTTTTAATTTTATCATATTGAAGTCTTCAAACTCTTTTTTTAACTCCAATGCCTTTTTAGTCTGCAATTTTGAGAATTTTTTAATAAAAGTCTCTAATTGCTTCTTTTTTTCACTATCTTCAATATCACCAAGAAGTTTCTTAACCTCCGGCATGCTTAATTGTTGTGAACTTTTTATCATTTTAAAATAATTTTTTTAAGTGAATTGGATGAATCAGGAATCTTTTCTCCTTTCCAATTCTTATATTTACTATGTATGAATTTCCCCTTTTTCCTTCGATAACTCCTGTTCTTCCCTGAATTGTTTTTGGAAACCCTGTACTCTGCGACAACTCCCTTACTATTGACACTCTATCTCCTTCGTTTAATTCTTTGAAGTACTCACTAAGTTTTATTTTTCCCCGCTCTCTTATTTTCTTTTTCTTTAACATTTTATTTTCCTTGATGCAGTGCTTGGCTATAAATAGATTCTAATGCATCTGAAAGCCCGCTGTAAATATTTTTATCTTGTTTGTTAGCCATTAAAACACTTTTGTCTGTTGTAACACGAACACTTAGTTCATGCAAAAATGATTGTTGTTTTTGTGATTGTTTTAATGTAACTTTTAATTCACTGTACTCTGTTTGTTCGCCGATCTTCTTGGCGTAATGACCGACTATCTTCTTTACAATAATCATTTCAGCTGGGTCTAGAGAAAACCCCACTAGCACTATATTTCCGCCTAGTTTTAGTTCATAATTGTCACTGTCACAACTATTTGGGTCTTTTCCCTTAGTCTCTACTTCCATAAAATATATACTTAATTGCCTTTTATAAATGTTTCTCTAACAAATTCAACAAGAAATAGAACCCTGGTTTAAGTCTCCTTTATCTCTTGCTTCTTCCATGTTCTGAACTATAGCCTTAAACATCTTTTCTCCCCATACCCCTATCCCGCACCTGTCACAGAAATCTATAACACTATCTTCTTTCACTTCTTTTCCACAATAAACGCACTTCTTCATGTTTTTATTTACCTCTTTTTAATTTTATGAATTTTAATATTGGATAGTTTTTAAAGATTTCTCTTACCCTTCTTTTTCTTTTTTTCTCTTTATTCTTTTCCTTACTCTTCTGTAAATCAGATAAGCAATTATTAAGACAACAGCAATGACTATATAAATAAAAGTGTTGTTCTGTTGTATTAGCCCTAGTTGTATTGCTTGCTCTTTAGAATACACTTTTGCATCTAAATTAATCTTTTCTTCATATTCTTTGTTTAATGAATCTTTGTATCTTATCGTTACAGGTATCTTAAGATTTGTCGGAGAATTTTCTTTGATATTAATTTTGAATTCAGCAGAATCAAAATCATCGCTGTCCAAATCCCCTATATAAACTTTTTCTGGAGACAATGCAGAATAATCACTTCCTTTTTCCAAGTCAATTTCCAAGAATTTTATATCACTGAGCCCTTTGTTGACCATTCTTACAGCGAGAGTGTTTTCTGTTCCTTTTAATAACAATCCTTCTTCCACTTGCGCGTCTATGATGGGCTGTGAGTTTATAGCTATGCTTATCAGAGAGTCTCTTTCCTTTGTTTCCCCCTCTTCTGAATAACTTATACTAACAGGCATTTTATAGATTCCTGATTGAGCATTACTTAACGCACGTATTTTAAAATCAGCAAATCTTGTCTTTCCGTTTTTAATCTCATCAAAATTAAATTCTGAAGATGAGAGATAAGGTGCAAAAGGAATATCCTTCAGATTAAGGGAAACCGAAACATCATTTATATCCTCTTCTCCGTTGTTTTCTACCCCTATTTCAACTATTGAAACTTCTCCTGGAGCAATTTCTTGAGGGGTAGTAGAAACAGAGCTGATTATTAACGCAGACGAATTGCCAATAAGAAGGGCCAATATAAACAACACACCTATTAGTTTATTCATTGTTTTTCAAACTCAAATTTGATTTTTAATCTTTTAGGTAGTTTATTATATTTTTTAGAAGCAACACTTTAAACAAAAAAACCAGGCTCTGGCGAATCCCCTTATAAAATTACCATAGATGCCTACTAAAAGAATTTTTCTAATTTGTAAGATTTATAATTGTATTAATCTTTCTTGTTAATTGCGAAGCATTTCGGCAAAGCAATAAACAACAAGCTTTATAAACCTCCTGTATGATAGATGAATATGATTATTCCAATTCGTTGTATGAGTTGCGGGAAGCCGATAGCTCACTTGTGGGAAGAATTCAAGAAGAGAGTAGCAGAAGGAGAAGATGCTAAGAAAGTACTTGATGAGTTGGGTTTGGAAAGATACTGCTGCAGAGCAGTTTTCTTAGGCCATGTTGATATGCTTCCATTGGTAAGCAGGTTCAAGAAGTTCTAAAACAGGTTAATCATCTCGTGGAAAATAATTTTCAATTACTAATTAAAATTTATGATACTAAATTGGAAATTATTTTTGGGCATTTATCCTTAGGATTAAGTTAGCTACATAAACCGAATAACTGGAGAGGTTTTTGTGCAGGTTACGAATGGGGCTGTGAACTGAAAAGTTAAACGCTGTGAAGAAGAGTTGAACCACTAAAGACATATATTTAAACTTTAGATATCTTTATTTCATATGGATTTTAACACTAGACTAATACTAAATGAAAAAACGATCTATTTAACAGAACCTAAAGAGGATAGTATTGGACAAAAGTTATTTGAGCATCTTCTTGAGTTTTCACAAGAGTTTATTATGAATGATGATGGAAGTAACTTTAAAAAACAGTTATCAAAATTTGATATAAGTAAAGACAAAAACATTGGAAGATTCTGGCATTTTAAAATTGATTTAGAATCTAAAAAGATAATGCCCAAAGTTTTTGATTATTATTTAAATAACGAATGGGGGCATTGGTTTTGGTCTTTAAAGGGAAAAGATTTTACAATTGAATATCAGGAATGTGGGGAGGAATCCTATTATGAAGAAAGTATGATTGAAAATCCAAAAGGTATAAAAACAATTTATAATGATTTCAAAGTTGAAGCAAAAGGAGAATCCCTTAAGATAATAAAGGAGTTGATTAGCAGATATCAAAAGTAATCAATGAGGAAAAAGTTGGAGAGTTAATCCTTAGCCAGTTATCTACATAAATCGAAAGATATATAAACTATAGTTATTCTATAGAGAGATGGTAACAACAATTCAGCTTAATGAAAATGTGAAAAATGCTTTGGATAGAATGAAAACCAATAAAGAGACCTACGAACAAGTAATTTTAAATTTAATGAAAATTGCTGAAAAATGTAAAAGAGAAAAAGAGCAATTACTTGTTGAAGGATATAAAGAAATGGCTGAGGAAAGCTTAAGAATTGCTAAAGAGTGGGAAGTAACGGATGCAACTTTAGATTGGGCATGTAAAGATTTAATCCCTGAGAAGTATCTCAAAGATATAAAATAATGTTAAAATGGAAACCTCAAAAATAAAAATTTTTGATGGTGCCCAGAAATCTAAAATTTCTGACATCAAAAGAGGAGACATTGTTCTAGCAGGTTTAGAACCTGTGAAAGGAAGTGAACAAGGAGGTGTTAGACCGGTATTAGTTATACAAAATGATGAGGGAAATAGATTCTCACCAACTACAATTATAGCACCGATTACTTCAAAAGAATTTAGCAAAGAATTTCCAACAAATGTGGCAATTTCAAAGCAAGAATCGAGATTAAATAATGACTCAACAATATTATTGAATCAGATTAGAACAATAGACAAATCAAGGGTAATCAAAAAAATTAGTTCTTTGGATTTTTATACGATGAATAAAGTTGATCTTGCTATAAAGATAAGTTTGGGATTAGAATAATTTTTGATAACATTAAGGAAAATGTTGCTATCTTAATCCTTAGGACTTTACCATATCATTTAGTCCATTAACTAATTTTTCATACATTGCTTCGCAATAACCATGCTCGCATTCAAAAGTATAGAACTCTTTCGGCTCTTTTGCTTTTTCGAAGGTTATTTGGGCATTTTGCAGAGGAACAACCTCATCTTCTGTTCCGTGCATCATCATCAAATAATTCACATTTTCGATATAATGGTCAGGGTCTATTGAAACAAGGTAATTGTTTCCTTCTTGTAATGGACTTAATTGGACATTAAATCCTGCAGAGCTTATGATTATAGCCCCATCGTCATTTTGTTCTAATGCAGAAGCTATAATTGCGTATCTTCCTCCCATGCTTTCTCCGACAAATCCTATACTGTCTTTATCCACTTCTTCAACTTCTCTTAAAACATCAAAACTCCTCAATGCATCGTAGACCATTAAGTGCTGTACAGGCTCGTATCCTTTTCCAAAAACAAGATAGTCCTGATTAACCCACAAGAAAGTGCCTCCGGTTTCTCCAACTCCTCGTTGATCTATAGAAAGAGAAGCGTAGCCTTCTTTAGCTAATTCTATTAATAACTTTTTCCTTGACTCTTTTGTTGCTTCTCCTGCAGGAAGAAAAACAAATCCAGGAGCATTTTTCTTATCCGGCAAATAAATTAATCCGTAAATATAAACTTCTTGGTCCTGAAATGGCCTGCTCTCGAACCTTATTTTTCTTATCTCAATTCCTTGCTCTTCCCAAGTGTCTAGAACCTCATAGCCGGTATTTCCTCTTTCTTCAGAATAAGCAAGTGTATTCCCAGTCATCTGATAAATTTGTTTGTCTGGCTTAAAAAACAGGAAAACTCCCACAATTATAATCAGCAAAACAACAGCATAAATGTATTTTTTCATTTCATCCTCCATCTGCTTATCCTTCCACAATTCAAGCACTCTACTGTCTTAGTCTTATCCTTAACACTTTTAATCTTCAATTTTGTTGAATAGCATTTTTTACAGAATTTTTTTCTTTTTTCTCCGAGCTTTAGGTTATAGTGCATAGCCAGTCTTTTAATCTTCTTCAATTCCCTGGGAGTTTTATCTTTAATATTTTTAAAAAAATCATCTACGCTTTCTTTGACTTCTGTTTTAGATAGTTTTTTCATTCTTTATAGATTATCTTTTGAATAAATAAAGTTATCCAGCCAATTAAAATAACAATGCTCGCAATTGTGGCAAATACCAATCCCATGCTGTAATACGCGATTATTAAAGCAATCATACAAGTCATGTTTAATCCTGAAAACTGGTAGGTTATTACTCCTTTTTTCTTTTTAAATCCATAAATTATTTGTGGGATCATGGCATATGCAAAGATTACACTTACAATAGTTACAACAACATCTTGCCACATCATTTTAAGAGCAGGATAGTAAGGTTTAAAAACCTAAAGCTTATGTGTTTTCTGAAGACGGCCATAGTTATTGGGAAACACTCGATCCCATCCCGAACTCGAAAGTTAAGCCAATAACGTTCATGGAATACTCTCTTAAGGGAAAACCATGAAGCTGTCCTCATATTTTCATAATCTTTATATACTTCTTATACATTGTTTATAAAAGGCAGGGGGAATCAGTATTTTCAGTTTGACACTTAGGTGTTTTCTGTACGCTGACTTGTACTGCCTTTTTCTTGTCTATTGTCACTAAATAGTTACTTTTTTATACCCCTATCTCCTACTCCCTCCATGCGGGAGTGCCGGAGCGGTCAAACGGGACAGACTCAAGAAAACATCTGGGCAATCTGTTGGCTTAGTGCCTACAAAGGTTCAAATCCTTTCTCCCGCATTGACAATCTTTAAAAAAGATTGTATCAAAGCAACCTTTTAACAAAACGTTGACGAAAAGGAATGCACAGATAATAATGCCATCCAAAGTCCGATAGCATTGACAATCTTTAAAAAAGAT
>Ga0172362_10000337_pt1 | contig 37628 bp, 63 predicted proteins | sample LakKivs1_kivu2a2_FD_114534 | JGI IMG/M metagenome (GOLD analysis project Ga0172362, IMG submission 114534) | Sediment microbial communities from Lake Kivu, Rwanda - Sediment s1_kivu2a2 | ecosystem: Environmental > Aquatic > Freshwater > Lake > Sediment | place: Rwanda: Western Province, Lake... | reverse complement strand
GAAAACAGAACCCTTATTTTTGAACTAAAAACAAAGATATTATGGGCTACAAAGATTTTTAACATTTTTCCCATTTTTTATTTGGATCTTGGTGAAAAATAGGTTATAATTTAATAAAAGAGGTAGAAAGGAAATAGATGACAAGACCAATAAATACATTCGGGTTGAGAGTTCGACAGGCACCAAATTTAGAATGGGGAATTTGGAGAACGAATGAGGATGAAATTCCTTATCTCCTCCTTACATTCCCCATAATAGAAGAGGCGATAGAAATCGGAAACAAGCTTGAGAAGATGTTTTCTATACCCTGTGCCATCAATAAATCCGTATATTATCGGGAGAAGAAAAATGGAAAAATCGTGCACATTTGATTTAACTGATGAGAAAGCAGTTGTTCAACATATAAGGGATTTGTTGAATCTGGCAGAACTTCTCGAAAAGGGATTTGATGAAGAATTACGACTCTTTATTAAGAGCCTAAGTCGGGTAGGTTGGGGATCAAAACGAATAAACGAACTAATTTCTTATGCTGGTTCTGGTACAAGATATGAACATATAACAGATGAATTTGGTAGAAACGTTGTACCAAGACCTATTCCAGAACGGGGGGACCAGAAGGAATGGAGAAGAATAAAATCTCTTCATCAGAAGTAGTAGGGGGACCAAAAATGAAAGTAATAGGAGAGTTTAATCTCGAGACAATAGAAGCAAAGTTTTTCTTTAATGATCCTTGTATATACTTTCGTGGAGAAGGAAGAGAACAGTTAGCATTTGTATTTTCTTCTGCGAGAAAAGCGATTTCTTCTGCGAAAAAACTCTCGGAAGTGTTGAAAAAACCGTATAATATAATGGTGGAAGTACAAGTATTGGCAACAAATGAAAAAAATCAAGAATCTAAATCATTAACAGTTGAAACAATTATTGGAGACAAAGACATGAAAAAGGCAGGAAATATAAGGAAGGTTGCAAAAGAGCAGTTAGAATCAGGGAAGAGTCAGAGTGAAGTTCTGAATAGTTTGATTCAGACCTATGTGGGGATGGGGAAGAACGAAGAGTATGCCAATAGCAGAGCAAGAGTAGTTTTGATTTCTGTTCTGAAGAAGATGGATCGTAAAGTAGACGATGGAATCAAAATAGCGAAAAAAGAAGTGGCAAAGAAAGTAGCTAAGGCAGAGAAGAAGCCGGAAGCAGAAAAAACTGAACCTGCCCCGGAACCTGAGGGAGATGCTGAGACCGAGCAGGAAGAGTCTCAAGCCGAAGAAGTAACAGAATAAGTTTACTAGTAGAAGTGGATTTGAACATGGTCCAGTTCTCACCAAACCTCCGGCGTAATACCGGTAAGAAGCAGGCGCCAAGCTGCTGACGTCGCCAAGAGAACTATTAATATAAAGTCGAAGGCCAAGACAGAGGGGTTCATTTCCATATTAAGGAAGGAATAATTACCGGAGTAATGTATGTTAAAAAAATACTTAGATATTCTGCCGGAAAAGAAATTATATAGTCCTGGACCGATTCCCCAATCGTTTCGAGTAGATATTACTTTTAGCCATCGAAGTAAGGAGTTTCAAGAACTATATGCAGATACTAAGAAGAAACTTCGAGAAAGGTTTAACATACCAGATAGATATAATATTCTATTCACTCAAGGAAGTGGAACGAGTGCTATTGAAACTGTCCTTAGAAGTTTATCCAGAGACTTAACTTCAAGATTCTTTGAGAATGGGGGAACTTTTTGTGCACGAGCAGAAAAGATAGCAAAACAACTTTTCTTATCTGAAGAAGAAAAATCTACTCCAGGAAAATCATTCTTTTATTATGTTCAATTTGAAACCAGCAGCAGCCAGTTTACTTTTATTGCCCCCCCTTCTCTTGCTCAGTATGAACTGAAAATTGTAGATTGCATTAGTGGTTTTGGTTTCTACCCGCTTCCTATTGAAGCGAATATAATAATCTTATCCTCTTCAAAAATACTTGGTGGGTTACCAGTTCTTGGTATCGTTCTATACGATTCTAAAGCAGAAAAATACTTCATAGATACCGGAGATTATCTGAGTATAAGAAATTATATGAAGTATGATGAAGTAAATCAGACTCCTCATACTTCTTTAATCCCACAGTTTCTTAGTTTAAATAAAGCTTTGGACAATCCTATTAGTAGAGAACAGATAGAGAGAAATTGTCAAGCGTTACACTCTGATAAGATTCAGTTTATTGGGGAAAAGGTTGCTCCAGTTCTAACCATTAAAGTGGAGAATCCAAAAGAGTGGGTAGAGAAGTTTAAGAGGATTAATGCAGAGATATACTTCAACGAGGCATATATGACAGATTATTTTCAGGTTTCTATGTTTAATTATAGGGAACCAAGATACTATGAGTTGATTAGGATGATGTTGGATGGAGAGTTGTAAGTATTAGAAATAAAGTTTGACTTTTGCGGGGGGCGAAGAGATGAGAGGAGAACTACAAAAGTTTGCACAAGGAAAGAAATCTGGAGAGCGAGGAATAAAAAGAGTAAGAGAAAATAGATCAAGGAAACTAAGAAAATGCAAAAAATCTTACTGACAATCAGTGGTGGAGCAGATAGTACTCTCGCAGTCATATACGCAAAGCGTCGCTGGCCCGATGCAGAATTCTACGGGATTTTTGTAGACTACAACCAAATCTGCAAAGAACAAGAATACAAATATGCTATTAACATAGCCCGCCAACTTGAGATAGAACGTCTTAAAGTAATTCAGATAAACTATCTATGGGATTCTGGTGGTATGATTTCCGGGGAAAGTAAAGAGAATCAAGACGTTTATACTCCCTGTAGAAATCTCGCCCTTCTTGGAACCATTATTGCTTATGCCGATACCATCGGAGCAGATATTATAGTTACCGGAAGTAAAGGCCATTCAAAAATTCCAAACAAGAATCATAGCTTCTATGACAGTACAGTACCCTTTGCAAAGTTGCTGGAAGCTGTATGGTCTTATACTACGGAAAATAAACGCCAAGTTCAAATCATTCCCATACTTGCAGAAGGACAAGAAAATACCATGAGCAAAGAGCAGGTTTATTGGGAACTAGTCCAAGAGGGATTTGGAAAAGAAGATACTTGGAGTTGTTTTAGAGGTGGTCCTACTGAATGCGGCCAGTGCTCTAACTGTGTGGAAAAGGATAGAATTTTTCATATATTCCGGACGATTGAAACCTAATTTGAGTATAATATTGATATGAGTGTACAGAAAATACATCTGGCTAATCTGTTAACCAACGGATCGAAAAAAGGGATTGAAAGTAGATTTCCTCTCATTTATGAGGGAAAAATCTTCTCTCTCGAAACTTTCTATAACGAAAATAAAGTAACTAAACTTTTAAGTGCTCATCCAGAAATTAAAATTCTACTAGATTCAGGAGCATATTCTTTAGTTACTAATGCTATTAAACTGGGGCAGAAAAAGAGAGAGGATGGTAAAAATAATCAAGATAATACCAGGGTAATTCAGAAACAAGATTTCCGATCTATAGCAGACTGGTCTTACTACGATACTCAGGAAGTTAAGAATTTTATTAAAAGGTATGTAGAGTTTGTTAACAAATATAAGAACCAGCTTGACGTATATGTAAATATAGATGTTATCTTCAACCCGGAAAGAACTTGGGATAATCAAAAACTTCTTGAATCCTATGGTCTAAAACCCATGCCAGTTTATCACTTTGGAGAAGATATCAAATGGCTGAAGAAGTATATGGATAATTATGAGTATATTGGCATTGGTGGTCTGGGTCAAGATGTAACAAAAAATAGATTTGTCTTGGAGCATGGAGATCCAATATTTTCCCTAATACAAAATTCAAAACAGAAGATTAGAACCCATGGCTTTGCTATTACTTCCGTAGATCTAATGCTTCGTTATGCGTGGAATAGTTGCGATTCGACGACCTGGATCAAGCATGCGGCGTATGGTGGAATTTATGTTCCAAAATTTAAGAAGGATGGAAAAACTCTAGATTATAGTAAAACTCCTCTCTCGCTAACCCTTTCTACCAAATCAAAGTATAACCCCGGGAATCCTCATTTTACCAAGATTTTCCCAGAAGAAGTAATTAAACAAGTTTTATACTATCTTGAGATGAAAGGATTCAAACTGGAAGATCTTGAAGAATCTTGGGAACGAAGATGGGATGCGAATATAGCATACTTTGTAGATGTGGGAGAATTTATGAGGAGTGTTCCAGTAAAGAAACTTTCTATTCAGAAAAGATTTTTTTAATATGGAAAGGAATATAATGGACCGAAAAGAATTAGTTAAAAAATTAGAGTTAGTTGCTTCGGCAACTAATCCTTCTTCTTTTGTTCCAGATTTTGGAAATTTTCATTTTAATAAAGGAACGTTAGCCGCAACAGACGGAGTTGTTTCAATATATACTTCCAGTCCGCTTCCTGAAGAATCTTTTTCAGTTAAAGCTGATTCCTTTTTAAATCTTCTCCAGAACATAAGTTCAGACGAAGTGAAAATGAAAATTAAAGAATCTTCTCTATCTGTAAGTACTACTCATCTGGAAGGAAAATTTAATATAGGAAAACCCAGAGATCTTAAATTGTTTATTCCTGAAAATATCAAAAGTGTAGATTCGTGTAGGGATTTATTTGAGGGAATGTATAAGTGCAGATTTGGGGTATGCAAAGAGAAGACCTCCGGTTCTATGTGTGGAATTCGAATAGAGATTAATAAAGTGTTTAGTACAGATCGATGGCGAATTCATAAATATGACTTAGAACACTTTGCCGATATAGCCGGTTGTACTATACCAACAAAATTTGCAGATATTATTCTTAGAGAGAAGGAAAATATAGTTGAGTATGGGCTTGTAAAAGACAGATTTTATGTAATTCTTAAAGATGGATCAATAATAGAAACGGTCACCTACTCCGGGGGCTATCCAGATCTTCAAAAGTACTTCGATCAAATAAACAAAGAAGAGTATGTAGAATTAAAGTTCAAAGTAGATTTGAAAGAACTTCTGGAAAAACATCTAAAAAGTTTTCTGGGTGGGGTAGATTTTTATGATCGGGAACTTAAGTTTAAAGTGAAAGATCAAATATGCTCTCTGTTCTCTGAAAGTAAAATGAGTGGAACTCTTAATGAAGAGGTTGAACTGGAAACATCAGTTGGTGAATTTGAATTTATCATAAATCCAACTCTTCTTTATGAGGTTCTTTTGTATAGTAAAGGAAGATTTTTGTATCATCTGGAAGATAAAGTAGTTCTTCTGGATGCTGGAAAACTACAAATACTAATTCAAACAAAGGTGGAAAATGAATAAATCAAAAGCAATACAAAGGTTTTATGGACTACTTAAAAAAATTGTAGCTTTGTTCTCCAAGAAGAAAGAGCCTGTTACTACAAAACAGCAACATGGTTGGGTATTATTTGATACTGAATCCCGAGAATACTTGGTAGATTATCAAGACCACAGTACTCCATGCCTTTCAGAAGCTAAAGTGTTTAGAACTCGCAAAGAAGCCAGAAAACTTAAACTTGGTAAAGAAAGAATTAAAAAAGTTTCTCTCGATTGTCAAGGTAAAGCAGTCGCTGTAATTGGAAGAGGATAAAAATTATGGAACAAAAAGAATTAATTCTGGTTGGGGATAGAGTCAATATCTACTGGGAAAATGTTGAATCAGAACATGAACTAGAAGTTCTCCATATTCCTGTTGCAACTGGAGATAGTTGGATTTTAAAAGATACTTTTGGAAGAATTATATATGTTAACTCATTTTCGAAGATGGTCAGAATTCCAAAAGCAGGAAAAAGATAAAAACGAAACATTTACTCGGATTGCTCTTACAGGCAATCGTCTAACGCAACGATAAGGTGATTCCAAGTGAGTATGCTATGCTACGATGCGTTTGGCAACATACAATAAATCTGCCCCCTTATCCCGTACCTATCTTGGAGTTGTGGGTATTCGTGGAATATAGCGAACGTAATCGGGATTGCCTGTTTGCATTTTGAAAGGTAAATAAGACCGGCGGCGGTGTTGGCATGATTACAAGTTGCAGTATGATTAGAGTTCCAAGTTAGCTATCCCGAATCCTGCCCGCCGGCTTTTTAGGAAAGGATAAAAATGAAATATCTACTCGGATTGATAACAGGAATTCTTCTTGGATCTCTTCTAACCCACGTTGGGTGGGGTACTAGCATAGATTATTTAACTCTGTTTACCCAAGATATTATAAAACACGCTCAATTCTTTATTCACTAACATGGCAAAACAAAAAGCTTTTTTTCTTAGTCCTGAAGAGATCTATCGAAAAGAACACCCGGAAGCCTTCGAAAAAAAAATTCGACAAAGATCTTCACAACCAAAAAAAGAAAAAGTTTACAACTGCGAAACTTGTGGACTCTCCTCTAAGTGTAAACATCCAAAAATCAAAAGATATGGAGGGGGAGAAAAGAGAATCCTCCTAGTTGGATTATGTCCTGGAAGAACAGAAGATAAAGAAGGTATTCCCTTTATAGGAACTTCCGGAAGTTTTTTAAGAAAACAACTAGACTTTGCAGGTCTGGATATAAACCGAGATTGTATCAGAACAAATATTGTTCAATGCTTTCCCGGTCTGGATAGTCAAGGAAACGACAAAAAACCTACCAACAATCAAATTTTATCCTGCCATTCAAACCTTTTACGAGACATAGAAGAGACTAAACCCGAATTAATTATAGCACTAGGAACATCGGCCATTCAAGAACTAATCAATACTAAAGGATTAGCTTCTTTTACTGTTGCCGGAACACATGGACTCATTTTCCCAAATCAAAAATTTCAAACTTGGGTGGGATGTTCTTACCATCCTTCCTTCTTTTGTAGAAAGAAAAAAGAAAGGGGAGATAAAAAAGACGATATAGTTTTTACGAACGATTTAGCAGATATACTGGCTGTTCTTGGAGAACCTCTACCAAAGCCTCTAACAAAAGAGGGGAATCTTCTCATTACGGATTATAAAGAAGCAATAGATTATATGGAGTATATAAAAGAATCCAGAAAACCCAGTTGTCATGATTTTGAAACTAACTACTTATCTTGTTATGAAAAAGATTCTAAAATATTTACTATAGCTTTAACAAATGAAGTTGAAAGTGCAGCGTGCATTCCTATTAGTTTTCTTAAAGATGGAAAACCAGTTTTTACCGAAGAACAATTAGAAAAAGTATTAAAATCATTTAAAGGATTTCTAGCAAGTGATACCCCCAAAGTAGTTCAGAACTATTATATGGAAGAGTTATGGGGAAGAAATATTTTGGGGCAATCCATGAATAATTTTATTCATGATACCATGGTAACTGCTCATGTTATTAACTGCCATAGAGGGACTACCGGTTTGGGATTCCAGGCATATCAGTTAACTGGTCATGATTATAAAAAGGTAGTAGATACAAGAGATCTTCAGAAAGAACCTCTGGAAAATGTAGTAGATTATAATTGCTGGGATGTCAGATATACCATATTATCCTACTACAATCAAGAAGCGAAACTTTCTGTTGATCCCGACAAAAAAAGATTTAATGCTTGGTTAACTGATAAGCTTCGCTGTCTTGCAAATCTTAAGGATAGGGGAATACTTATTGATACAGAAGTAATGGAGAAGTTAGATAAAGAGTGGACAGAAGAAAAAAATATTATAAAAGAAAAATTAGAAAACTCCCCAGGAGTTAAGAAATTTGAATCTATTCCAGACGAGAAAGGAGAAAAAAGAAAATTTAATATAAATTCTGGCCCTCAGTTAGAAGAGTTAATATATAATATATGGAAGGAACCATTAACAAAAGATAGACGGACTTCGACTGGGAGAGGAAAAACAGATAAGGATATTTTTACCAGCATAATAAAAACTACAAAAAACAAAGAAGTTAAAGATTTTGTTTCTTCTCTTCTCCGGTACAAAAAATGTGACGATATTCCTAAAAAAGTAAAAGAATATAAAAGGTTGCTGGATGCAAATAACAGAGTTCATCCTACATATAATATGAATGTGGCAGCTACCTACCGCTCTTCTGCTAATGGACCTAATTCACAGAATGTTTTTAATCATGATTCAGAATTACAGGTTTTCCGAAAGTGTATAATACCAAGACCTGGAAATATTATTTTAGAAGTAGATTACTCGGGAATGGAAGTTCGAGGTATTGCAATGCTCTCGAAGGACACAGAACTAACCAGGCAACTCATTAAGATGGGTGAGTGGGAAAGGGAACATCCTGGAGAAAAAGCAAATCCTTGGGATACTCATAGAAGATGGGCAACAAAAATATATCAAAAAAATGTGGAAGAAGTAACAAAAGACGAAAGATATTATAGTAAGAATGGATTTGTATTTCCTACAATATATGGTTCTGTTCCCTCTTCAATGGTTAGATATGAAGGTTTTTCAGATATTCCAGAAAAACATCTAACTAAAGTTCAAGAAGAATTTTGGAATGAATATCCTGGAATAAGAAGATGGCAGAAGGAACAGATTCAATACTATAATGAATATGGTGGTTACGTGGGAACATTTGGGTGTAAACGACCCGGTCCTCTAAATTATTATCAATTGTATAATAATAATAATCAGGGAATGTCCTTTCTTCTTCTTCTAGATGCTTTACAACCAATAGATGATGAGATGATTAGAAGGGGAATGGAATCCTTTCCTTTTATAGAAATTCATGATAGTATAACTTTTGATTGTGTTCCAGAGGAAATGCAGGAGGTAGTTAAATTATCAGAAGAATTTCTTTTGTCTAAAAGATTTGATTGGCAGGGAGATGTTCCATTGGCAGTTGAGTGGGAAGCCAGTTATACAGATTGGTACAGTAAATCAGCAAAAACTTTCAAAGAATTAATGGGGATGTAAAAATGAAAAACTTGCTCGTTGCTGGAAATAGTACGATGCCTAAATATGTGGGAATCTTTAATCTTCCTGCTCTTATAACATGCACTCCATCCGATTGGTGTAGAAAACACTGTTATGCCCTCCATGGAAGATTTATCTGGGGGACTATTAAAGCAGCACACGAATGGAGATATAAACAAAGCCTTCAGAATGATTTTGTGAGTAGAATGATTAACGAAATAAAACGAAGAAAAAACCTAAAATTTATCCGAGTTCATATTACTGGAGATTTCTATAGCTCGAAGTACATTCTTAAATGGGCAGCAATAGCTCGTGCTTTCCCTTGTATACCATTTAGAACAAATACAAAAAGACAGGATTTACTCGGATTTATGATTGAAGAACTGCCCCCAAATTTTATTATTCGGGAATCAACTGATAATACAAGAAAGAGTTTAGGTTTAGTACCTGAGGCAGCTATATCTGGAACAAAAGGGGCTGAAAATTATTTTGTATGCCGGGATCATTGTGAAAGGTGTAATTTCTATTGCTGGCGACATGCCGATGTAAATGTTGTAACGAGTCAGGTACGGGGAGAACGAAAATGAAACATTTACTTATTGACAAATATCAAAAAGAATTTCTACCAAGAGATATACAGAAACCTACAAGAATTAGAAGACGTAAAATAAAACAAACTTTTTGGTATACTTTTGGAATACTTTTTATCAGACCTTTTAGAAAGAGAATGATTAAACTTCAATGGGGAAAACCAGTAAACGGAGAATGGGTGCATCCAAACTGGTATAATAAGTTTACAAAATGGCTTAACAAGGGTTGGCTTCATCCAAGTAAAAGGTGGTATCAAATTGATAAAGGTACATTAGTTCTGTATGATAGATTCCGGGTTTGGTTATCTAATAAGACTACTTCTTTTTTTAACTGCCCTATCTGTACCTGTCAAAATTATGGAAGTATGGATTCTGACGAGTGGGAAGAAGAAATTAATGGGCAGCTTGATTACTGTGGGGAATATGATGGCATATATTTTTGTACTTGTCCTAGATGCTATTCAATTCATATAGAAAAATATTAAAGTTTCCGGTAAAGAAAGTTAAGAGCTGGTATTTCGTTGTAATATTAGGACAAGTTAGATGGGGCAATATTATAAAGTAACAACTAAAGATAAATAAAATTTAGATGTAAGAGAAATAGAATGATTAATTTTACTTGTGCTTGCCGGATTGATTTAGATCCATGTAGAAGAATTTGGATTCCTCCTACTGGAAAGCCCTATTGGATTATAGCCGGAAAATCTAATGCTGGTCCAGATCTGACGGATGAAGAAATAAAAAAAATATGTTCCTAGATATAAACAATCTAACATTTTCATTATAGAAGATTCTTAAAAACAGTATAATATATTGAGGAGAATATAAAATGAAAATAAAAATCATAAATTGTATCCTTGCTACTCTAATTACCATTATGTTCATGATGGTTGTCGGATGGGATTATATTAAATTAATCCCTGTTATATTGCTGTTTGTTGTACTAAACCGTATAGATATTCTTAATATTTATGAGGAAATTCAAGATGGAAAAAGAAAAAACAAAACCTTCTGATTTAAAACTAATATCTCGCGAAGAAGTAAGTAAAATTTTAGCACCAACTGAAAATCTTACTTTTACAGATCTGAAACCAGGAGACGATATCGAAGTAAACTTCCATGGGAATAAGGACGAACCCGTTGTAACAATTGGAAACAACGAACTCAGATTAACTCCAAAATCTCTGTTTGATTCAGCTCACTGCATTGGTCTTACACAAAAATATACTACAAAATGCCCAGCTGATCTTTTATTTGGTAATATGAATTACTTTTTTGGTAATGGAATGAAAAAACCTATCAGAGCAATTTCAAAAGATGATGTGCTATTAAGTATGACTAAAGATAGAGTTAAAACTCGAACTGTAAGTAATGAAAGGCTTCTTGGATTGGCAGAACAAAGAATTGGGTTAGATCATATTGTAGGATATCACCAAACTTACTCAGACCTTAATAATAGTACCGTTGCTATTGTAACTGACCATTCTTTTGAACCTGTTAATAGGGATACCTTATTTGGTGGAATTAAAATTAGCAATTCCATTACCGGACAAGAAGTAATTGAGATTTCGCCCTACATTTTCCGACAGTGGTGTTCAAACGGAGCTATTACCGCCGATGCTTTGGGAAAGTATACCAGGAAGAAACATGATAATCTTGATAACTGGTTTAACGAAATAATAGAAGGTGCTAATTCTACGCTCGATAAGGAATTTGAACGAATTCGACATCTTACCAGTATTTCGGTAAAAGGTCATTTATCTGAAACTATTAGTGGTATTGGAAAAGATAGACGACTTTCTGGCAAAATAATTGAACAAGTTTTTGATCAAGCTACTTCGGAAAATGCAGAGACAATGTACGATGTTTATAATGCGTTTACCTGGGTCGCTTCGCACGATTCAGATCTTACTCCCACAGCAGTCAGTAGGCTACAGTGGATTGCGGGAGCTGTTGCAAAAGAACATGAAGTCTGCACAGAATGTCACAGAATTTTGAATTAACTACGAGTAAAAATGACAACTTTAATTAATATGCACTCTGAAGAATTACCGCCGGATGCAGTTCGAATCGATCGACAAACTATTTTTGGGAACCCATTTAGAATTGGTAGGGATGGTTCTCGAGAAGAAGTCATAGCCAAGTATGTCGATTACTTCTATGCTCGTATAGAAAATGACAAAGTATTTAGAAAAGCAGTTTTGGGTCTTAGGAATAAAGTGCTGGCCTGTTGGTGTGCCTCACAACCATGTCATGGTGAAGTAATTATAGATTGGCTTGACAAATAATGCTGTCATAAAAGAACACGAAGTATGTGAAACTTGTCACTAAATTTTGAATTAATTTTTATTTTAAAAAAGGAAATCAAAATGAAAAATTTACTTGTTATGATATCAGGAATACTTACGGTAATAGGAGGAGCAGTAATATCTGTTTGGCTGGGTCTGTATTTAATGTTGTATAAAGGGATTATGCAAGCAGTAAACAATTGGGGAACAAATAATTCTGAAGTTGTCTGGGGAATTATTAGAGCTGTCTTTTTTGAATTTGGTACCTTTCCGGGGATATTACTTATCTATCTGGGCCTTGTCATTTGTATATATGCGTTATCTCGGTGAATAAATGCTTTATCAAGAAATCAGACCAACTAAATTTTCTGAAGTAGTAGGAAACAGATCTACAGTCAAAGCTCTGGAACTTCTCTCTAAGCGAGCCCCGAAAGATCGTCCCCATACTATTCTTTTAAGTGGTCCAAAAGGATGTGGCAAAACTACTCTTGCTCATATCCTTGCTTCTACTTTTGGTACCAACGGAGACAACATCCGGGAACTTAATACAGCAAACGTTAGGGGAATTGAAACGGTTAGAGATATCATTTCAGATCTCAATTTTGTTCCCTTTGGGGGAGGATCTGTAAGTTATATTCTGGATGAGTGTTTTCCAGGACAAACCAGAGTATTAACTGATTATAATAAATGTACTACTATAGAAAATATCTTTAACTCTCAAAAAATTCAAGAAATTTTAAGTTATGATATTGAACAGAAGAAAATAATAAAGAAGAAAATCATTAGAAAGATAAAAAGAAAAATATCAGAAAAATTAGTAAAAACGTTTATTAGAGATGGTGAAAAAGAATATTGGATCTATTCAACAAAAAATCATAAATTTTATGTGATTGGAAAAGGATATATAGAAGCAGAAAATCTTGCTCCGGGGGATAAACTTATAAAATATGATGGAGAATTTACCTTCTTTCAGAAAGAGAAAAAAAGATCTTTTGTAGGTAAACGAAGTGGTATATGTAAGTATTGTAGAAAATATTTTGATCATGTTCGACCTCATGAAATTCTAATTCATGAGATATCCAAGAATAAAAAACAAGTTATAAGCCAAACAATATCTGAAGCAAGAAAAAAATTTGAAAAAACAGAGGGGGGAAGAAAAAACCGAGAGAAATTGAGTTTATCCCATCGAGGAAAGAATAATCCCTTATTTCGGAACAATTCGGCTGGACTTAAAAAGCTAAGAAAAGCTATGAAAAAAAGATGGGAAAATCTTCCCTCTTCTGTTAAAGAAGAGCAAATAAAACGATTTGTAAATGCTCCAAAGTATAAGAATATTCCAAATCGTCCCGAAAAAGGTATTATATCTATGGGAATTCCAAATGTGGAATATGTGGGGAATGGTTCTTTCTTTCTGACTTTAAAAATCAAAGGAAAAAACCACCATAAAAATCCAGATTTTGTTGTTCGAAAAAGAGATGAAAATGGTAAAATTCTTTCTGCAAACAAGTTTATAGAAGTGATGGATTTAGAATATTGGCATAAAGAAAACTGGAAAGATATAGAGGAAGGATATAAAAAACTTGGTTTTGATATCCTTATACTAAATGCAAAAGAAGTAGTTGAAGATTCTCTCTCTTGTAGAGCTAAAATTGAATCTTTTGCCAATAATAGTTATGTAGAAGTTATAACCACACCAAGATCAAAATCTGGAAGAAAGAAAAATCGAAAAAGAAACTTTAAATCCAGAGGAAACCAATATGTATATAATATAGAAATTGAGGGTACCCACAATTATTTTGTTTTGGCACAGTCAAGAGGAAAAGCTTGGAGCAATTCCTCAATTCCAATTCTTGTTAGCAACTGTCACCAAATTACCCGCGATGCACAGCAGGCTTTACTAAAGGAAACAGAGGATACTCCTAAACATGTATACTTCATTTTATGTACAACAGATCCAGAAAAGATACTTCCAACTTTACGAAACAGATGTACAGAATATAAAGTGGAACAACTAAAATCTAGAGATATTATAACTATTCTGGAACGGGCATGTAAAATAAAAAATCTAACTGTTGATTCCTCCATACTGGAAGTTATTGCCAGCAATTGTGAAAGGACTCCCAGATCTGCTTTAGTAATGTTGGAAAAGATAATTGGAATGACAGATCTTGATGAGATCGCAGAGGCTATTGCTTCTGAGATTAATATTCAAGAAGGTGGAGACTTTATTCATTTGTGCAAGTTACTTCTAATGCTCCCGGAGAAGAGGAGAAATGAATGGAAGAAAGTACTTGCAGAAGTGGAAAAATTACAACAAGAACCTGAACAAATCAGAACTGGCATTCTAACATTTCTTCGAAAACAACTTATGAAAATAGAAGATAAAGATACAGGATATGCTGAAGATATATCTCGTACTATGCAGATCTTATCATACAGTACTTTTTATGGGGGGAAAAATGTATTAGTTTCTTTGCTTATGCAAGTTTGTTTGGGAAATAAAACAGTATAATAAAGAGAAGAATCATTTACTTTAAAGGAGAAATATATGAATCGTGACGAAGCACTAGATCAAGAATTTAGTAAAACACCGGGGGGTAACTATTTCAACTTTGTCGATACTTCCAAGTTGGAACAATTAGGAATAACCCAGTACAAACCGGCACTTGGCAGCAATGCTATACGAATTGTATTCCCACCAAGCAGGCCAGGGTTTTTTGGGCTAGAAGTATATAAACATGGAAATGTTGGAGTAAATAGAAAAACTTTCATATGTAGGAGAAAGATGTTTGACGAATCCTGCCCAATTTGTGAATTTATAGACTTACTAAAAAAAGAAGATCCACAAGATAAAAGAGCAGAAGTCCTCTATGCTTCCAGACGGTACTTGTTCTTTGTAGTAGACGTTGCTACAGAAGAAGGAATGAAAAAAGGAATCCGTTGGTTTGATTGTCCTATTGGAATTTATAAGGAAATTAAAACACGATCTAAAATTAAAAGACGAGGTGGATCTACAGAAGGCGAAAACTTTAAGAAGTATATCGATGTTAGTGATCCAGTAAATGGACGAGATATTGCATTCGAACAGACCAAGGAAAAAGGAAAATATGGATATGAAGGAGTTGAATTACTTTCATCGGAACCTATTCCAGAGGGTTGGTACAAAGATCTGCCCGAATTTAAGGACGTATTAAAGGAATCTTCTATTGAAGAAATGAGGGAAGCTTTGGAAGGAGAATCTACTCCAGACGAGGTAGTAGAAAATGAAGAAATGGAAAGAGAAGTAGAAGAAGTAGTTGAAGAGGATCAGGTAGAGAGTACAAAGAAAGAGGAACCAAAAGAACAAGAAAAACCACAAACAAGATCTGTTTCTACTCGGAACCTCAATCCTTCTCAAGAAGCTAAAAAAGATTGGATTCGGGCAAGAATAGAACAAGCTCGAAAAGCCAGATTAAGTAATCAAGAAGCAGGAGAATAAAGATGAATCCGAATTTAGCAGAAGAAATTAAAAACCTGCAGGAAGCATTATTAGAATATAGACACGATCTTCCTATCAATTCTATGGAATTAGATGAGGAATGCAGGAGACAGCCCGAGAAGTTTGATATGATAGGAGAAATAGCCACACAAGCTAAAGTTCTTGTCCGGCGAAGTAAAGATGTGTTAGATTTCATCGAGGCGGATATTAAATCTCAAATTCGTGCAAATCCAGAAAACTTCGGACTTACTGGAAAAGTAACGAATGATGCAGTAAATGAAACTCTCATTGTCCAGCAGGAGTTTCAAGAAGCAAAAGCAGATTATATTGAAGTACAAAAAATATCTGATAATTTTTCTGTACTAGTAGCAAGTATGGAACAACGGAAAGCTATGCTTCGTGATTTAGTATCATTGTACATCCATAAGTACTACCAGAATCAATCGCTCTCCGGAGAAGAAAAGAGTTTGGATTCGCAGTTTGAACAGGACGTAGCAGAGGAAAGAAGTAGGGATATTACGGAAGAAGGATAAAAAAATGGCTAAACGGGGAAGAAAACCCAAAATAATTGTTGGTCAATATGAATGTGGTTGTGGTTTTGGTCCAACTACTAGAAAAGAACGATTGAAATACTGTAAAATTCACGGAATGGATATTCAAGACGAGTATATGAATTACCTCCTCATGAAGCGCTACAATTTCTAAAGGAATTAGATCAAAATGGCTAAAAGAGATACAGAGAATACAGTAGAAGATACAATAAAAGAAACTTCAAAACGATGTTTAGATATAGTAGGTCTTCCAGGTATCAGAGATTGGTGTTCCACGGGCTATACTATTCTTGATATAGCTATAGCAAATCGATTTCCAGGTGGAATTCCCATTGGAAGAGTTATTCACGTTTTTGGTGGAGGGAGTACAGCAAAATCTGTTCTTGCTACAATTATCTGTGGTTACGCTCAGAGAGCTGGAATGAAAGCATACTACGCAGACGTAGAACATACCTTAGATCCTAATTTTGCAGTTCTATATGGACTTGATTGTGGTAAGGTAGAAATGGGGCACCCAACTACTATTGAAGAATTCTTTGATATTTATCTCTCAGATATTATCTATAAGAAAACGCCCGCTGGAAAGATTAAAGGATTAAACAAGGATCCAAAAATAGTAGTAGTAGATAGTATAACAGCACTACCAACTGAAGTTGAGCTTGGTGAAGGAATGAAGGATGGAACATTTGGAACATCAAGAGCAAAACAGATGTCAAAAGGTTTTAGAAAGTATCTATTTGCTATTACTGAGAGTAATACTACTCTATTCTGTATTGACCAGACCAGGGACAACGTAGGTGCGGGTCCTTTCTCTGCAAATAAGGAGGTTACTTCTGGAGGCAGAGCTTTGGAGTTCTACAGTTCGGTTCAAATTTACTTGAAACACGATTGTAGGATAAAAAATAGTAAAAATAGCCCCGTCGGAATCTGGGTGAAATTCAAAATAGTTAAGAACAAAGTAGCTCCCCCATTTAAGGAGGGAAGATTTAAAATTATTTTTGAACAGAATCCTGACGATATTGGAACCAATTTAAGTTTTCTCAGCATAGATCAGAATGGGGAAAATGCAGCTAAAAATAAAACAACTACTATTAAACTGTTTGGAGAAGAAAAGACTCTATCTGAATGGATACATTACATAGAAGACAATAATAAAGAGAAGGAACTCCAGCAAGTTGTTTGGGAAACATGGCAGGAACTTCATAAAACAGAAACTAGAAAACCGAGGATATGGTAAATGATATTTAGAATATTAGATATATTGACCGCACTTATAGTAATTATCACATTGAATGTTGTGGAAAGAAACTATAAGATTTGGTTAGTATATGCTTTTGGAAATTTCTTATATATTATAGTAGTATTACAGAAAGGATTGTACGGTTGGGCAGTTGCAGGTTTAATTCTGTTCTTAACTGGATTGAATAATTATAGAAAAGGGAAGAAGAAACATGATATACATCGGAATTGATCCGGGGCTTAAAGGAGCTATTGCTGTAATAGATGGGGCAGGAAAAGTTCTACAAATTCTTGATACTCCGACCATAACTTTCAAAAAAGGGAAAAAGACAAGAACAGAGTACGATCTCCCCGGGATAAAAAGTATATTAAAAGAATTTTCTCAGAATCGAATTATTCTTCAAGAAGAAGGCCCCACAGAAATAATTGTATTCTTAGAAAAGATGCAAACAATGCCTCCAGGGATACGAAGTCAGGCTTCTTTTAGTCTTGGATACAGCCAGGGAATTTTTGAAGCTTTCTTATGTGGGTTTGAAATAGCTTACCAATTAGTTCTCCCGAAAACATGGCAGAAGCATTTTGGAATCTCCAAGGACCGAGGTGATATAAAAGTTCAAAGTTTTATAGTTGCCAGTAAATTATTTCCTGATGCAAAACTTGTTGGACCTAGAGGAGGTAAAAAAGATGGTAGATCTGACGCATTGTTAATCGCTGAATGGGGGAAAAGGCAATGTAATAAAATATAATTTCAATTTTATTGGGTTATGGGTTATGTTAGGTTAAGTTGAATTAAGTTGGATTGGAGTAAGTTAAGTTGTATTCAAATACTCCCATTTATATTTAAGGGAGGAATCAATTAACACCTGGTGGCAGATTATTCTGTTTCTTTCAGAAATGAAAGTGGGACCGGATTTTATTTATGAAATCTGATGATAAGCTACTTAAAGAACTTGTTTTTTGGTTGAGAAAAGAATTTCCAATACTGGTTTTTGAAATTAAAAAACCATTATATGAACTCTTTCCCGAACCAAGTAAATATAAAGGTTTTTGGAAACACAAATGGTCACATGCTGATATAAGTGTTTTTAGACACGGGGAACTAGTATGTGTTATTGAACCAGGAGGATTCCAACATCTTACAGATAAAAATCAAATTAAGAGAGATAGAAAGAAGAGATTCATTTGTAAAGAAAATAATGTTATTTTTCTACCTTTGATGAATTGTTGTGAGGAGAGTAAATGAAGAATCTTGAGAAAACTATTATAGTAGATTTCGATGGAACTATCTGTGAAGATCTTCCAGTAATGAGTCTAACCAAAATCGGTCCTCCTCAACCTCAAGTAAAAGAAGCTTTAAAAAGACTAAAAGATCTTGGATACTTTATAAGAATTCATTCTTGTCGAACTGCTACTTACTGGAAGGAAAGAAGCAGAGAAAAACAGATTCAGTTAATTCGAAAGTTTTTAGGAAAACACGAAATCCCATATGACGACATAATTATAGATATTCATATGGATAAACCTCTTGCAAAATACTATATAGATAATAAAGGTATTCAGTACAATAACAACTGGATGGAAATAGTAAAACAGATAGAAAATTTGGAGAAAAAGAAATGAAATTTATTAATATTTCAGTAATTAATAAGACTGGAGATTCAGAAGATATGCCAGTTAATCCAGAACACGTTTCTATGCTAATGAAAGCACAAATACCTTCTGGATTAACTTCTTCAGATGGAAAAACGCCCATGTTAAAAGAGGGAACGGCAATCTCTCTTTCAAATGGAGCTGTTCTTCTTTGTTCTTTAGATAGAGAGAAAGTTCAAGAACTTTTAGAAGAAAAACATCCATAATAAGAATCAACTATGATAAAAAAAATACAACTCAAAAACTTTCAAGGACATAAAAATACCGAAGTAGTTCTCGGTTCCGGGATTAATAGTTTTATTGGCGAAAATGATTCTGGAAAAACTTCGCTCTTTAGAGCAATTCAATTAGTTCGAACCAACAGACCTCTTGGTACTGGATACATTAGAAAGAACCAATCTGAAGATTCCGAAGTAATTATAGAATTGGGAAACTCTTCTATTACTAGGAAACGAGGAGAAAAAACTAATGAATATCTTATTTCTGATATAGAAGAACCTTTTGTAGCCTTTGGCAGTAATCCCCCCGAAGAAGTAGTAGAACTTCTTAATCTCAGTGATATTAATATTCAATCTCAACTAGATCAACCTTTTTTAGTTTTATCCTCTCCCGGTCAGATTGCCCAACATATTAGAAGTATTTCTGGACTAGATATAATAGACAAAGTTACTACTCTCTTAAAAAGCAGAATATCCACTAAATCTACTGCTTTGGATAATCAGAAAGAACTCTTAGAGGAGAAGGAAAAGAAACTTACAGAACTTGAAAAAATTGATATTACCAAAATAGAGAAGTTAATTCAAGAAGCAGAATTGCTTCAAAAAGAAAATGAGGAAAATATTATTCTTAGTGCTTCGTTAAGTAAGATACTGAGAGAGATTCTGGATGTAGAAAAAACTTGGATTGAACTACCCGTAGATATAGATATTGTTCTGAATCGAACAGAGCAAACCTGTTCTGTTTTTCAAGCATACAAGTATAAAATAGATTCCTTAAACAGACTAATAGATGAACTAGTTCTTCTGGATAAAGAGATTTTAAGAATCCCAGCAGATGCTGAAAATATTATTTTACAAGTAGAACCTCTTGAAAAACAGTATAATAATATAGGCAGTAAGATTAATTCATTGACGAAACTAATTCACGAATTATCTGAAATTGAGAAAGATGAAATAGAAAAAGATAAAACAATTCAAAATAAACAGGAAGAGTTATTTGTTTTGTTAAATCAGATTACAATTTGCCCTTTCTGTACAAGTGGTTTAAATAAGAAAACTAAAAAAGCTTTATTAGAAAATTATTAATATGACTTATTTTTTTACTAGTGATGAACATTACGGACATGCGGGTATTCTTAAATACTGCGACCGCCCATTCGATACTATTGAAGAACATGATGCCGAACTTATCCGAAGACATAATCTTGTTGTATCAAAAAATGATATAGTAGTACATGCCGGAGATTTCTGTTGGTGTAATACTTATAAAGATGCTCAAAAATATATTTCAAACCTTAATGGAAACCATATTTTTATTGTAGGAAGCCACGATCATTGGCTACCAAATTCTGCAAAGTATATGTGGAGAAAAACCATCGATGGACAATTTATTGTAGTCTGCCATTATGCTATGCGAGTTTGGGAAAGAAGTCACTACAATAGTTGGCACTTATATGGACACAGCCACGGTAAGTTAGAACCAAATTTTGGAAAATCTGTTGATATTGGAGTAGACTGCTGGGGATTTCGACCAGTTTCGTTTGAAGAAATTAAAGAATACATGAAACATGCTCCTGATAATTTCAATCTCGTAAAAAAGGAAGATACAAATGAAAGAACAGAAATGCTTGGAACAACTTGAGTCTAAATATCTTTTTGGGAAAGTTCTCAGAGATGAAATTCTTCAGAGATTTTATATTACTATAAGTTACGTAGAAGATCTGACATTTACTTCTGCATGTTCTGCTCAAGAAGCTTTGATTCACTGTGGTTTTAGTTATTTTGAAGCACTCTATTTTCTGTGTGGGGATGAACTAAGATACTGCCCACTTCTTTCCAAAACAACACAAGAATTTATTCAGAAAATATTTGTAAAGAAGGGGGAAAATGCTGTAAAAGAAACTTGGAAAAATTCCTTGGAAAAAATAATAGATGAGATCGATGAAAAACTATTTTTTTCCTTACTTGAACGGGATTCTAAAAGACTGGAAAAGATAATCTTATCGTCGGTAGAGCCGGCAATAAATACTGGAAAATAATATGAAATTTGGAATATTCGGAGATATCCACTTTACCAATCGTGGGCCCTCAAGAAGATTGGATAACTTCTTTGAAACCCAGATGAGTAAATTTACTCAGGCATTTTCCATCTTCAAAAAACATAATGTTCAATTTGTTTTTCAACCTGGTGATTTTTTTGATTCTCATACTGTTGCAGATAGAGTAAAAGCTGAAATAATCAGATTTCTAAGAGAAACTCTATGGTACAAAGAAGGAATTTTATTTGTTTCTGGTCAGCACGATATATTTGGACATTCGTTGCATACATTACCAAATAGTCCCATCGCTGTACTACAGGCAGCCGGGGTAGGAACACTACTTGATTCAAAACCAACTGAGATAGATTATCTGGACTATGAAAATAAACTTGAGAAACCAGTTCAAGTATATGGAGCAAGTTATGGAGAGCCTATCCCAAAGGTAGAAAATAAAGAAGCATATAACATACTGGTAATTCATAAGATGATAGGTGACAGAGAACTTTATCCACAGCAAGAGTTGATAAAACCAAACCAATTGTTGAGAAACAATCCTGGCTATCAACTAGTTATTTGTGGCGACTACCATTATCAATTTAGTAGTCAGTACCAAGGAAGAACAATTGTTAACGCCGGATGCCTAATAAGAAAAACAATTTCTAAATGGGATTTAGAACATAAACCTTCCATAGCTATTTTTGATACAAATACAAATGAAGTTACCTTTGTAGAACTGGAAGTTAAACCAGTAAATGAAGTATTTGATCTGCATATAGAAGATAAAGCAGATAGAATGCAAACTGAGAAATTCATTCAATCTTTAGAAGAAGTGCTTTCTAAAAAAGGTTCTTCTGGACCTGGATGGAAAAAAATACTCAGTAAAATTATTGAAGAAAAACAATGTTCAATAAGAGTTAGAGAAGTTATAGATGAATGTTTAGAAGAGGTTCAGAGATGAAAGAATTTAAAAAATGGTTTGGCAAATATAAAAAAGATGACCCAAAACATAAAGATAATTTTTGGTATGTTTTGATGAAACCTTTTATGGAAATAGCTTGGAAAGCAGCAGTAAAACGGGTTTTGCTGGAAATGCATAACGATAAGTTTAAGAGGAATTTGGAGTTAGAAGATTGGATTAAAAAGGAATTAAAAAATGAACATCCCTAAAACATTTCTCGGTTTACAGAAAAAATTCTATAAACTTCGACCAATTCATAATAAAGATGATTATGAACGTGCGATGACAGCCGCAGAAGATTTGTCCCTATGTACTATGTTGACTTCTGATCAATCTGATTATTTACATGTACTGGTTATGATTATTGCTGAATATGAAAACAAGCAAATGAAAGAATAAAAACAATATGTTGGAAATTGAAAAATGAGTAATCTAATAGAACGCGTAAAACAAAAACAGAAAGAAATTCAAAATTTGCAAAAGGAAGCAACAAAGAAAGCTGGAAGGAAAGAACAACTTTTTAAACAACTCAAAACAGAATTTGATATTTCTACTAAAGAAGAAGCTCAAATATTATTAAACGAATTAGAAAAGGTTAGAAAAGAAAATGAACTGGATCTTGAAACTATTAAAGAGAAACTCGAAGAAATCATCTCCTCGGCCAAGTACGGGACAGTTAGTTAGAACTGGGCACGCCGTACTAGTTAAAGATAAACTAAGTTCTGCTCAAGTATGGCATACATTTGGAAGAGACGATAAAGAAGGAATTTTATTAGATCCCAACGAACCTATTGTTCTGCGGACTAATACGTTCAAACTTGGAACAAGAATAGATATTTATGAGAGAAAAGAAAGCAGATAAGAATAACAACCTAATGAATCTAACTAAATACAAAGAATTTGTTTCTGATATAAAATCTACCAAGAAGATTCTTGTAGAAGAAAAGAATAACTGTATCTTAGAAATATCTGAATTAGAATCAGATATTACTATCCTAAAAGAAGCCAGAGAAATAGTAAGTGCTACGGGAATTCTTGCTCAGGATAATACAAAAAAGATCTTTGAATCTTTAATTACCCAAGCTCTTCAAGCAGTTTTTGGAGAGGAATATTCCTTTGAGCTTGAAAGTAGATTCTTTAGAAATCAACCAGAAACGGAAATGTTTGTCGTGGAAAATGGTATTAGATATTCGCCTAAAGATGAAAAAGGCGGAGCTATTATTGATATGATTTCTTTTGCCGCTAGAATAGTATCCTGGGCAATTATGGATCCCCGACCAAGGAATACAATTTTTTTAGACGAACCATTTCGTTGTTTAGCGAAAGAAACACTTCCTTTCTTAGCTCAACTTATGCAGGATATATCTGATGAACTTCACTTACAGTTTCTATATATCACCCATGAAAAACAGTTAGCCGAGGTTTCTTGTAGATCAGAAAAAGATACTTGCCATTTGATAAAGAAAATAGATGGTATCAGTATAGTAGAGAGGATAGTATGAAGCAGATACTAAATTCATATCAAGTTACTCTTACTATAGATCAGATATACCGGAGAATCAGAAATTTTTCTACAGACAATCTATGCTTTATTTCCATTCTCAAAGGAGGCATATTTACTTCTCAACGATTGTTAGACTATTTTCCCAATCCAGATATATTAGTAGGATATTTGGGACTTTCCTCTTACAATAATGGAACAGAAACCCAGGAAAAGATCAAAGTTACTTACCCATTGGATCTTACTAGAGGAGATCTGAAAGAAAAAAATATCATACTTATTGATGATGTTTTTGATTCCGGGTTAACTATGATGTTTGCAAAAAGTATAATAAATGAAATAGGTAGATATAATTCTCTTAGAACCGCAGTATTGGTTAGAAAAATGAATCCAAGAATAAAATTATGGAAAGAACCAGGAGATCTGCCAGATATAGTAGGATTTGAATTTCAAGATTCTGGATTTCTAGTTGGAAGTGGAATGGGAAAAGGAGAACATTATAGAAACTTAAATGGTTTATTTGTATTAGAACCAGAGGAAATTAAAAATGGATGAAAAAACAGTTAAAAAAATAACAGAAGATTACTACCAATTCAAAGAAACTTTGTCTGCACGTAGATATTCTTATGGAATATCTACAGACATAGTTCCAGCTCTATTTATTGTGGCTATGATATTGAGAGGATATTATGAGAAAGAGAAGAGTTGAGGATGTCTAAAAAATGTAAAAAACTAATTGTTTGGTCTGGTGGTTTAGATTCTACTCTTTTGTTACATACATTGGCCAAGGAATCATCAAAAGAAAATCCAGTAGAAGCTTTTTCATTTGATGTTTATTTTGTAGAGAAGTTGAAAACAGTAAAAGAAAAAGAAGCTCGAGAAAACTATTTAAAATTTGCAAAAACTTTGGGATTCTACATAAATCATCATATTATAAAAGTAAAAGCAGATATTAACCCTGCCCCCTGCTGGCCACAACAAAAGAGTTGGTTTACTTTTATTCTGCCATATATATCCAAAGATTGCGATGTTTATTTTGGGTATGTACAGGGAGATTGTATCTGGTTGGCCGTGGATAATTTTTACAAAGTTTTTGCTGATTATCAGTATTTGGGGGATTTTGCTAATTCAAAATTAATTTTTCCCTTTTCATTTAAAGAAAAGTGGGAAGTTTTGAAAGAGTTTCAGGAAGAAGAAATTCCGGGAAATTGCTTCTGGACATGTGAACATCCGAAAAAGGATAAAAGAGGAAAAATTATAGCATGTACAAAATGCCATCCCTGTATACATATAGAAATGGCGAGGCAAGAATTATGTTACAGAAAGGAACATAAATGTTTGAAATAAAAAAGACATTTGAAATATCTGGGGCACATCACTTAAATCTTCCTTATGAGAGTAAATGTAAGAATCCTCACGGCCATAACTGGATTATTTCTGTTTATGCCAGAGCAGGAGATGATGTAGTAGATAAAAATAACGGAATGGTCGTTGATTTCTCTGAAATAAAAAAGAAAATAGCCGATATTTTAGACCACAAAGATCTAAATGAAATTGAAGGAATTGGATTTGAAATTGTACCCACAGACGATGATTCAGCAAGCGTAATTTTCCACAGTCCTCTAAATCCTACTGCAGAAAATATCGCAAGATGGATTTGTTTTCAAATCCCCCGTTGCTACAAAGTAGAGGTTCAAGAAAGTTCTGGCAATGTTGCCACTTATATAGATGACAGTATTCAAAGGAGATTATAAATGAAGATTAGAATTTTGTTATTACTATTAGTAGTATTTTCTAAAGGAACAGGGATACCTTTTAATAGATGACAGGATCTATCAAATAATTCATTAAAAATCAATAAAAGAGATGTAAAATGAAACAACTAACTCCTTTCCACGACGAACAAGGAAACGTACACTTTCCGTATAGAGCATTGAGAAGCGTGGTATTTATCTTCCCCACCCCTCCTCCGGAGACGTTGGGAGAGAAAAGTTTAATTGCTCTTCCAGAAGAATTTAGAGAATATTATCAGGATAAAACGGGAATTATTCTTTCTATCGGTCCGGGATACTATGATAAGAAAAACAGATGGAATCCTGCAGATCCAAGACTAAAATCAGGAACGAAAGTATTCTTTGATAATTCTGTTCCTCATGAAATACACGTATTAGGACAAGATATGAAACCATATAGAGTTGTTCTCTGTATGGAAGTGGATATATTTGGAATAGTAGAGGAAGAGTAAAATGGAAAGTAGATTACACGTTGAATTAAACGAGAACAAACTAAAAGAACTTGTTTTTGATTACTTACAAAAAGCACTGGGAGATGTTGATTTAAAAGAGGAAGATGTTCAAATACAAGTTAAATCAACACAAAATTATAAATCGGAGTGGGAAACAGCAGCTTTTAGAGCAGTTGTAGATACAGATTTATAAAATTGAGGATAGAATGATTCAGATAAGAGGTAAAGACAGAAACATACTGATAGAAACGACTGGGATCTATATTGAGGAGGAAAAAAATCTCACGAAAGTTGATTCTCCCGATCAACTAACTGAAGAAGAAAAAGAAAGGGTTTGAGTGGTCAATGAAATAATCCGGGATTCTATATGTCAACAGAAATAACTAAATTTCAGTTACACGAAAAAATTCGTCGTCTATTCTTTAAATACCGCGGAGATATTAATGCGATTATTAAAGAAACCGGTCTTGACGAAGAATACATAAAAAAAGTAACTAAAAAGATTAGGCGGGGATTTCAACACGATACAAGTTTTGAAATAGCTTGTTTTGTTACTGATGCAATACTCTCAGGAAGGGAACAACGTTTAGTTATCCTCGAGGATAGATTGAATGAACTCTTAAAGAAAAAAGAATTAAGATCTGTATGTTGTTATGCCCCGGTAGCAGAACATACTTATGAAAATTCTACTTGGTATAAATGTAAAAAATGTGAACAACATTGTGAAGTAGAAATGGTAGACAATGTCAACGATGCCCAAGTAATAAAAATTGTTACTAGTATGAGAAAAGAAGATGAACAGATAGGAAAATTTCTGGCAATAATGGGTATTATAACAAATACTTCTGACACACCTACAAAACCTGTCACAAATACCAGTCCGAGCCTCGAACCTAATTTGCTTCCTCCTGCAGAAAAAAGAATGTTAGAAAAACTAGAGAATTTGGACGAATCTAAAATTACCGAAATCAAACACTTTGTCGAATCTAAAATAAATGAGGCGATTGATGAACCCGGAAAATCCGGATAAAACTTGGCTCACAACTTTCACTTCCGCCACTACCAAACTTTACTACAAGGAAATTCCGGTATCTATTTCTGAGTTCATTCGTAATGAAGGTTTTATCGGAAAACTTACGAAGAAAGACGGAGTTCCTGGAAAAGCTATCTTTCCTATCTGGAGAAGAGAACTTTCTTTTTTGATGAGCGAACCTACTAAATATATTCCAGTTTTCACGGGGGCAATTGGTTGTTTGTCCGCCGGGGTAAAAATTAGTCTTCTCGATGGTAGAGAACTAACTATTCCAGAAATAATTGAAGAAAGAAAAGAAGGAAAGCAACACTGGGTCTACTCCTATGATTCAGAAAGAAAAAGAATGGTTCCTGGGAGAGTGATAGATGCTTTGTTATCGGGTAGTCAAGTTTCTAATATAGTGGAAGTCGAATTAGATAATAAAGAAAAGATTCATTGTACGCATAATCATCCGTTCTTACTAACTTCTGGAAAATATAAAGAAGCTCAGGATCTTCAGCCCGGGGATAGTTTAATGCCACTATATCGATACGTGAGCGAATTAGGATATGAACTTTCTGGTATTTACAAACAACAATGGGAACCAACATTTCATATTGTTTCAGAGGAGATAAATGGACCGACACCCGAAGGATTCTGTATTCATCATAAAAATGTAGACAAAACCAATAATTCTCCAGAGAATTTACAACTTCTAACAGTTAAGGAACATAGACATCTACACGCAAATGTTTTAAATCCATTTAAGAATATTCCGGGATTCGCTGCAAAAGCTGCTAGAAAATCCAACAAAAAACGATGGGAAGGACCCAATAACAAAGAACAAAGAAAACAAGCATCTCAAAGACTAAAGAAAAGGAACCGAGAAAGAGGACAAGCAAAGAAAGCTACAGAAACTCGATGGTCTACAGGAGACGTAGAAGCTAAGAGAAAAAAAGAATCAGATCGTCTAAGAAAAAGAAATAAAGAGACAGGACAAGCAAGTCGAGCTAGTCGGATTCGATGGTCAAAACCAGAATCTTCTAAAAATTATTCCGAGAAAATGCGTGATTTTTATCAAAATCAAGAACACAGATCAGATTGTAACTGTCCCAAATGCCATCCAGAAAAATGTTCTCACAAAGGAAAAAAGAATGGAATGTATGGGAAACATGCGTGGAATAAGTTGCCCATGGAACTGCGAAAGTGTAAACTTCCCGAATGTAATATTATTTTTGAATGCACAATCAAAAGTAAGAAAAAATTCTGTTCTTATCAATGTAGTGGAAAGTCAAGAAGAGGCAAACGTGCTTGGAATAGTGGACTTACAAAACAAACAAATGATAAAATAGCTGCGGGAGGAAAGAAGTCAAGCAAAACCAAATTTGAAAAGAAGAAAGCTATAATGATAGAATGTCTTCTCAACCATAAAGTAATTAGTGTTAGAAGATTAAATACACCAGAAGAAGTCTATGATTTATCCATAGAGAAATATCATAACTTTGCACTAACAGCAGGTGTATTTGTGCATAATACGGGAAAGTCACGTGCGGCCATAATTGGTATAGCATACTGCATGTATCTGCATCTCTGTCTTCGAGATCCTTGGTCATATTATGGAGGAAAGACGGGCGGGGGAAAAATGGCTATTGTCTTCTTCAACCTGAATAAAACTTTGGGGGAAACTAAAGGGTTTAGAATTCTTCAAAATCATCTTCTCTCTTCCGAATGGTTTAGGGAAAAGGGAAGAATTTCTGGGAACATTATTGAAACCCAGACTATACATTTTCCTCTTTTTGAATATGTTCTCGCATCCCCCAATGCACAAGCAGAAGTTGGGCAAGATGTAATAGCTGCTCTAATGGACGAGGTAGATTCTCTAAAAGCTGGGCTCAAACAAAGAGAAAAAGTTGTAGCTTCTGTAGAATCCGCGTTACAAAGGTTCGAGAACAGATTTGTTATTCACGGACAAACTTTAGGTAAATTTTTCATTGTTGCTTCCAAACAAGAAAATTTATCATTTTTAAATGCTTTCATCGCAAAGAAAAAAGGTAATAAAGAAGTTCATATAGTAGATGTTCCGATATGGGAAGCGAAAGAAGAAGAGTTTCATAACTGCGAAAAGTTTCCAGTTCAAGTTGGAGATATATATTCACCTTCCAAAATTCTAAATTCAGAAGAAGAAGTAAGAGAATCTATTGCCAATGGCTTTACAGTTATTCATGTTCCAGAACAATTTAGACGAGCATTTGAAGAAGATATAGTAGTAGCGCTAAGAAACTTTGCTGGCATATCTTCTAGCTATTTGAGAAAAAATAAATTGTTCAAATCAGAAAAATATTTATTAGATTGCTATAATTCCAACAAACAAGATCCGGTGAAGATTATTACTATATACCTTGGAGTGAAAGAAAAGGAAAAAGAATTAATTCATTTCCTAGATATAAATAAGATTCGTGTTCCCAGATATATCCCCAGATATATTCATGGGGATATAGCTTTTGCTCATGATTCTTATGGATTGGCAATGTCTGGAATTTCGGGATGGAAGGAGATAACGAGAACTCTTGAAGATGGAAATGTTGTAGTAGATAAAGTTTCAGTAGTAGAAACTGATTTTGTTATGAGAATAAAAGCTCCTGAGAATGATGAAGTAGATCTGTCGAAAGTTAGAAAATTTATTATTGATTTGAAAAAGATTTATGGATTTAATATTCAACTTGCTACTTTTGATTTAAAACTATTAAGTACGGATAATACCCAAATACTAGAAAAAGCAGGAATTAAATGTGAATATCTATCTATAGATAAGAATCCTCAATTCTATAGAAGTTTTAGAGATGATCTTGTTAAAGAAGGAAGATGGATATGCCATAAACATCCTTATCTTCATTTTGAACTAACAAATTTAGAAGAAGATTCCAGTACAAATAAAATAGATCATCCCAAGGAAGTGCCCGTTATAGAATTTTTAGATGACGGAAATACTAGAGATATAGTTGTAGAGGGAAGTAAAGATTGTTCTGATGCTGTGGTAGTATCAGTTGAACAAGCAATAAAAGAATGTAAAACACCCCCAAATGTTGAAATAATGAAAAAAGCTTTCGAAGTCGGTACAAAAAAAGATAAGCTAGACGGTTTATGGTGGGTAGATCCGGGTTCTTTAAAGGGAAAGTCAGAAGAAAGGGATAAGAAGGTCGACGAAGTTCTAAAACAGGATCTCGCATCAAAATACAAGAATATTTTTAAAAGGTCTCAGATGTAATCTACAAAAGGATGTATTATGAAATTTCACGACGAACAACTACGGATTTTGAAGGAATTAATTCTAACATATCAAAAAGAAAAATCTGGTATTATTTTTCACCAGATTTTAGAACGAGTAGATAAAATGCTCATTGAGTTAGTTAAGAAATTTTCTAAAATTTATTATTTTACAGAACCTACTCCCCAGCTACTTCAAGATATGTATCAAACAGCAATTATTGGATTAGAAAAAGCTTTAGTATCCTTTGATCCAAAAGGAAAAGAAACTTTCATTCCCGGCCACATATATCATCAAGTTCGGAACGAAATGTTTAAAATGTATGGCATTAAAAATGTAGATGCTACAAAATATTTACACGAACACCTAAATTGTATGGAAAATTCAGAAATTGATTTGGAACTTATTCGTGAAGATATTAGAAATATAATTAATAATCTAATTGACTCTAAAAGAATAACACAAGATGAATATGAACTACTTCAACATAAATACATAGAAGAGATGTCTATAAGTGAAATGCTTAGGATATTTGGAGATAAGAAGTGGGGTAGTAGAGCAACAATAGTAGGGAAGATAGAAAGAGTTACGGGGATATTAAAGAGAGAATTCGAAGGAAATGGATTTGGAACTGATTGAAGCAGTTGGCGAATATATTCTCGCTAAGATTGAACTTACAGAGTGTATGCAAAAACATCTTCGGCAGGTTTGTCAGAATTGTAAAAAATACCCTTTTTGCAAGATTTATGAAGATTATATTGAAAAATGGATAATTTTACAAAAAACTTATTCAAACAAATTGGAGTAGAAACAGTATAATATATATGATAGATGAGCATTACAGGAACACAAAAGGAGGCAAAAATGTCAAGAAAAGTTGCAGAAAGAAGTGATTCAGAGTTGATACCTTGGGAGTTACAAGAAGATCTCGCAACTGTAGCTTGTTATGCTGCGGGCGAGGTCGATGACACAATCCTTGAACGTGAAAAAGATTTTAAGGCTGTAGAACTTCTAATTGAGATAATTAACAACTTAATTGTCCGTAACCAATCCCACTCTCGAAAGTGTATAGTAGATCCGCGAACTGCAATGGTCATAGGCCAAGCACTAGAGCATTCATATCCAGAGGAATCCATAGATACGGTTGACGAGCTTATAATTGCTAGCAGACGAATCGTCAATTTATTAAAACAACTCGTAACCAATCCTCAGAAGATTCAAAAGAACAAAAAGAGCGAACTCAAAAAGTTACGTGGATTCTGCTTGGCTCTTTCGGACAGTGCCCTGGCCTACGAAAAACCTATTGATGAGTAGATGGAATACATGAAGCCGAAGAACATTGTAAAAAATCTAAACATAAAGTATTTATAGATAATAAAATTGTTTATTTTTGGAGGTTATAAAATGAATCTGATAGAAAATGTTTGGAACTTAGCCAGTCAGGTTTGTTCTGATTTAAAATATGTTAGAATAAATAAAGAAATTGTAGATACACTGGGTAGACGAGTAAGCAATTATCTTAAAACTACTCGAGAGAGTACTTGGCCGGTCCCCCCATTTATTAAAAGTAATCAGGAGATACTTTTGTATGAACTCATAGCAAATTCTGTAAACTATTGTTATTGGTATGGAAGATCAGATTTAAGGCCAAACGATTCTAGTTCTATTAAAATGTATGAATGCTTAAACAACTCTTTTTTGCATATAAAAGAGTTGGAAGAAAAAAGGATTTTTTCCACACAACAAAGAACAAAGGAGATTATAATTAACTTTAGAAACAGTTTAATTTTTAATCAATTTCCTCTTTTAGACAAGAGAATAAAACATTTGGAACAAATTATAGAGTCAGAATTTTTTACATATTATCTAATGACTAATGATGGTATGGATACACAACTTCGCTCGATTGGAGATTGGTTAGAAGTTCTTCTTACTAATATTCCTGGATTTGCAGAAGATCTTTTCTTAAAGAGAGCCATACTATGGATATATCAAGGGTATAGAGGGGCTGGGCTTTTTAAGAAGGAAATTGGTAAATTACCTATTCCGGCAGATTATCAAATACCAAAGATGTTAGAATACTTTGGATGTATTGAATATTGTCCAGAATTAAAACAGAAAATTCAGAACAGCATTCTTATTCAGGAAGGTAGTTTAGAAGAGATAGAAATCAGAGCAGCTTCTATAGTTGTTTGTTCGATGTTAGCAGAAAAAGCAGAATGTACTTGTGAGCAGATAGATACGTATTTATGGACTAAACGAAAAGACTGTCCAAGAAATTTTCATCTAACAATAACTTCTAATTATTAAAATTGTGAGGAAGTAAAGAATGATAAACAAAATTAAAGGCGACTGGAGAACCCGACGAGTTTGGCTCGACGATCACGAAATCACTCCACATAAAAAGTCAGAAAATTATAAATCATAGTCCTGATGGATTTAATTGGGAATATGCCGGTTCTGGACCAGCACAACTTGCACTTGCTATTCTTTTAGAAGTAACTAATGAAGATGCTGCTCGTTCTTTATATCAGCATTTTAAGTGGTCTTGTATAGCTGCTTTGCCACAAAGTGATTTTGATATTGAACTGGATATAGAATCATGGATAAAGAAAAACATATATCGAGATTCAGAAATACCGTTTTAAGGTAGTTCAAAAATGGGACAGAAAAAAGTACTAAGAACACTTGCATGGAAAAACGAACAGTTACGGAAAGCAGAAGAAGAATATATTAGAGAGTTGCTTCAAAACAAAAAAGAACCTACTGCCAGAACTGACAAGGAAAAAAATGAAAAAAATTAAGATAGACTTTAAATCTTGGTTCTATAAAAACTGTAGAATACAAAGGAAGAAAAATGCAAAAATTTGTCTGGTATGTCCTTTTCGAGAATATATAGAGCAAGAAGAAAGGAAAAAATAAATGGAACAAATCTACAATCTACCTAAAGAACAGGATCCAAACTTTCAGAAATACCGCGATTTTGTGTACAATCTAGAGGGTACAAAAGATAAAGATATTAGAACACGATTGGATCATGCCATTACCGGCTTATGTTCAGAATCTGGCGAACTTGCTGGACTAATGAAAAAAATAAAGTTTTTTGAAGCTAAAATTCCAAAGATTAACTTTCTAGATGAATTAGGAGACATTCTTTGGTATTTAACTGATGCTATGAATGTTTTTGAAATAAATTTAGAAGATTTAATTCGACTAAATATGACAAAACTTAGGGCTAGACATCCAGATGGTTTTACAAATGAAACTGCCTTAAATAAGAACAAAGATAAAGAACAAAAAGAAGTAGATAAAGTAACAGGAAAAGACGATGAAATTTCCATGGGATAAATATAAAGAATTGCCTCTTTCCAAAAGAAATACCCTGCAAGTATTTATTACAAAAGCTTGTAATCTTAGATGTCCAGGCTGTTTTGTAAGAAACGTTTCAGAAGGGGAAGAAGGTTTTATGTCTTTTGAGGAATATGTTTCTGCACTTTCTCAGGCTATATATAAAGGAGTAAAGCAAATAAATATTCTTGGAGGAGAACCTTTTCTTCATCCAAAATTGCAGAGAATGCTTGCTTTAAATTCATTTCTTGCTTTAAAAACAACAATATATACAAATGGATTGGGTTTAAAAACAAAAATGGATTTACACGGAGCAAAATTAAGAGTTTCTATTTATGGGTTTAAAGGCTTAAAAGGTGTTTTAAGTCTTCCAGACCATTCAAAAGTTAAACATTCTTTTGATGCAAATTTTATGGTTGGTAAGGAAACAAAGTTAGAAACTCTTTTGAGTGTAGCAAATATTTGTGAAGCAGTATATAGATGCAAAGTATTTTTCATTTCCTCCATTCGGGAATTAGACAACCCAAATCAGGAATTTTTTGATGATACTAATCTTACAATGCCTGTTTTAGAGTATAAGAAGTTGGTTCATCAATTTTTAAATGAATATGAAGGGGATATGGAAATTCATATTTCTAAAAGGGGTGTGTTTGAAAGTACACAATCTCTTCCACACAATAAGTGCAAGTTTGCAAATTATTTTATTGGTGGAAAAATTATCCAATGCCCTTATGATGTTATTAATTTAAAATATCAAAAAGATTATAAATTTGATTCTAGATATTGCCAACAAAACAATACTTGTTTGATGAGTAAAATTATTTTAAAGCCTAAGAAGAAGTAACAGAAACAGGGGGAAAACTTAAAAAATGAAAAGCAAACCCACTAATCCAAAAGATGCTGTTGGTATAGAAAAAGCCTCATTGTGGTTTATCCCTTCCGGCCCTCTTTTCGAAGTAGGATTAGCTATGATGGAAGGTGCCAGAAAATATGGAGCTTGGAATTGGCGGAAGGACGGTTGTAGAATTTCCGTTTATTTTGATGCTTTAGATCGACATATAAAAGCATTTAAGGAGGGAGAAGATATTGATCCTGATAGTGGTGTTTGCCATCTTATTAAAGCAATGGCTTGTCTTTTTATTCTTAGGGATTCACAATTGATGAACAATTGTGAAGACGATAGACCACTTAAATATCCAGATGGATTGAATATAACAGGACTAAATGAGCAAGCAGCCGCAGTTATAAGAAAATATCCAAATTGTGCAAACCCATTTCTAGAAAAGGACAAAGAATGAAAGTAACAGCATATTTGTCACATGCAATAAGAGGATCCACAGGAGATTCTGCTCCCCGGGAGATTACAGAAAAGAATTGTAAGGAAGCAATAGTTATAGCAAACACACTTCGTCGTCATATTCCTAAATTGGATATCTGGGTTCCGGCTGAATATGAACCTTGGATTTGTCTTGCTTACAATATGAAATATCTTATCATACCCGAAATTTTGGAAGTAGATTGTAAGATAGTAGAAATGCAGGATCTTTTAATTGTTCATAACAAAAATGGCTGGGAAGGTGGAGGAATAAAGAACGAGATAGAGCGTGCAGAAGAAAAAAATATTCCTATTATTCGGTTGAATATAAAAGACGATCTAGTTATTCCTCTTTCGTCTTTAGAGAGATTAAAGAAAATAGTAGAAGAACTTTCGAAGGGGAAGAAATGAATAGTCAAGAAAAATTGGATTCTACTACTTCCTTTTTTGAAAAAACCGAAAAACTTACAAGAATAATGTGGGGAATGGGGGATCTCCACACTCCCAAAGAGACCACAAAAAAGATTTTTATCACAAAAGATCAAATAATTTCTTTAAGTTCAATACCTTTTAGTAGAGAGCGCTGCTTTATTGCTCTGATGGTATATGAAGTATTAAAGCCTTCTTTAGAGGAAAGTTTGGTATTCTGTTTACGGGGAAAAAATATTGATTCAGGCTTCTTTTGTGCTTCGGGGGACAGCCACTGAACCACCTCCGGCTTACGATTGGAATCTTTGGGATTTTAGTGTTTATCGGGGCGTTACTCAAATTTATCTTTCGGCTGGTATTATGACCTCTGAATATCGAAATAGAATGTTTGCTTTTAATTTTACAGATGAACCTGCGGCGGGGACTTATACGTACTATCTCAAAGTAAAACGAGAAAAATCTGGCTATCCGGGGCCGGGGATAGCCAACTCAATGCCATAAAAAGCTTTAAGATGTTCTATATTTTCTATATCAAACCAATCTACAATATTCATTTTTATACCCCCCTAATCTTGATACACCCGAATATCTTTAATATCTCGTTTTTGAATTGAATTAGTTTCTCTAGTAATTCCCTCCTTTGAATGAGTTTTGGAAACAAAACGAACTACTATATTCTCCCCAAAATCTTTTATTACAAGAGCCTGGGAATAAATAGCATCTCTCGTTCGAAGAAGTACTATCTTTCCTTCTAAATTAGAGTTGCGACCAACTGTTTCTGGAAGACCTAGTCTTATCGAATCCCAAGCAGGTCGATGAAGACATTGTAAATTTTCTTTTACTTCATAGTTAGACATTTTTACCTCCACTTTCTTTGTTTTTATCATGTTCTACTACAACATTTAAAGCTTTTTGAGCTAAACTTTCAGCACCATCACTTCGTTTGTGTTGAATATTTCCCAAATACTCTTTCTGACGAACATTAGTTAAGTTAGTTATGTCATATACATCATAGGAGCATACTCCAGCAGATATCTGAGAAGCACTTCCCATATTTTGTATACCAATGCTTCGAACGACTTTGTAATTGACTCTTATTTCTACAAGAAGCATATTTAACCCCTATTCTACAGATTCTCATTTATCTGCTGCTGAAACTTTTTTATCTCTTCTTCTGCAATATTATACTGCCGGCAAAAATCATAGTGCCTACAACCAATCCCATCGTGCCCCCGACATCCTGTCTCATCAAATTCTCCTCCACAGTGATTGGCATGCGACCAGTACGTTAGTGAAATTAGATTAAGAAGTTTTTCAAACATTTTACAATTCTCCTAAAAGTAAATCTCGAAATCTTGGTTTTGAAACATACTTAAAATTATCATGCCCATACTTTTCTATCAGATACTGCTTAACAGCTTCTATATCATCTGTTGCAAAAAACCCTACAAAAGTACCTTCTCTATCTAGCACTTCATACCCGATAGGTTGTTTAGGCTTTGGAGGAATAACTAATGAACTCGGTTCTTTTTTAGCTGCCTCAATTTTAGCCAAACGTTTCTTACCTCGAATAGAAGTACAACTAACCAACCAAACTTCGTTCATTTTAATAGTCATTTCTAAAGAACGTTTACGACTGATTAGTCCGTTATGCTCAGAAATCAACTTTGAATATTCTTTATATGTCATTTATCGACGTTATCCTTTCATATATATTATAACCTATTTTTAGCCAAGATCCAAATAAAAAATCAATTTTTTGTTAAAATTGTATGTAATACAGGCTATAAACACCCCAAATAACCGTTCTAATCCCTCTCACAATAGGAGATCTACTAAGAGTAGTATTATGATAGGGCCTGGAAAACAGAATCCTTATTTTTGAATTAAAAACAAAGATATTATGGGCTACAAAGATTTTTAAGATTTTTAGCATTTTTTATTTGGATCTTGGTGAATTAGAGGTTATAATATATATGAAAGGATAGATAAAATGAAACAAAATACAAGAAAACAAAGAAAAGAAGATGAAGAACTTTTTGCTGCTACGAAAATAGAGAGAGCTCAAGTAAACGGGGTGCTACTCAGTGGAAAAAGGGCATTTATTACTGCTGCTGGTTCCGAGTATGAATTAGACGCAGTAACAGACGATTGGTGGTATATAACTCATCCAAAAGATCAAGAAGCAAATTATTTGAACCGTCGATCCTGGTGTGGATGTAATGATGACACCTGGGCGGATATTATGAAGCAATTAGGGCTTGAAAGACACCTACTTTTTAGGGGATAAAAATGAAAGAGTTAAAACGAAGATATGGTAAATGGGCGGGAAATGAGAAAGGTAAAGCAGAGAATCCTATAAATTGTGTTTATGAAATATTCTCCGCCAGAAATTGTATTGGTTATCAATGCCATCGTAAACGCGGTTATGGCCCCGACGGACTTTACTGTAAACAACATGCGACAAAAATTCAGGGATATTCTGATACGGTCTTTTTAGGGGATAAAAATGACCAATAAGGAAAAATGTACCTGTGGGAATCCAGATTTTGGATTTGATTGTACCTGCGAATGGGAAAAGAAATATCCAGGAACTAATAGGTATACATGCGAGT
>Ga0172362_10000336_pt1 | contig 37693 bp, 36 predicted proteins | sample LakKivs1_kivu2a2_FD_114534 | JGI IMG/M metagenome (GOLD analysis project Ga0172362, IMG submission 114534) | Sediment microbial communities from Lake Kivu, Rwanda - Sediment s1_kivu2a2 | ecosystem: Environmental > Aquatic > Freshwater > Lake > Sediment | place: Rwanda: Western Province, Lake... | reverse complement strand
ACCGAGAAGGCCGATTGCGTCCGCGTGAGCCGCAGCGGCGAGGCGAGCGGCGTCACCTGTGGCGGCGTCTGCGCGCTCGCCGCGCTCACGCGGAGCGGCGCGAGGGCTGCCGCGGCGGTCCGCAGGGCACGGCTCTCGAGCAGCACCTCGAGGGCCGGCTGAAAGACGATCAGGTAGCAGAGCGGAAGGGGGATCAGCCGTGCGAGACGCTTCATGGTGAGACTCCGGTGGGTCCGCGCGCGGGGAACCGCCTGCGCGCCGGATCGCGCCATATCAGGGTCGATCGCGGGCGAACATCGGCCGAAAGGCGGTTTCGCCGGCGTCACCCGCGCGGGACCGTCCCGCTGCGAGCCGTGCAGCACGGGGGCGCCCGGCTGGGAGGTTGCCCGGCGAGCATTAACGGGAGAAGAATCCACCCCGGCTCTCGTACTAGGATCCCTCGGCCTTCTGCCGAAAGATCAAGGACGTAGCCCGCGATCATGCTCTCCCCCTTTCGCCTCACCCCGCCCCGGCACAGGCCCGGCCGGTGGCTGCACCGGCCGCGGCGGCGACGAGCAGCGCGCGGTGAGTCTCTTCGAGCCGGCACAGGCCCGGCCGGTGGCTGCACCGGCCGCGGCTGCTGAGCGTCCTGACGGGCCGCTTCCAGCGCCGGCTCACGGTCGTGCGTGGCGGCGCAGGCTTCGGGAAGACGACGCTGCTGCTGCAGGCGCTCGACGCCAACGAGGACGGTGCGCTCGGGGTCGACTGCTGGCTCGGCCTGAGCCCGCGCGACGCCCGTCCGAGCGAGCTCGAATCGGCGCTGCGCGCGGCGGTGCAGGCGCGCGGCGCGGGCGATCCGTCCGATGCCGTCTGCGAGGCCATCTGGCGCCGCTCGCCGCGCGAGATCGCGCTGATCCTCGACGACGTCCATCACGTCGCGCCGGGCAGCGCCGGCGCGGAGCTGCTCTCGCGGCTGCTGCACGAGCTGCCGGCGAACGGTCACCTGGTGCTCGCGGGCCGGCGCGAGCCGCCGCTGCCGATCGCGCGCCTGCTCGCGTCCGGTGAGGCGATCGAGATCGACGAGGAGCAGCTCACGTTCACCGCGGAGGAGGAGGGCTCGTTTCTCGCGCTGCGCGGCGTGACGGTGCCGTCCGAGCCGGGTACCGGCTGGCCGGCGCTCGCCGAGCTCACCGCGAGCGTGGGCGCCGGCCGCGTCGAGTCCTATCTGTGGGAGGAGATCCTGCACGGACTTTCCCCCGCGCGGCGCACCGCGCTCGCGCGCCTCGCGCCACTCGACTGGATCGACAGGGGGCGCATCGCCGCGTTCGCGGGAGCCGAGTTCGACGTGGAAGAGCTGGTCGCGGAGCTGCCGCTCACCAGCGTCGAGCCCGATGGCGCGGCGCGGCTGCACGCGCTGTGGGAGCCCGTGCTCGGCGCGATCGACCCGGCGTGGACGCCTGCCGACTTCCGCCGTGCCCTCGACCACCTCGCCGCGCAGGGCCACTACCGCGAGGCGGTCGAGCTCTGCCTGCGCAACGGTCGCGAGGACGCGATCCTGCCGCTGCTCGAGAGGCTCGTCCGCGACGACTGGCAGGCGATGGCGCCGGAGTCGCTCGAGTCGCTGATCGCGACGCTGCCGCGGTCGATCGGAGCGACGCCGCTCGGCGAGCTGCTCAGGGGCCTGCTCGCCCCGCACGTCGACCCTCTGCGGGCACAGCCGTTCGTCGAGTCCGCGCAGCGCGGCCTGCGCGCGATCGGGGACACGCGCTGGGAGATGGTCACGCTCTCCCTGCTCGCGACCATCGCCTTCTTCCAGGTCGACCGAGCTCGCCTGCACACCATCGCGCGCGCCGGCGAGGAGATGGGCACGGACGCTGGCCGGAGCGGGGCGGCCTTCGTGCGGGCGACCATCGCGCTCGTCGAGTGCCGGCCCCGGGAAGCGCTCGCCCTCGTGGACGAGGCGCGACGGCTCGGGGCGGCGAGGATGCTGGGCGCGTCCGACGCCGCGGTCGCCGGCATGGCGTTTCTCGACGCCGGCGAGCCCGATCGGGCGATCGCGGAGGTGCAGGCCGCGATTCCCGGCTCGCCGGCGTTCTCGCTGCCCGCCCTGTGGGGCGGGTACTTCGACGGGCTGTGGTTCTCCGGGCAGATCGGCCCCGCCGAGCTGGCCGCGATGGACGGCGGTCTGCCGCAGGCAGCGAGCGGGCACGCGCACAACCAGGCGGTCGCGCTCTCGACCCTCGGGTTCCAGAATGCCTGCCTGGGCCGGACCGCGGCGGCGCGGCGGCACCTCGACGCCGCCGCGCCGCTGATCGCGCGCGGGCTCGGCGAGCGCGCCGACATGGCGTGGGCGAGCGGACGCATGGCGCTCGCCGCGTGCGAGGGCGACGAGGACGGTGCGCGGCAGACGATCGAGGAGGCGTTCGCGCGACACGACCCAGAGACGCTCTCCCACCGGCACTCCCTGCGCGCGTCCGCGCTCGCTTCGGTGCTGTCGCCGCAAGTGCGCGCGCGCGTCTCCGGCTGGCGTGAGCGCGGGGCGCACTGGGCGCTGGCGCTCGCCACCGCGGACGCGCTGGTCGAGTTCCGTGCGCGGGGCGAGACGGAGCGTGCGGCCGCGCTGCCGTGGGAGACGCCGCGCCGCTTCTCGATCGCGCTCGTGCCACCGCTCGTGCTCGAGCTGGCGGTCGCCGCGGCGAGTCGCGGCAACGCCGCGGCGCACGCGGTCGCCGAAGAGCTGGCGATCGATCACCGCCGCGTGCTGCGTCGCCTCGCGCGCAGCGACGTCACCGCGGTCGCGGGGGAGGCGCAGTCGCTGCTGCGCACGATTGCCGAGCGTCCGGCGGCGCGGCTGGAGCTGCGTGTCCTCGGCCGATTCGAGCTGCTCCGGGACGGTGTCGTGGTCGACGACCCGGTTCTGCGGCGCGAGCGCGTCCGCGTGCTGCTGCAGCTCCTGGTGGCGCACGGCCAGTTGCGTCGCGACGAGCTCTGTAGCGCGCTCTGGCCCGAGCTCGCGCGCGCCGCGGCGGCCAACAACCTGCGCGTCACGCTGAGCCACCTGCGCAACCTGCTCGAGCCCGATCGCGACCCCGGCGCACCGTCGTTCTTCGTCCGCCAGGCCGGCGATGCCGTCGTCCTGCGGGTCGGCGACGGGCTCGTGCTCGACGCGGACCGGTTCGAGTCGCTGCTCGTCGAGGCGGAAACGGTGGATCGGGTGGGCGACCCGGCCGGCGCGCTGGCGCGTTACGAGGATGCGGCGGACCTCCATCGCGGCGACTTTCTGTCGGACGCTCCCGATCCGGCCTGGGGCGAGGCACGGCGACGGCAGCTGCGCGCGCGTCTGGTCAAGGCACTCGTGCGCATCGCCGAGCTTCGGCTCGGGCGCAACGAGCTGGATCGCGCGGTGGCGGCGCTGGCGCGCGCTCGCGAGATCGATCCCTGCGACGAGGCCGTCCTCCGTGCCGACGCGACGGCACGCGAGCGTCGCGACGGTCACGGTGCGGCGCGACGGGCCCTCGAGCGCTCGCTGGCGACCCTGCCGACGGGTGCGCTCGAGCCGGAGACGCGACGGCTCGCCGCACGCTTCGGGCTCTGCGTCGAGGAGCCTGCTCCGGTTGCGGTCCCCGATGGTGACCTCGGCCTGTCGAGCCGCGAGCTCGAGGTGCTGCGCCTGGTCGATCGGGGGCTCTCGAACGGGGAGATCGCGCGCCAGCTGTTCGTCGCGCCGAGCACCGTCAAGACGCACCTCGAAAACGTCTACGGCAAGCTCGGCGTCCAGCGCCGGACACAGGCGCTGGCCATCGTGCGCGACCACGGCCTGCTGTAGCCCGCTGCCCGGGGAGCGGGCGCCGGATGCGCCGCTGCTGGCGCTCGCGATCGAGCTCGTGGGCATTGTGGCGATGCTGCCGCTCGCGGCCCGAGCCCGCTGGACACTCCGCGGCATTCCCGGCATCAGAGTCGCTGGGGCTTGTCCCGGAGGTGCCGATGAAGACCACCCTCATGCTGCTCGGTCTGGCCGCGATCTTCGCGTCCGGCGTCGCGTGCGCGAAGATCTTCGACTCGATCACCGGCGGCTCGGACAAGGCCGCGGTGCCGGCGGCGGCGCCGGCGAGCGCGGACCCGTGCGCCGGCCTGACGGGTCAGGCGAGGACGGACTGCGAGTCGCGCGACCCCGCGCGCTGACGTGCCCAACGCCTACGGACTGCTCTCGGCGGCCGGCGTGGTCGCCTCCGTGCTCTGGCTGAAGCGCCACCGCGACGGGCTCGACCTCTCGGAGAACGAGTTCTGGGCCGCGATGTGGACGCTCGCCGCCGGCGGCGTGCTCGGCGCGAAGCTGCTGTTCGTGGTGCTGGGCTGGGAGCACTACGCGCGCGGCGAGTTGCGGCTGCTCGCCGACTTCCACACCGGTTTCGTCTTCTTCGGCGGGCTGGTCGGCGCGGCACTCGCCGGGCTCGCGTTCGCGCGCATGCGCGGCAAGAGCTTCTGGCGCGGTGCCGACTACTTCGCGGTGGCGGCACCGCTCGGGCACGCGATCGGGCGCGTCGGCTGCTTCGTGAACGGCTGCTGTCACGGCGTTCCGGGACATCCGGTGCAGCTCTACGAGTCGGCCGGTCTCGCGCTGATCGCGTGGGCCTGCGCGCGCTCGGTGCACGCGGTCGAGGACGGTGCGGCGCCGCGCGGCGCCGCGTTCCGCCGCTACTTGCTGCTCTACGGCCTGCTGCGGATCGCGCTCGACCCGCTGCGCGGCGACGGCCGTCCGGAGCGCTTCCTCGGCTTCGTGTCGCACCAGCAAGGGATCGCGCTCGCGCTGGTCACGATTGCGCTCGCCTGGCCGCTGGTTGCGTCGTGGCGTGCCGGTCGCGCGGGCGGCTCGATCGCCGCGCGGGCGTAGCTATTCGGGCTTCTGTCCGGGCTGGGCGTTCATCGTCCAGTCGTAGTCGAGGAACTCCACGTCCGGCTTGTGCTCGGTGAGGAACGCCCGGGCCGGCTCGTCGGCGAAGCGTGCGACGTACGCCCGCAGCGCGTCGTCGTTGCCACCGAAATCCTCGTCGTACCAGTCGAAGATCGCCGACAGCTCGACGTCGTCGCGGCCCGGCACGATGCGGTTGCGGACCGGGTCGTTCACGAAGCGCCGCGCCGCCGCGTCGAGGTCCGCGTCGAGCGTCGCCGCCAGCCACGCGCGGCGCATCAGCTTCGGACAGCTCGACGACGCGCACACCAGCGCGAAGTGGATGCGGCTCTCGCCTGACGGACGGATGATCCGGTTCTCGATCTCGTCGGGCGTGCGCTCCTTGCCACCCACGGTGCGCTTGTAGCGGAAGAACATCTGGTAGCGGCCGAGCAGGCTCTCGGCCGACTCGCCGTCGAGCACCGCGCGGAAGATCACCGCGTTGTACGCGTTGAGCCAGAAGGCGAGCTGCTCGTCGCGCGGCCAGCCGCCGGGGTCGGCGGCCGCCAGTGCCGCGAGGTAGGCGTCGAGCGCCGCCGCGTCGTTTGCCGCGAGGCTCCGGTAGGCGACGCGCCCGTCCTCGTCGACGTGGCGTTCGAGGAGCTTCGACCACGCAGAGTGATCGAAGCTCTCCGCGGCGCGAACGGGCGGAGTACGGGCGGCGAGCACCGTGGCGACGAGCAGCGCGGCGGCGCAGACGCGAACGACGGGGCTCATGCCTCGGCCCCGTGCGTCCCGCGCGCCACGACGCGGCCGGGGAAGCGGTACAGGTTGTTGAAGGCGCAGAACGAGTACACGCCCTCGGTGTCGGTGATGCCGTAGCAGCAGCGGCCGACGCGCTCCGGGTCGAGCGCGTCGCGCTCCATGAAGCTCTTCGCGAACAGCAGCAGGTGCTTGGTGCGCAGCACGTCGAGCGGGTTCGCGAAGATCGGCGCCGCCTTGGCGAGCAGGCGCCACGCGTCGGGGTTGCACAGGTGGCGCGCGAGGAACTCGCGCTTGCCGGCGAACAGGCCCAGCACGGTGTCGCGCGAGTCGTCGCCGAGGTAGGCCAGCAGGTCGTCGCGCGTGACGTACGAGAACAGCGGCTCGAGCCGCCCGCCGACGACGAACACGAACGACATCGCGTTGCACAGCGGATGGCCCATGTGCTCGGACCGGAAGCTCGCTGCCGGCACTCCGGCCTGCTGCTCGATGAGATCGAGGATTCCGGGCAGGGAGTAGCCGGCGTCCTTCCCGGCGTCGGGCACGTCGAAGCGTCCCGTGAAGCGCGTCGCCGACTGGAAGTTGACCGCGCGCACGGTGTCGAGGTTGTCGACCGCGAAGCGCACGACGTCGCCGACCTCGTCGTCGTTCACGCCGCGCGTGACCGCGACCGCGAGCGTGACGCACAGGCCTGCTGCGCGGGCCGCCGCGATGCTGCGACCGCGGACGTCGGTCATGTCCTGGCCGCGGATCGTACGGTAGGTTTCGGCGCGCAGGCCGTCGAACTGCAGGTAGACGGCGGTGAGTCCGGCGCGCGCCAGCTCGCGCAGCAGCTCCGGCCGCTGGCTCACGCGAATGCCGTTGGTGATGAGCTCGACGTTGCGGTAGCCGAGGCGGCGCGCGTGCGCGACGATCGCCGGCAGGTCGCGGTGCAGCGTCGGCTCGCCGCCGCTGATCTGGATCGGCACCGGCGTGCCGGTCACGGCGAGCAGGCGCTCGAGGCGCCGGCAGACCTCCTCGTACGGCACGTCGTGCGCGGGGTTGTTCGCGTCCGAGAAGCACACCGGGCAGTCCATGTTGCACCGGTTGGTGATCTCGACCATCGCCATCATCGGGCGTGATGCACCGCCGGTGAACTGCCCGAAGCGCTGTGCGGTGCTTGCGCGGGCCAGGTCGGCGGGGAGTGTCAGCGTCGGCTTCATTGGGCAGTTCCACGTGCTCCGCCGCGGCGTCATGCGTTGCCGGTGCGCGGCTGTCGGATGCTGCGCCAGACCGAGGAGTGTCGCAAGCGGACGCGTCGCCTGCGGGCCCGCGGCCGCTCGCGCGCCGAGCACCCGCCGGTCGAGCGCTGCCCTGCCGCCACACCTGCGCCGGCCGTGCGCTGCGACACCGACATGCCTGCGCCGGCGGTGCGCCGCGGCCTTCGGCACCCGCGCCGGCGCGCCCGTGGACATCGGCCCTCCTCGAGGCTACGGGCACCTTCGTGCCGAACCAATGCCTCCTCGACGCCCCGTTCGCGGCGGAAGCCGTGACCGGATCTTGAGCCGCGACGATCTCGCTCGTATCGACGGAGTGGTGACCGGAGTTCTCGGGGGCGGCCAGTACGGCGTCGACCTCGACAACGGCCAGAAGATCACCGCGAAGCGTTCCGGCCGACTCAAAAAGTTCCACATCAAGGTGATGCCGGGCGATCCCGTCGTGGTGGCGGTCTCGCCCTACGACGTGAGCCACGGGCTCATCATGACGCGCAAGCGCATCATGCCCTGAGCCGTGCCACGCGTCGCACCGGGCGCGCCGGACCCCGCGCCCGACGCTTCCTGCTGCTCAGGCCGCCGCGCTGTGCGCGTCGTCGCCCTGCGGCTGCGCCTGCTCCGCGCGCCAGCGCGCCTGGATCATGGCACTCGTCTGCCGCGAGCCGTCCGGGCTCCAGCCCGGGGGGCCGAAGAGGTACATCCAGCGCTCGTGCCACGAGCGCGCGTGCCGCACGTCCTGCGCGATCGCGATCCACTCGTGGAAGGCGATGCGCAGCGGGTTGTAGGTTCGGATATTCTTGACGAGGCCGTAGCGCACCGGCTCGGCGTCGAGATCGGGCGTGAACGTGCCGAACAGCCGATCCCAGACGATCAGCACGCCGGCGTAGTTGGCGTCGAGGTAGCGCGGGTTCGCGCCGTGGTGCACGCGGTGGTGGCTCGGCGTGTTCAGCATCGCCTCGAGCGGCGCGGGCAGGCGATCGATTGCCTCGGTGTGGATCCAGAACTGGTAGAGCAGGCTCGTCGCCATGAAGAACAGCACCATGCTCGGCTCGAACCCGATCCACACCAGCGGCAGCCAGAACACGAAGCCGAGCGTGGCCTTTCCGGTCCACGTCTGGCGCAGCGCGGTCGACAGGTTGTAGCGCTGCGACGAGTGGTGCACGACGTGACTCGCCCAGAACCAGCGTCGCTCGTGCGACACGCGGTGGAACCAGTAGTAGGCGAGGTCCTCGGCGAAGAAGCAGGCGACGAACGCCGTCCAGCCGAAGCCGAAGTCGAAGAGTGCCACGCGGTGCACGGCGTGGAAGCTCCCCAGCACCATGCCGCCGATCGCGGCGTTGATCAGCACGTTGCCGACGCCCATGGTCAGGCTGGCCTGCGTGTCGCGCCGCGTGTAGAGCACGCGCCAGCCGTGTCGCCCGGCCCACGCCTCGACGAGCATCGAGACGATGAAGAAGGGGATCGACAGCAGGATCAGCGTGGACGATTCCATGTCTGTTCAGCCTTTCGCGGGACGGCGCGCGACGCGCAGTGCGCGCGCGCGTGGGCGACTCGACCGATGGGCGGGGGTGACCAGCTCGCGCGCGAGCCGGTCGATCTCCGCGAGGATCTTGTCTTCCGCCGGGCGCTCGCCGTGCAGGCTGCGCGCCAGCACCATGCCGAGCATGGTGTCGAGGATCAGGTCGATGATGGCGGTGAAGCGCGGCGCGCTCGCGGCGGCTTCGGGGAAGTACGCGCGCGCGAGTGCGAGCACGTTCTCGCGGTGGCGCGCTGCGATCGGCGCGAGGATCGAGCGCAGCTCGGCGTCGGTGCGTGCCGCGAGGTAAAGATCCAGTGCCGCCAGGTGACGCGGCTGCAGGTAGATCGACCACAGGAGGTCGATCGCGCCGCGGACGCGGTCCGCGCTCGCGGCCACGCCGGCGAAGCCCGCGCGGTAGTCCTCGGTGAGGCCGGCGAACACGTGCTGCACGGCGGCACCCACCAGCTCGGCGCGGGTCGCGAAGTGGTGCAGCTGCGCACCGCGCGACACGCCGGCCCGCTCCGCCACGACGGTGGTCGTCGTGCCGGCCCAGCCGAGCTCGACCAGGCAATCGACGGCCGCGTCGAGCAGGCGCGTCTGCGTGGCGGTGCTGCGCTCCTCCTGGGTGCGGCGGCGGGCTGGGGCGGCGGATGCTCCGGGCATGGTGAGAGGCGTTTACCTGGAAATAAACAAACAGTCAAGCCTGCTTGTAAATAAGGGGCGGGTCAGGCCGCCGGCGGCGACGACCCGCCCCACCGCCGCGTCAGGCCCACGAACCAGGCGTGGCCGCCGACCTCGAGCCGGCTCGCGTCGAAGTCGCCGCCGACGAGGCGGCTGCGCTCGACCTGCCGGTCTGGGCCGAAGGTGTACTGCCAGGACAGGTCGAGCTGCGTCGCGCCGAAGCGCCAGCCGAGGCCGGCCGCGATCACGTGCTCGAGGGTGACCGGGATCAGGGGCGTCAGGGTCGCGTCCGTCGCCGGGCTCGGGTGGTAGGTGTAGCCCACGCGGATTATCGCCGGCTGGTTCGCGGGCAGCAGCTCGCAGCCGACCCCGAACGTCCAGGTGTCGTTCCAGGCGAGCGCCAGCCGGTCGGTGAGCGACGTTGCGCCGAACGTCCCGTGGCCGCGCGTGAGCGCGAAGCGGACGCCGTCGAACGCCGACGACCAGTCGCGCCACGTCACGTCGGCCGACAGCCGCGTCCACGACGCCGCGTCGTGGCGCACGCCGATGGCGACGGCACGCGGCAGGTCGAGCTCGACGGCGGCGTCGTAGGCATCGCGCAGCCCGGCGACGCCGATCCGCGCCCGACCGCCGACGCCCGTCGAGAACTCGTTCGGTGCCGTGTAGCTCGCGCCGACGACGGTGCTCGCGACCGGCTCCCACTGCACGCCGACCGCCCACGCCGGGGCGAAGCCGACGCCGCGCACGCGGGCGCGGACCGGCACGCCCGCAAGGGCCCCGCTCTGTACCCAGTAGGGCATGCGCAGCGAGACGTATGCGCCGGCGACGCCCACGTGGGCACCGACGCGCAGCCCGTCCGTCAGGCGCCACGCCACCCCGCCGACGACCTTCGCGAAGGCGGCGAACGAGCGGTAGCCGTGCCGTCCCGGGCCGAGCTCGGGAGCGGTCTCGAGGTCGTAGCGCGCTCCGAAGCCGGCGGGCACGAAGAAGCCGAGTCCCCAGCCGAGGCGAGGCTGGTCCTCGGACCGGACGAGCAGGGCTCCGTCCGCGATGGGAAGCAGCGAGCCGCTGCCGTCCACCCCGGGGTTCTCCGGGTCGGCGTAGCGGAAGTCGAACAGGTACTGGCCGACGTGGACGTCCAGCAGCCCACCCGGTGCGATGCCGGCGAGCGCCGCGGGGTTGTCGAGCAGCACGCTGCCGTTGTCGGTGTGCGCGACGTTGGTCGCGCCGCGCCCGGCGGGGATTGGCCCGAGCCCGTCGCGCAGGAATCCGTCGGCACGTGCGACGCTGCAGGCGAACGTCACGCCGACGCTGGCGCGCCACAGGTAGCGCGCGAGTGGCGCGAGCGCTCGCCCGCACCACGATGGGACGCGGCGCGCCCGGCTCGAGCCGCACACGCGGGATCCGCGGCGCATCGGTGGGCTGCCGGGTCAGGGCGCGGTCCAGCCGAGCGTGGTGAGGAAGTAGTGGTCGAACAGCCGCAGCCCCGACGCGCCGGCCGCCGGATGGCGCCACGCGAGATCGCTCGCCGTCTGGTGATCGACGACGTCGAGCTGCAGGTCGCGTGCGAAGGCGTGCACGTCGGCGAGGCCGCTCACGAAGCCCGCGCCGAGCCGGGAGTAGGCCTCGGCGAACGCGGTGACGCGCGCGTCGCCGGTCGAGCGCGCGATCACCTGGTCGGACATGGCGTCGAACACGACGTCGAAGCGGCGCAGCCGCCGGCACAGTCGGAGCAGCACGAGCACCACCTCGTCGAGCGGCAGAAAGAACGTGTTGCCCTCCCACAGGATCAGCGTCTGCAGCGCGGGATCGAGCCCGCGCTGCAGCAGCCGCTCGACGAAGTCCTCCTGCGCGTAGTCGCAGGCGAGGTAGGCCGCGCGTCGCGTGAGCCCGTGCTTGCGCAGCCGTGCGGCCTTGAACGCCAGCACGGGCGCGCGATCCAGCTCGAACCACGCGGCGTCACCGGTGTCGCAGCGGTGCCGCCGGGTGTCGAAGCCGGCGCCGAGGACGACGACCTGCGCCACGTCGCGGCGGCGCTCGGCGAGCCGGTCGTCGACGTAGCGCGTGCGCAGCACGATCATGCGCGGCGCTTCGGGCAGGACGGCGGCAAGCGCCGCGGCCAGCTGCTCGGTCGAGCGGTCGAGGAAGCAGGCGGCGAGCGAGTCGTCGAACAGGCGGTCGGGCCGCCGGCTCTCCTCGAGCCGCCACTGCGCGGTGACGAAGGCCGTGCGGCCGACGTCGTCGATCTCCGGCGCGCACGCGTGCGCGGCCGCGAGCGGGTCGCTCATGGAGTCCTCCTTCGAGGCCCGGCGCGAGTTGCCGGGCCGGTGGCGTCGGGAGAGCGCGCGCGAGCTCGCGCTCAGCGGATCGTGGGCTCAGCGGATCGTGGGCTCAGCGGATCGTGGGCTCAGCGGATCGCGCGTTGCTCGCGGCTCTCCGGCGTCGGACGGTGCAGGTCGTGGACGAGGCCGAGCCGCTCGAGCGCTCGCAGGACGAGCCCGCTCGGGTCGATCTCCCCGGGTGACATGCCGTGGATCGCCGCCCGCGGGAAGGCGTGATGGTTGTTGTGCCAGCCCTCGCCGAGCGCGAGCCACGCGAGCAGGCGGTTGTTGCGGCTCTGGTCCGGCGTGGCGAAGCGCCGTGTGCCGAACGCGTGTCCGATCGAGTTGATGCTCCAGGTGACGTGCTGGCCGACGAACACCCGCGTCAAGCCGCCCCACACGATCCCGCGGACGGCACCGGGCGCTCCGTCGCCGAGGAAGCCGATCGCGCCCGGCAGGGCGAGCGTGAGCAGCATCCACACCGGGTACAGCCGATCGACGCGTGCAACCACGGGATCGCGGATCAGGTCGGGCGCGAAGCGGCGCACGGCCGTCTTCTCGTCGTCGAAGAACCAGCCGACGTGCGCGTGCCAGAGCCCGCGTGCGCCGCGCCCGCCGGCCGGCGCGGGCGTCCACGGCGAGTGCGGGTCGCCGTCGTGGTCGGTGAAGCCGTGATGGCGCCGGTGGTCCGCGACCCAGCGCAGGGCGGGGCCCTGTACCGCCATCGCGCCGGCGATCGCGAGCAGCGCGCGCAGGGCCGGTCCCGTGCGGAACGCGCGGTGCGCGAGCAGGCGGTGGTAGCCGAGCGTGATGCCGAGGCCGGTCACGACGTACAGGACGGCGAACGTCGCGTGATCGGCGAACCCGAGCGCCCCGGACCCCAGCAGGACGACGCCGGCCGCCGCGCCGAGGAGCGGCAGGCCCGTGATCGCGAGCAGGACGGCACGCTCGATCCGGCGTGCGCGCGTGTCGGGGCGTCGCGTCGCGCCGGCGGGCAGCGCTCGCGCCGGCGGTGCGACGCCGGCCGGTCGGTCCGCGATGGTGCCTCCAGCCGTGTTCATCGCGTGCCCTCCTGCGCGCCCTCGGTGGGCGGCGCGTCGCACAGCCAGTCCGCGGACTCCGCCCACAACGAGCCGCTCAGGTCGTGGCGGAAGAAGCCGAAGTGGCCGACGCGTGTCATGCCGAGATCCGCGGGCGAGAGGTGACGCCGCCGGAGCGCGAGCCGCGGCTGGCTCGCAAGCAGACGGTCCACCGCGCGCCGCGGCGCGAGCCCGTCGTCGCTGAAGCCGTACGCCAGCGCCGGGCAGCACAGCCGGTCGAAGAACGGCGCGCGCTGCATGTAGTCGCGGGTGCGCGCCCAGCGTGCCCACTCGAGCCCGACGCCCGGCGGCAGGTCCTCGCCGAGCCGCAGCGTGCGCGCCGGCAGGAAGCCGGTGGCGTGGACCAGCCCCGGCATCACCACCCGGCAGAGAGCCAGGAAGGCGAGCCCGAGCGGCATCGGCCAGTGCCCCCAGTAGCCCTCCTGTGCGGCGACGTAGAGCACGCGATCGACCCGTTCGGGGCGATCGACCAGCGGCAGGAGCTGACCGCCCACGCTGTGCGCGACGACCGACAGGGCGCGCGGCTGGAGCTCGCGCTCGGACCAGTCGAGCGCCGCGCCGAGGTCGAGGCGACCCCAGTCGGAGAGGCGCGCCGGATCGTGCCGGAGCGCCTCGTCGCGCGAGCCGCCCACGCCACGGTAGTCGAACGTGAGCACCGCGAGCCCGCGCGTCGCCAGGAACTCGGCGAGCCTCGCGTAGAGCCGCCGGCCGACGCCGGTCGCGCCGGCGACCACGACGATGCCGCGTGCCTCGTCGTCACCGTGGAAGAGGGATCCGGCGAGCGTGCGCCCGTCGGCGCAGCGGATGCGAAGTGCGGACTCCACGCGGGCCTCCTTCAGAGGAACTTCCGGTTGAGGTGATCGGCGGGCGGATGGAGGTCGAGCTCGCGGAGCGCGCTGCGGGCCCGCTCCGCGAAGTGGCGGCGCGCGTCCTCGTTGCCGCGCTGCCGGATGCCCCAGCGGACCGCGCGGACCGAGCGCTCGGAGTCGCTGCGACCGAACATGTCGAGCACCTCGGGCCACATGCGGTCGAGGGCGCGGCGGACGGCGTCGCGGCCCTCCGCCGTCGCGAGCGCCTGCTCGGTGATGCGGCGTCCGTGCGCGGTGTGCCGCGCCTCGTCGGCGAAGATCTCCGGCATGACGTCGGCCCACGGACCGTAGCTGCTCTCGGCCATCTCCTCGACGATGTCCAGCGCGCCCCACTCGGCGAGGTACGAGGTGATGCCGCGCTCGGCCCACGTGGTCTTGCCGGCGAGCCAGTCCTGCGGGTAGGCGGCGCGCGCGGCGTTGCGCGCCAGCATGTATGCGGTGTCGACGCCGGTGGCCGCGAGCACGTCGGCGCTGACGACGTAGTGCGACATCTCGTCGCGCGCGCCCTCGAAGCAGTACAGGCGCTCACGCGCGTCCGGCGCGACCTCGGCGATGCGCAGGTACTCCGCCACCCCCATCAGCTCGCCCTCGGTGTGCGCCAGCATCTGGTGCAGGAGAACCTGCCGGTACTCCTCCGGCATGCGCGCCAGCTCCTCCGGTCCTTCGACGATGGTCTTCGCAGGCATGGCTTCCTCCCCTCTCGTGAGTCAGGCGTCGATGCGACGCAGGGTGATGCGCAGCAGGTCCAGGCCTCCGGCCTCGAAGCCGGCGGCCGACATGCGCAGGAAACGCTCCCAGTTGCCGGCGCGCGCCTCGCCGACGATCGCGGCCGCGTCCGCTCGCCGCGCTGCGAGACGGCGTGCCCACTGGCGGCACGTGCGCGCGTAGTCGGCGCGGTCGTTGCGCAGCCGGACGACCTCGAACAGGCCGGCAGCGGCGTCGGCGATCTCGCCGAGCGTCGGCAGGTCGGACTCGGGGAAGATCTCGGCGGTGATGAAGGCCGAGACCTGCTCGGGGCGAAGCGTGCCGTACGCGATCGTCTGCAGCGACAGCGCACTGCCGGGGTGGAGCCAGGCGCGGCAGCTCGCGAAGAACTCGCGGTAGGTTGCGACCTTGCGCGCGCGCGGCAGGTCGCGCTCGACGAAGTGCTCGAACGCGCCGATCGAGACGATCGCGTCGTAGGGCTCGACGGGCTGGTGGTCGCGCCAGCTTTCGAGCCGCACCTCGAGGCGCGGGTCCTCGTCGTCGGCGATCGTGCGCGCCTGGTCGGAGCTCAGCGTGAGGCCGGTCACGTGGGCGACCTGGTGCCGCTCGACCAGCCGCCGCATGGTCGAGCCCCAGCCACAGCCGACGTCGAGCGCGCGCCTCGTGCCGAGCGCACCGCACTCGCGGGCATGGTGGTCGATCTTGCGCTGCTGCGCGGCCTCGAGGTCGTCGCCGTCCTCGAACATGGCCGCGGAGTAGGTCAGGTGGGGCCCGAGCCACAGCGCGTAGAAGGGGCGGCCGAGGTCGTAATGGAACTCGATCGCAGCGGGCGAGGCGCCCGCTGCGGCGGTGGTGCCTTCGTGCGTCGTCTCCATGGACGCGGCATCTAGTGCCTTGCGCGCGGCGGGACCATGGCACGCAGTACATAACCCGATCGTCGGCCCCGCCGCCGGCACCGCGTCGTCATGCGCACGAGCCACGTCGCCAAGCGCGCCGAGTCGCGTATAGTCTCCGATCAGGGAGCTGACGCCATGACGGAGAATACGCAGACCGACGAAGCCCTCACCGACGGCTTCGATCTGATCGACCCGCAGCCCTACGGGAAGAGCGGGACGCCGCACGCATCGTTCGCCGCGCTGCGCCGGCACGATCCGCTGCATCGCTGCGAGCCGGCCGGCTACGGTCCGTTCTGGGCGGTGACCAGGCACGCCGACGTTTTCGAGATCTCGAACCGCCCCGACACGTTTCTCAGCCATCCGGGCATCGTCCACCCGCGCTCGGAGCTGGTGATCGATCGCGAGCAGGGCGTCGGGGCGATGCGCACGATCATCGAGATGGACCCGCCGCAGCACCGGACCCTGCGCAAGGTCGCGAGCCCCTGGTTCACGCCGCGCGCGCTGGGCCGGCTCGATGAGACCATCGAGGAGAGCGCGCGCCACCTGATCGGCGAGCTCGCCGCGGGCGCGCGCGGCCGGGAAGGGGAGATCGACTTCGCGACGGAGATCGCGACCGCCCACCCGCTGCGCATCCTCGCGACGATTCTCGGCGTCTCGCGCGAGGACGAGCCGCGCATCCTGCGGCTCACCAACGAGCTGTTCGCGTCCGACGACCCCGAGCTGCAGCGCAAGGCGGAGAACCGCCAGCAGGCGATGATGGAGCTCGGCATGGAGCTCTTCCAGATGTTCGACGCGATCATCCAGGACCGCCGCGCGAACCCGCGCGACGACCTCGCGACCCTCTACGCGAATGCGACGGTGAACGGCGAGCCGATGGGAGTGATGGACACGCTCGGCTACTACCTGATCACCTTCACCGCCGGGCACGACACCACCAAGAACTCACTCGCCGGCGGGATGTGTGCCCTGGCGCAGAACCCCGACCAGCTCGCGGCGCTGCAGCGTCGTCCCGAGCTGATCGGCAGCGCGGTCGACGAGGTGGTGCGCTGGGCGACGCCCGTCAACTACATGCGCCGCACCGCGGCGCACGACGTCGAGCTGCGCGGCAAGAAGATCCGCGCGGGTGAGCACCTGGTGATGTTCTACGCGTCGGCGAATCGTGACGAGGAGGTCTTCGCGGACCCGTTCCGCTTCCGCATCGACCGCGAGCCGAACCCGCACCTCGGCTTCGGCATCGGCGAGCACTTCTGCCTCGGAGCGAACCTCGCGCGGCGCTCGCAGCGCGCGCTGTTCGCGGAGCTCGCACGGCGGCTCGAGTCGGTCGAGCTCGCGGGCGAGCCGCAGTGGATCCAGTCGAGCTTCGTCGTGGGGCTCAAGCACCTGCCGATCCGCTACCGGCTGCGCGCGGACGGGTAGGGCTCCGCGGCGTCGCGGTGGTCGCGCGTCGCGGGTCCGGGCCCCTCTGGTGCACCGGCCGCGCGGCGGTCGTGACCGCCGGCGGCCGTGGCCGCGTGTCAGGAGGCGAACTGCGGCATCAGCTCGCCGAGCCGGCGGCGAGCGAGATCCAGGTGGTCCTGCTCGTCGGGGTGGAAGTCGCGCCGGAAGTAGGCGCGGACGCCGGCGCGGATCCGCGCGAGGCCGCGACCCTGGTCACGTGACAGCGCGAGCCGCCGCTGCGTCTCGACGTCGTGCCGCGAGATGCCGTCCTGGCGCAGCAGCATGCGCGTGCCGGCGAACGCCCAGCCGAAGAGCGCGATCGTGGCGATCAAGAAGCCCGTGATCCGCAGCAGGTAGCTCGGGTGCGTCGCGCGCAGCACGTCGAAGGCGACCGCCTTGTGCTCGATCTCCTCGGTCGCGTGCCAGATGATGAGCTTGCGCATCGTCGGGTCGGCGTCGGCGAGGAGGTCGAACTCCTCGATGGCACCGGCACCGAGCACCGCCGTGTAGTGCTCCGCACCCGCCGTCATCGACAGCCGCAGCGAGGCCGGAATCCACCGGTTGGTCCAGGTCATGAATTGGTGGAAGCGGCGCAGGTAGCGGTCGACCTCGTAGCCCTGTGCGCGCAGGCAGTCGAAGTACTTCTCGTGCTGGTTCGCGTGCTGGCCCTCCTGGGCCGCGAACTCCTTCGCCTGGCGCCGCAGGACGGGGTCGGTGATCCGGTCGAGGTGGTCGTGTACGGCCTTGACGAAGAAGCGCTCGCCGTCGGGGAAGACGAGGTTCAGGCCGTTGAAGAAGTGCGTCGCAAATGCGTTGCCGTTCATCCAGTGGCGCCGGATCGACGTGGCGTCGAATTCGAGATTGGGCTTGCGCAGCGGGATGTCGTGGTCGGCGGACGCGGCGGGACGGGTGATCATCGGACGGCTCCTTTCACCGACGCCATTCTCGGTCGCGACGAACCCTTCGTGAAGGCCTCGTCGTACCGAGCGGTCGATTTCCCGACCCGACCGGGCGGTTCGGGGCCGAGGCCCGGCGAGGCTCAGACCGGCGTGCCGCTGCGCGCGAACGCGCGCTCGACGATCGCAAGCACCTCGAGCAGACTCGCGAGTGCGGCGTCGGCGTCGCTGCGCTCGTAGTACGAGAGAGGAACGACGTCCTCGTCCCCGTAGAACGACAGCTCGCGGTCGCGCCGCAGGGCCTTCGATACGCTTTCGACCTTCGCCAGCTCGTCGGGCAGCAGCACCGTACCTGCGATGGCCGGATCCCGGAGCAGGCGCGCGACGTCGTGCGCGCGCGGGTACGAGAGGCCGCGGAGCTTCAAGAGAGCCTTCACGGCGAGCTCGACCGACTCCTGGGACTCGCGCACGGCATCGGCGTGGTCCTGCGCGGCGATCAGGGCCTCGACGGCGTGTACGCGCAAGCGCGCGCGCCGGATGTAGTCCAGCGCCAGAGCGACGGCGTTCGTCACGACCGTGCCCTCGCGTAGTACGGCAGACCCATGAAGAGCCGGCGCTCGAAGGCTCCGGCGCCGATCGCTGTGCGCAGCCCGCCGATGACGGCGCCGAGTTCCCCGCGCGGGTCGAACCAGATCTCGATGCCGCCACGCACCGCCTCCAGCAGCCACGACGGCGGCGAATCGAGGGAGCTACTTGTGACGAATGTCGGATCGAGCGTCGGCTCCAGCTCCCCGAACTCGCGCACCCAGGGTAGCCACGAGTCCTTCCTGCGAAACGGCCCGTCGAGCCACACGGCGACGTCGAGGTCGGATTCGGGCCGGGCGTCGCCGGTAACGCGGGAGCCGAACGCGAACATGCCGCGCAGTCTCGGCCCGTAGAGGGCGCGTGCGCGGCGCACGATCTCGTCCGTCTCTCGCACGCGCGCACTGTAGCGCCGAGTCTGGTCCATCGCGAGCGATCCAGACCCGTGCACGTGGCGTCGTGCGACGCTTCCGGCTGCCACCGGTGCCGGCGCGCCACGTGATGCGGCCCCGGGGTCCGAGGCCCGAGCGGTCCCCGGTTGTCTTGCAGGCGGGCACCCGCCGACGGCATAACGGCGGCCACGTCGGAAAGCGCTCGTGATCCCGCCCCCCCGCACCATGGACTTGACCGACTTCCACGCCCGATACCTCGCTCACGAGCTGAGCCGCCACTGCGCGTCGGACGACGTGGAGAAGCTCGCGCCGGCCGATGATCGAAACTTCGTACCGTTCGACGTCGTGGTGCGCGGCCAGGACGCCTGACGGCGTGGGGTGCCAGGAATGAAGATCCTCGTGATCGGCGGCACCGGCCCCACCGGCACGCCCATCGTGAAGCAGCTGGTCGACGACGGCCACTCCGTGACGATCCTGCACCGCGGCACGCACGAGCGTCCCGAGACGCCACCCGAGGTCGAGCACGTGCACGCCGACCCGTTCGACGACGCGTCCTTCCGCGCCGCGATCGCGGGCCGGACCTGGGACGTGATCGCCGCGATGTACGGCCGCCTGCGCCGCATCGCCGAGGCGACGTCCGGCATCTGCGGCCACTTCGTGTCGATCGGCGGGGTGCCAGCATACCGGGGCTGGAGCGACGCGTGGCAGTTCGACCCACCCGGCGTGCCGGTGCCGCTCGCGGAGGACGGCGATCTCGTCGAGGATCCCGCGATCGACGAGAAGGGCTACCGCATCGTTCGTACCGAGAAGGCGGTGTACGCAGCACACCCGCGCGCGGCGCACTTCCGCTACCCGTACCTGTACGGCCCGTACCAGCCGACGCCGCGCGAGTGGTCGATCGTGCGGCGGATCCGCGACGGTCGCCGCCGCATCGTCCTCGCCGACGAGGGCCTCACGCTGCACCACCACTGCTACACGAGGAACGCCGCGGCCGCGGTCACGCGCGCGATCGAGCACCCGGATCTCTCGGCGGCGACCATCTTCAACGTCGCCGACGAGGAGGTGCTGACCATCCGTCAGGTCGTCGAGCTGTGCGCGCAGGAGCTCGGCGCGGATCTCGAGATCGTGTCGATGCCGTACGACCTCGCGATCCCGGCGCGTCCGCTGCTCACGCAGCCGCTGCCGACGCACCGGGTGCTCGATCTCACGCGTCTGCACCGGCAGCTCGGCCACCGCGACGTCGTGCCGGCCCGCGAGGCGGTCCGCCAGACCGCGCGCTGGTACGCGGAGAATCCCCTCGAGTACGGCGGGCTCGAGGAGAAGATCCTCACGGACCCGTTCGACTACGGGGCGGAGGACGCGCTGATGGATTCGTGGCTGGCAGCGCGCGCATCGGTGAAGATCCCGCAGTTTCGTCTGCAGCCGAAGTGGGGCATGGCGTACAGCGGACTGCAGGGCAGGGCGCGCACGCAGAAGGAGTTCGTCGAATGACCCACGTGAACGGTCCGATGGCCGGAGTGAAGGTCCTCGACCTCTCGATCGCGCTCACCGGACCGTACGCGGCGGCGCTGCTCGCGGACCAGGGCGCGGAAGTCGTCAAGGTCGAGCGTCCGGGGATCGGCGACATCGCGCGCTGGGTCGGCGTCGCGGTGAACGGCATGACTTCGCTCTACTTCGTCTGCAATCGCGGCAAGCGCTCGATCGTCGTCGACATGACGAAGCCCGAAGGCGCCGACCTCGTTCGGCGCCTCGCCGCCGAGTCCGACGTCGTGATCCAGAACTTCCGCCCCGGCGTGCTCGACCGGCTCGGCCTCGGCTATGACGCGATCCGCGCGGTCCATCCGGACGTGATCTACTGCTCGCTGTCGGGCTTCGGCGACGAAGGCCCGTACCGCGACCGCAGCGCGTACGACACCGTCATGCAGGCATACGGCGGGTTCGCCGCGAGCCAGGCCGACCCCGACGACGGGGTGCCGGTCTTCCTGCGCCAGACCGCGGCCGACAAGGTGACCGCGCTGTTCGCGTCGCAGGCGATCACCGCGGCGCTCTTCGCGCGCGCCCGCGGTCGCGGCGGGCAGCACGTGCGGCTCGCGATGGTCGACGCCGTGGTCTCCTTCCTGTGGGCCGACGCGGCGGCCAACGAGGTGCTGACCGAGTCCGACGGCTCGCAGCACTCGAGCTTCGTCGCGGGCTTCAAGCCGTTCCGCTTCGCCGACGGCTGGGGCATCGTCACGCCGACCTCCGACGCCGACTTCGCCGGCATGTGCCGCGCGTTCGACGTCGCGGGCTGGGACGACCCGCGCGTCAGGACCATCGCCGAGCGCATCAAGAACAGAGAGGTGCTCGAGCCGATCATGGACCTCTGCTACGCGCACGCGGCGAGCCTGACGATGGACGAGGCGACGCGTCGCCTGGAAGCCGAGCGCGTGCCGTTCGCGATGATCCTGACGCCGGATCAGCTGACGCGCGACCCGCACGCGGTCGCGATCGGGCTCTTCGAGATGCAGGAGCACCACATCGTCGGCCGGGGGCGCCTGCCGCGGCATCCGGCGCAGTTCGGCGCCACGCCCGCCAAGCTCCGCTGTGGATCGCCCGGGCTCGGGCAGCACACCGACGAGATCCTGCGCGAGCTCGGACTCGGCGAGCGCATCGCGGGGCTGCGGGCGTCGGGCGTCGTCGCGTAGTGGAGCGAGCCCGTCGCGCGTCCTTCCCGCGTGACGTCCACGGCCCTTGCCAGAAGACGTGCCGGAGGCCAGCCCCGTCGCTGCCGTCGCTGCAGTGGACGCGCACGCCGCGAGCGCGAGACACCCCGCCGGAGTGAGCGCGAGGCATGCGCCGCGGCAGGATCGTCGCGTTCAGGTCGCGAGACCGATCGCGTGCCTGGCCACGTACCCGCTGCCGCTTCGAGTCATCTCCCAGGTCAAGTCGTCGAGACTCGGGCCGACGAGCAAGTCGGTCGCGTTCGTCGTGTCGCGCGGGCCGCGTGCGTCGTAGGGCGAGCGCGCGAGCACCTCGTCGTTGACGGCTTCGGGAAAGTACAGCTGGGTCGTCAGACGCCGCGCGGCGTCGGGCTGCACGATCAGGTGGATGTGGATCGCCCGGCCGGGGTACCAGCCGGGATAGATGGTCGAGAACTCGACCACCCCGTCATCGTCGCTGACCTGGTAGCCGCGCAGGAAGGTTTCGCCGGAGGCATCCCGGAGGTTTCCCTGGGCGCGGTCGTAGCCCGAATACACCCCGTCCGCGTCGGCGTGCCAGGCTTCGACCAGCGCGCCGCGCAGCGGCTCGCAGGACACCTCGGAGACCGAAGCGAGGCGCAGCTGGATCCGCAGCGCGACTCCCGGCCGGCCTTCGGTGATGTCACGCCGCAAGAGGCCCGTATCGAAGAAGAACGGGCCCTGGACCTGGCTGGGTGTGAGAACGCAAGCGGGTGCCGCCACGGGATTCGCGTGTTTGCCGTCACCGCAGCCGACCGCTGCTGCGGACACGGCGAAGCCGGCCATCGCTCGGAGCGCCTCGCGGCGCGTGATCGGTTCGCTCATCGGAAGAGCTCGAGGTCGACCGCCGCGGCGAGCGCCTCGGCGCCGGCATCGGAGGGGTGGAGCTGGTCTGCGCTGAAGCCCGACCGCCAGCGCGACGGGTCCGTGGCGTCCTCGACGGCAGCGGCGAAGTCGATCACCGCGTCGAACTCGCCGCTCTCCCGGATGAAGCGATTGACCGCGATGCGCTTCGCTTCCTCGTAGGGCTCGTAGAACGAGAAGGGGTTGTGCTCGGCCGGCGTCAGCGTGCCGCCGAAGATCTCGAGATCGGCCGCGTGCGCGCGCTCGATCAGCTCCCGGTATCCCGCGATGATCTGGTCCGCGGTGACGTCCGGGTTGCCGAGGCCGATGTCGTTGATCCCTTCGAGCAGGATGACGTACTTGACGCCGGCCTGCCCGAGCACGTCCTTGTCGAACCGACGCAGCGCCGATTCGCCGAGGAGGCTGTTCAAGACCTTGTTCCCGTTGATTCCCTGGTTCAGCACACCGAAGGGCTTGTTCGCCGCGATCAAGCGGCGCGCCAGGAAATCCGGCCAGCGCCGGTTCGTGTCGAACGTCGTGCCGGTCCCCTCGCTCACGGAGTCTCCGAAGGCGACGATCGAGGCCGCGCCGTCCTCGGCGCGGACTTCGACCGCATCGAGAAATACCCAGTGGTTCGTGGCGGTCGCGAAGGGGCTGCCCTCTGCCGAGCTCGTGAAGTCGCCGGTGCCGGAGACGTATCCCCTGGCTCCTACCGGATGCGAAGTCGTCGGCACGGTCGCGCCGGGGAAGTACAGCGTGATGGCGAGATCGCTGTGCGGCGGGAGCTCCCGGTCGACCGCATCACTCGTCACCGTCGAGCCTGCCGGGATGGCCACCGAGGACGCGCCGTCGAAGCGAAGGGCTCGGATGGTCTCCGGCCGAACGCTCGCACCCGCTTCTCGAATTCCCACGGTTGCCGCGCCGATCTCGAGCGGCGTCTCTCCGCACTGGTTCGAGATCTTCACGCGCAGCTCGCTGCCACCGATGCTCGTGTGGGCGACCATCCGGATCGACTGGTTCTCGAACTTCGCCGTCGTGGGAAGCCCGAGGATGGTGGCTGCCCGGAAGCACATCGGCGCCGCGCTCCATGTCCCCACCCAGTTCTCCGCAGAGCCGTCACTGCAGGCAGCGAGAGCTGCCGTCAGGAGCGCCCCGTAGAGCGCCCCGCTGCGCGAGACCCGTCGTCCAGTCGAAGCTCTCATGGTGCGGACCTCGCCTCGCTGCTCAGTCGTTCCGTGCACCGAGCTCGATCCAGCGTCGAATCTGCTCGATCTTCTCGGGCGCAAGCGGCTCGGCGATCGGCATCGGTTGACCGCAAGCCGGGTTCCGGCGCGCGACCTTGTCGAAGAGAAGGCTCGCATCCGGGTCGCCAGGGATCACCCGGATCAACCCCGAGCTCGAGCAGGATTCCCCGGTAGCGGGCATCTCGACGAGCGCGCGGTACGCCTCGTCCTTCGTGGCCATCGAGAGGTCACCGGCGCCGGCGTCGCCGCCGTGGCACAGGAGGGAATTGCATCCCTCGCCGACGAAGATCTCGTCGTAGACCGCCGTGAAGCTGGGCTCTCCGGTCGGGCTCGGCGCGGGACTCGGGCCCGGGCCGGGCCCGCCGTCGCCGGGCAGCGCGAGCACGTGGAACTTCCGGTTCACGGTGCCGACGATGTGCTGCATCCCGCTTCCGAAGTGGATCCGTCCGTCGACGATGCTGGCACCGCAGGCGATCGTGCCCGCGGTCGCAAACACGAAGAGGTCCGCGCCACTCTCGGGGTCGAAGACGTGGAGATCCTTGTCGGATGCGACGACCCCGATGCCGTTCGACGTCGTGATCGGCGCCCACACCCACCCCGGCAGGGGCCGCTCCCAGAGGATCGCCCCGTCGCTCGGGTCGAGCGCGAAGAGGACGCCGTTGCCGCCGCTGTTGTTCGCGACCAGGATGCGCTCCCCATCGTAGGCGCCGTTGTTGAGGACGCCTCCCGTCAGGGGACTCCCCGGACCGAGCTTGCGCTGCCAGACGGTCTCGCCCGTTGCGCGGTCGAAAACCCAGAACATGCCGTTCTTCTGACCGGCGCCGACGAGTCGGCGCCGCTCGCCTGCGATGTCGGCTTCGAAGAGGATCGGGTTCGCACCGAAGTCCGCATCGGGTCCGCGCGGATTGATCGGGGTGAAGACGTCGCCCGCGACGGTCTGGTGCGTCCAGAGGCGAGCGCCGGTGTCGAGGTCGAGGGCGAGGATCGCGTCCGAGTCCGGGCCGGCCTCCCCGGTGTAGTTCTGCCCGCTGCCGGCGAAGACCATCCGTGCCTCGGTATCGATGGAGACCGTCGACCAGACCGATGCGCCGTTGTGGGGCGGGTTTGCCGTGTAGTCACGCCAGAGCTGCTCGCCGGTCTCCCTGTCGAAGGCGGCCACGCCGCCGCGAAACGTCGCTCCTTCGCGGACGATCTCGTTCGAGCTCAAGCCGACGATGACGTATCTCTCGAAGACGATCGGCGAGGAAGTGCCTGCCGCCAGCGGATGCTCGTCGGTGCTGGCGCGCCACTTCTCCTCGCCGGTCGCAGCGTCGAGTGCATGCAGGATGGCGCCGAAGTCGTGCACGAAGATCGTGCCGTCGCTGTATGCGAGCGAAGAGGTCGCCCCGAACTCGGCACGCCACGAGAGTCGGCCGGTCGCGCCGTCGAAGGCGAAGACCCCGCCGGTGGAGGTGATGTAGACGGTCCCGTCGACGACGACCGGAGCGCCGTAGACTTGACCCGGTGCATCGAACTCCCAGAACGCTCGCAGCTCGTGCGCGTTCGCGCGCGACAGCTTCGTCTGGGCGCGGTTGGTGTAGTTCGAGCCGTGGTCGTATCCGAGCATCGTCCACTGATCGAGCGCCGCGGTGCCCGAGCCGTCGCTCGGTCGATCATCGCATCCGGCCAGAGCGAGGGCACCTGAGAGGGCGAAGGCGAGAATCCGGCCTCGGGGAGTTTTTCGTCGCACGGGTTCCCTCCAGGGGCGCGGATATCCCTCCACGGTCGTTCCTCGCAAGACGCTGGCTGCCGTGCGGCGTGCATCGGGCCGGCCGAAACGGCCCGCGCCCCGGTGCTTTCATGGCTGGCCCCGACGCAGACTCCGAGCTCCGGGATGCCGCGCTCGGCCGCGCGCTCCGCCGGGCACGCCGTTGCCGCTACACGGCTCTTCGGTAGGGGAACTCGGTGCCGTCCGCTCGCGCCTGTGCCCGCAGAATCGATTGCGCACTTCACGCCCAGGTCGGCACGGGCCGTGCGGCTGCGGGCGCGGCAGTCACGGCCGTGAATCCGGCGCCCGCCCGGCACCGCGGGGAGCCGGCGTGACGAGAGAGCGCATCGTCCAGGCTGGGAACCGCACCATCGCCGTTCTCGAGGCGGGCGACCCGGCCGGTCCGCTCGTGCTGCACAACCACGGCGGCCCCTCGAGCCGCCTCGAGGCAGCGCTCTTCGATTCGCCCGCGCGGGCGAATGGTCTGCGCTTCGTCGGGGTGGATCGGCCGGGCATCGGCGGGTCCGATCCGCAGCCGGGCCGCAGCTTCGCGAGCTGGGCCGAAGACCTGGTTCTGGTGGCCGACGCCCTCGGCGCACGCCGCTTCGCCGTGACCGGCTGGTCCGAAGGCGGTCCCTGGGCCCTCGCGGCCGCCGCGTACGTGGACCCGGCGCGCCTGGTCCACGCCGCGTCCATCGGCGGTGCCTGCTACGGGACCTTCGGAGCGGGCTGGGCGGCGCAGCATCTGGGCAGCCTCGACGCGCTGGGCGGCCGCCTGGCGCTCCACTTCCGCCCCGGCTTCAAGCTCATGTACGAGCTGCTCGGCCTGAGCGCGACGCATTTCGAGCAGAGCTATGGCAAGGCGATCCTGAAGGCCGTGAACGCCGCCGACCGGCAGGTGCTCGCCGACGAGGAGGTCATGCGGATGTTCCTCGCGGCGAGCCGGGAGTGCTTCCGACAGGGCGCGGACGGACTCGTGGTCGACGCCACGCTGCTCTACGAGTCCTGGCCGTTCGACATGGCGCAGGTGAAGCGTCCGGTGCACTTCTGGCAGGGTACCGCCGACACGCTGGTGCCCGAGGTGATCAACCGGACGGTTGCCGAGAGAACGCCGGCAGCGATCTGGCACCCGATCGAGGGTGGCGGACACTTCATCGCGCTCGGAAACGCGCACGACATCCTTGCGCTGGCCGCGCGCGATCTCGCGTCCGCGGCGAGCTGAAGACCGCATTGGTCGCGCGCCGGGGCTCTGGCGGCGCTCGAGACGCAGCTGCGGTCCGCGGTGGACCGCGACCGGTTCGTGCGGCTCAGGCGCCGTCCGCGGGCGGCGCCGATGCGCGGGAGCGCACCGACAGCTCGGTTCCCTCGTTCATCTTGAGCGGTGCCGACAAAAAGCCGTTCGCCGGATCGCGCAGCCACGCGAGGTAGCCCGCGTAGTCGGCGGGAAACAGCCCGACGTTGTCGGTGACGATCACCGCGCCGTCGCGCAGCCGAGGTGCGACCAGCTGCAGGACGTCCAGCGCGGCGCGCGGGAAGCCGTCGTTGAGGAAGAGGTCCACGGGACCGTCCAGCTCGCGCAGCGTCTCCCGCGCGTCGCCCTCGCGGATCTCGACCAGCCCGGCGAGGCCAGCCTCGCCGAGGTGCTCGCGCGCGCGCGCCGCCTTGGCGGGGACCATCTCGGTGCCGACGACCGAGCCGCCGCCGTTGTCGCGCACCGCGAGCGCGAGGTAGATGGTCGATACGCCGAAGGACGTGCCGAACTCGACGATGCGGCGGGCGCCGAGCGCCCGGGCGAGCAGGTAGCAGAAGGCGCCCTGCGTGCGGTCGAGGCAGATGAACCGGTCGGCGAGCCGCGCTTCGAGGCGCTCCCAGGGCAGGGCGCGCCCGAGCAGGACGCGCGGCGCGACGTCGAGGAAGCGCAGTGCGAGCGAGAGGCTCTCGCGGTCGGCCTGCGCGTGCAGGCGATGGAGCACGCGGTGGGCGTGCGGGTCGGTGATCGCGGCGAGTGGGTCGTTGGCCATGGGTTCCTTCCTCCACCGCCAGGGTCGCCGTTCTCCGCTCATGCTGGAAGGCGCAACGATGGCAAACTATGGTTGCGTGCCATGCAATCCACGATCGAGCTGAGCCTTCTCGAGAGCCTCGATGCGCTGCTCTCGAGCGGCAGTGTCGGCGGTGCCGCGGAGCGCATGGGCGTCAGCGCTCCGGCGATGAGCCGCACGCTCGCGCGCCTGCGTGCGGCGCTGGGCGATCCGCTGCTGGTGCGCGCCGGTCGGGGCCTGGTTCCCACGCCGCGTGCCGTCGAGCTGCGCGACCGGGTGCGTGCGCTGGTGGCCGACGCGCGTGCCGTCCTCGGCGCGGCCGCACCGCTCTCGCGGTCGGCGCTCGAGCGCACGTTCACCGTTCGCGCGAGCGAGGCGTTCGTCGGCCCGATCGCAGCAAGGCTCACCGAGCTGATCCGGGAGGAAGCGCCGCGCGTCCTGCTGCGCTTCGCTCCCGAGGGCGACGAGGACGTCGCCGCACTGCGCGACGGTACGATCGACCTCGATCTCGGCGTGCAGGGGCCGCTCGGTCCCGAGGTGCGCGTCCAGACGCTGCTGCGCGACCATCTGGTCGGGGTGGTGCGGCGCGGACACCCTCTGGCGCGCGGTCGGGTGACGGTCGCGCGCTTCGCCGCGCACCCGCACGTCAGCGTGTCACGGCGCGGCCGGCCGCACGGCCCGATCGACGACGAACTGGGCCGGCTCGGCCGACGCCGCACGGTCGCGCTCGTCGTGCCGAGCTTCTACGGCGCGTTCTTCGCGGCCGTCGCCTCGGACATGGTCGCGATCGTGCCGGGGCGCTTCGCGGGCTGGCTCGCGGCGCTGGCGCCGGTGCGCTACTTCGCGCTCCCCGTACGCACGCCGGCGCTGGTGATCGCACAGGCCTGGCACCCGCGCTTCGACGCCGATCCCGCGCACCGCTGGCTGCGCGGCTGCGTTCGCGAGGCGGCACGCAGCTTCGTCGGCGACCCCTTGCGGGGTCCGACGGCGCCCGCCGGGTGACCGTCGCGGCGATCGGCACCGCGCCGCCCGGTGCGACGCGCGGCCGCCGCGTCTCAGGCGGTCGAGCGTGTCCGGTGCCCGGGACGGTCCGCCTCGGGCAGCAGCACGCAGTGCGTGCCGCGGTAGATCGTCGGGATGCACCTGTTGCAGTGGATGCAGGTGGCGTCGGACGCGTCGCCGCGCTGCCAGCGCGCGATCAGGTCGGGCTCGCGCAGCAGGCTGCGTCCGAGCGCCACGAAGTCGAAGCCCTCGCCGACCGCGCCGCGCACGGTGTCGAGCCGGTTGACGCCGCCGAGCAGCACGAGCGGCATCTTCAGCGCCGCGCGGAAGCGGCGCGCCAGCGGCAGGAAGTACGCCTCCTCGTAGGGGTACGCAGGCAGGAAGCGCTTGCCCATCAGGCGGAAGGCGGTGCGGATCGGCTGCGGAAACGCGCGCGCCATCTCCTCGATCGGCGCCTCCCCCTTGAACATGAACATCGGGTTCCTGAGCGAGCTGCCGCCGCTCAGCTCGAGCGCATCGAGGCAGCCGTCGGACTCGAGGAGGCGCGCGGCCTCGATGCTCTCGTTCACGTCGAGGCCGCCCTGGAAACCGTCCACCATGTTCATCTTCGCGAGCACCGCCATCGACGGCCCCGCCGCCTCGCGCACCGCGCGCACCACCCGGCGCGGAACTTCGGCGCGGTTCGCGATGCTGCCGCCGTAGCGGTCCGTGCGGCGGTTGAGCCTCGGGCTGAGGAACGCGCTCAGCAGGTAGCTGTGGCCGAGGTGCACCTCGACGGCGTCGAAGCCCGCGTCTTGCAGCAGCGTCGCGGCCGCAGCGAAGTCGCGTACGACGCGCGCGACGCCGGCCTCGTCGATCGCGCGCGTGAAGCGCAGCGCCATAGGGCTGAACTGCCGCGACGGCGCGATCCCGCGCCGTCCGGTCGCGGCGGCGACCGGACCCGCGTGTCCGATCTGCGCCGAGATGCGCGCACCTGCCGCGTGCACGGCGTCGGCGATGCGGCGCAGGCCCGGTTGTGCCTCGGGGCGGACGACGATCTCGTTCGGCGCGCCCTGGCCGTCCTCGGAGACGGCGAGATACGCGATCGTCGTCATGCCGACCCCGCCAGCCGCCATCGCGCGGTGGAAGTCGATCAGCCGGTCGCTGACCAGGTTGCGCTCGGCCATGCCCTCGAAGGTCGCGGCCTTCAGGAAGCGGTTGCGCAGCGCGACGGGGCCGAGCGTCGTCGGCGCGAACGGATCGACGGTCGCGTGCTCGCCCATGATGCACTTCCGGTCTGTCACACGGGCCGCGCGTCGTCGACCGGCGTGGGGCACGCTGTCACGTGGTCGTGCTGCCGCCGTTGAGCTCGATCGTCTGGCCGGTGATCCACGCAGCCTCGTTCGACGCGAGGTAGACGCAGAGCGGGGCGATGTCGTCGGGCGTGCCGAGACGTCCGACCGGGATGCCCTTCGCGAGGAGCTCGGTGACCGAGGCGTCGAGGTGGTTGTCGATGAGCCCGATCGCGACCGTGTTGGCCGTCACGCCGGTGCGCGCGTTCTCCATCGCGAGGTGGCGCATGAAGCTGATGCCGCCGCCCTTGCCGGCCGCGTAGGCCGACACGCCCAGCGCGATGCCGATCGTGCCCGCACCCGACGAGATCGTGATGATGCGACCGAAGCCGCGCGAGCACATGCCTTCGATCAGCGCGCGCGAGCAGTTCATCACGCCGTAGACGTTCAGCTCGACGTACTTCCGCCAGTCGGCGGGCTGGCTGTCGCGGAACGGCTGCACGTTCATGCCGGCCGGCACGCCCGCGTTGTTCACCAGGATCGCGACCGGTCCGAGCGCGCTCTCGGCCGCTGCGACGCCGCGACAGACGGCGTCGTAGTCCGTGACGTCGAACGCGACCGCCTCGGCGCGGCCGCCGTCGCCACGGATCGCCGCGACGGTCTGCGTGGCGCGCTCCCCGACGAGGTCGTTGACCGCGACCGCGGCTCCCTGGCGCGCGAGCGCGCGCGCGATGCCTGCGCCGACGCCCTGTCCGGCTCCGGTCACCAGCGCCGTCCTTCCGGTGAGATCGAACATGCGGGAATCCCTCTCGTAGACGGCCCGAGGTAGCTCTCGGCGCCTCTTGTCACACGCACGGCAAGCCGGTCAACGCGCCGGCGTACGCGCGTGCCGGCGCACGCGTGCCGTGCGTCCCGTGCCGTGCGTCCCGTGCCGGCGCACGGCTTCCCGGCGCGCACCGCGGGACTGGATCGCCGAGGTACGACCTGCAACGCTACGCGGCGATGGATACCCGGTCCGACGACGAGATCCTCGCGCACGCCCGTACGATCCTGCGGGCGAGCCGGCGCGCGGTCGCGCTCACCGGGGCTGGCCTGAGCACGGAGTCCGGTATCCCCGACTTCCGGAGCCCCGGCGGCGTCTGGGAGCGCTTCCGCCCGATCGAGTACGACGACTTCGTGTGCTCGTCGGGGGCGCGCCGCGAGCACTGGCGCTACAAGCTCGCGACCGTGCCGGTCATGCTCGAGGCACAGCCCAACGCCGGGCACCGCGCGCTCGCGCGCCTCGAGCGGGCAGGGCGCCTGCGGGCGATCGTGACGCAGAACATCGACGGCCTGCACCAGGCCGCCGGCAGCAGCACCGTGTACGAGCTGCACGGCACGAACCGTGCTGCCGTGTGCCTGCAGTGTGACCGCCGCGAGCCGATCGAGCCGGTGCTGGCGCGCGTGCTGGCGGGAGACGAGGAGCCGCGCTGCGACGCCTGCGGCGGCATGCTCAAGCCCGCGACGGTCTCGTTCGGGCAGTCGCTGCCGCGCGACGTGCTGGAAGAGTCGATCCGTCTCGCCGAGGCCTGCGACTGCCTGCTGGCGATCGGCTCTTCGCTGCAGGTACAGCCGGCGGCGTCGCTGGTGGAGATCGCGAAGATCGCCGGCGCCAGCGTGCTCATCCTGACGGCCTCCGCGACTCCGTACGACGCGCTCGCCGACGCGAAGCTCGACGGCGCGCTCGGCAGCACGCTTCCGGCGCTGATCGACGGCGCGCTGAGCTTCGACGGGTGACGGAGGAGGGAGACTCGCAATGCGCTTCGGCATCGCCGTTCCGAACTACGGGCCGCTCGCCTCGGCCGAGAACATGGTGCGCCTCGCGCGCCGCGCGGAAGCACTCGGCCTCGACTCGATCTGGGTCGCGGATCACCTCGTGGCGCCGGTCGGTGTGCAGAGCATCTACCCGTTCGACAAGAGCCCCGACCCGAAGCCCGGCGACATGGGCGTGATCGAGGAGTTCTACGAGCCGCTGACGACGCTCGCGTTCCTCGCGGGTGCCACGAGCCGGATCCGGCTCGGCGTCAGCGTCTACGTGATGCCGTACCGCAATCCGGTCGTGACCGCGAAGACCGTCGCGACGCTCGACGCGCTGTCGGGCGGGCGCGCGATCTTCGGGGTAGGCGTCGGCTGGCTGCGCGAGGAGTTCACCGCGCTGGGGCAGGACGCGCGCCACCGCGGCCGCGTCACCGACGAGTACCTCGAGGTCTGCCGCCGGTTGTGGCGCGACGAAGTGGCCGAGTTCGCGGGCCGCCACTACACGCTGCCGGCGGTGCGCAGCGGTCCGAAGCCGGTGCAGCGGCCGTGGCCGCCGATCTGGATCGGCGGCAACTCCGAAGCTGCGGAGCGTCGCGCGATCGCCCTGGGCGACGGCCTGCACCTGATCGACCTGTCACCCGGCGAAGCCGCCGCTCGCCATGCCGCGCTGCGCGCGGCGGAGGCGGCGGCCGGCCGCCCGCAGCCGCTGTCGGTGAGCCTGCGCAAGGGCATCCTCGTGCGCCGCGAGGACCGTGCCGACGACAGGCCGCTCTACGGTACGCCGGCGAAGATTCGTCGCGACGTGGCCGAGTACGCAGACGCAGGCGTCGACTACCTCGTGAGCAACCTCCGCCAGGCGGAGTCGATCGACGCTCTCGAGCGCGCGCTCGAGGAGGCCGCGAGCGCGCTCCTCGAGGCGTGACCCGACTGGCCGCTCGTGAGGCGAGCTCGCCGGTTCGCGCACGGCGGTCGGCGAGGCGAACCGGGCTGTCCGGCGACTACGGTGCCGCCGTCGTTTCCCGCGGCCGGCGGCGTCGGCGCGAGGTCAGCCGGCGGGTGCCGTGAGCAGCAGCGTCCAGGGCAGGACGGCCATCAGCGTGTAGACGACAGCGACGTAGGCGAGACCCGGCTCGGCGAGCGGGTGCTGGCGTCGGCGGTAGAGGAAGACCAGGAAGGCGAGCGCTGCGAGCTTCGCGATCAGGATGCCGCCCGCCGGGCCGAACGAGGTCATCATGCCGCGGACCATGGGATTGCCTTCGATGAACCCGCGCCCCGCACCGACCAGCGTGACACCGCCGTCGATGAGCTGGAGCAGCATGTTCGCCAGCAGGAGCAGCTTGGCGCGGGTCAGCGGCAGCAGGAGCGTCGTCAGCACGTGGTCTTGGGTGAGCAAGGCACGCTCCACGCACGAGCCAGCAACGACGGCCCTTTTCGGCGCCCCGGATCGCGCAGAACTGCAAGGCGTGTGGTGCTGCTAGCGCGCGGTCGCGAGGAGGCCAGCGATCTTGCTTTGCGCCTTGCGCACGTCGTCCTCGTGCTTGAACAGCAGCCCCTGGGTCGCGCGGACGACGGCGGGATCGAGCTCGCGCACGTCGAGCGCAACCAGCGCGCGCGCCCAGTCGAGGGTCTCGGCGATCGACGGCGCCTTGCGCAGCTCGAGCTTGCGCAGCCCCGCGACGAAGCCAGCGACGTGTCCGGCGAGGGCTGCCCCGAGCCCGGGGACCTTCTCGGTGACGATCGTCGCCTCGATCGCCGGGCCCGGGAAGTCGACCCACACGTGCAGGCAGCGGCGGCGCAGCGCTTCGGACAGTTCTCGCGCTCGGTTCGAGGTCAGCACGACCACCGGACGATGCTCGGTGCGCACGGTGCCGAGCTCGGGGATGGTCACCTGGAAGTCGCTCAGGATCTCCAGCAGGAATGCCTCGAACTCCTCGTCCGCCTTGTCGATCTCGTCGATCAGCAGCACCACGCGCCGCGGCGCAGTGATCGCCCGGAGGAGGGGGCGCTCGAGCAGGTAGTCGCGCGAGAATACGTGCTCCGACACGCCGCTCCAGCCGAGCCGTTCCGACTGGTCGGCCTGAATGCGCAGCAGCTGCTTCTGGTAGTTCCACTCGTAGAGCGCGCGCGCCTCGTCGAGTCCCTCGTAGCACTGCAGCCGCACCAGCTCGGTGTCGAGCAGCGACGCGAGCACCTTGCCGATCTCGGTCTTGCCGGCGCCGGCGGGCCCCTCGGCGAGCAGCGGCTTGCCGAGGCGGACGGCGAGGAAGATCGCGGTCTCGACGCGCGTCGTGGTGAAGTACTTGAGGCGCGCGAGGCCGGCCTTGACCTCCTCCTGGGTGAGCTCGGCCGCGGGGGGCACGCGCACCGCTCTACCAGAATCTCCGCCCGCGTCACGCCCGCGAGGGCGCCGCCCCAGCAGCTCGCGCACCCGCGGTTGCACACCGCAGGGGTGGTGATACGCAACGGCGCGCCCATGGAAGCCCGTCGCGATTCGACCGCCGGCAGGGACACGGGCGTCCGACCGATGCGCCTCGCGATTCTCGGCACGCGCGGCATCCCGGCGAACTACGGCGGGTTCGAGACGTTCGCCGAGCAGCTCGCGACGCGCCTCGCCGCGCGCGGGCACGACGTCACCGTGTACGGCCGCGCGGGCAACGTCGCCCCGGCGCTCGACGGCACGACGTACCGCGGCGTGCGACTGGCCGTCCTGCCGGCACCGCGCAGCAAGCACCTCGAGACCGTGGTGCACACCTGGCGCAGCGCGTGGCGCGCGCGTCGCGCCCGCCACGAGGTCGCGCTGGTGTGCAACAGCGCGAATTTCCTCTCGCTGCCGGTGCTGCGCGCCGCCGGGATCCGCACCGCACTCGCGATCGACGGCATCGAGAGCGAGCGCCGCAAGTGGGGTTTCCTCGGACGCAGCGTCTACCGCGTCGCGGGCGTCCTCGGTCCGCTCTGGAGCGACGTCGTGGTCGCGGACTGCGTCGTCATCGAGCAGTGGCTGCGCTCGCGCGGCGTGACGAACGTCACCATGATCGCCTACGGCGCGACCGCGCCCGGGAGCACGACCACCGACGCGCTCACGCGACTCGGTGTCGCGCCGGAAGGCTACGTCCTCTACGTGAGCCGCCTCGAGCCCGAGAACAACGCCGACGTCGTGATCCGCGGCTTCGTCGAGTCGGGCGTGCCGCAGCCGCTGGTCGTGGTCGGCGACGCGCCGTACGCCGACGCGTACAAGGCGCGCCTGCGCGAGATCGCGGCCGGCAGTGACCGCGTGCTGTTCGCCGGGGGGATCTACGGACGCGGCTACGACGAGCTCCGCGCGCACGCCGCCTGCTACGTGCAGGCGACCGATGTCGGCGGCACGCATCCGGCCCTGCTCGAGGCCATGGCAGCCGGCCGCGCGGTGATCGCGAACGACATCGCCGAGCACCGTGAGGTGCTCGGCGATGCCGGCTGGTACTACGCGAAGAACGACCCGCACGACCTGGCAAGCCGCCTGCGCGAAGTCCTGACGGCGCGGGGCTCGGGCGAGGCGCGCGCCGCGCAAGCGGCCGCGGCGCGTCGCCGCGTCGCCGAGCGCTACGACTGGGAGAACGTGACGTCCGCCTACGAACGCCTCGCCCAGGCCCTGATCGCCCGACCCTGACCGCTCGGCACCGCCCCTCCACGAAGGCAAAGCCGAGGCGCCGAGCGCAGCGCACCGACCCGCTCGGCACCGCCCCCTCCACGAAGGCGAAGCCGAGCCGCCCAGCGCAGCGCGCCGACCCGCTCGGCACCGCCCCTCTGCGAAGGCGAAGCCGAGCGGCCGAGCGCAGCGAGCGGGGAAAGGGAGGCTCCACGCGGCTTCGCCGCGTGGAGGGAAAGGGGCGGCGCCCCTTTCCGTGGAATTACCGGTAAGGGGCGCCGCCCCTTTCCGGTAAGGAACACCGAATTGCACCGCGCCGCCCGCTCGGCTAACGCCTGCGGGGCATGGCCTTGGTCGCTGCAAGGCACGGCGGGGTTGAGGGGAGCGCTGGCTCCGGGGGAAAGATGGTTCAGCCGAGCCCCGAGCGTGGCAACGGACGCGCTGTGATGCGGCGCCCGCGCGCGGTGGCGCGCGCCGGACCGGCCGCACACTTCGGCCACCTGGCGCAGATCGGCGACGGCGTTCTGCTCCTGCTGGCGTTTCCGCTCGCCTACTGGGCCAAGACGAGCCTGCTGCCGGCCGACCTGACGAAGCTCTACGACCCGGAGCTCTACGCCGGTCCTGCCGCGATGACGGCGCTGACGGTGATGATCGTGCTGTGGCGTCTCGACGCGTACGGCTCGACGAATCTGTCCCACCTGCGCCACGCCGTGCGGCGGGTCGCCGTCGCGGTAGCACTCGGCCTGATCGCGACGCTGGCAGGTCTCTTCGTGCTGAAGCTCTCGTACGTGAGTCGTCTGTTCGTCGGTCTGTATGGGCTCGGCGCGTTCGTCCTGCTGAGCGCGGGCCGGGTGACGTTGTGGCGGGTCGCGGTGCGCATGCGCGAGTCCGGTGGCGGCGCCGCACGCGTTCTTCTGATCGGTGACGAGGTCGCGACGGTGCGACTCTCCCGCGTGCTCGCCGATGAAGCAGCGTTCGGCGTGGCGGTGGTCGCGCGCCTGTCCGCAGAGGAGCTGCGCGCACCGCGCGCAATGGTCATGGACGGTAGCGACGGCGACGACGACGCACCGCTCCTCGGCTCGCTCGCCGACTATCTCGGGCGCGAAGCCATCGACGAGGTCGCCGTCGCCACCGACGAGTTCACGGCGCGCGAGCTGGGGCTGCTGATCCAGGCGTGCGACCGCGAGGGCGTCGCGCTGCACGTGGCGCTCGAGGCGCTCGGCGCCGGCCTCGAGCGCGCGACGCTCGAGCAGATGGCAGATCAGCGTCTGCTCTCGGTCAACCCGCAGGAGCACTGGCCGTGGGGGCGCGCGGTCAAGATGGCGATCGACCTGCTGGCGGCGCCGGTGCTGATCGTGCTCAGCTCGCCGCTCTGGCTCGCGATCGCCATCGCGATCAAGCTGGACTCTTCGGGGCCGGTCTTCTTCGTGCAGGAACGCATCGGCCTCAACAAGCGCCGCTTCCGCATGATCAAGTTTCGCAGCATGTTCGACGGCTCCGAGAAGCTGCGCACGATGCTGCACGGGCTCAACGAGGCCGACGGGCCGATCTTCAAGCTGCGCTCCGACCCGCGCGTGACGCGCATCGGGCGCCTTCTGCGCCGATTCGACCTCGACGAGCTGCCGCAGCTGCTGAACGTCCTGCTCGGCGACATGAGCCTGATCGGTCCGCGTCCCATGCTGCCGCACGAGATCGGGGGCTTCGAGCCGTGGCAGCGCAAGCGCTTCTCGATGCAGCCGGGCATCACCGGTCTGTGGCAGGTGAGCAACCGTCTCGGGCAGCCGTTCCTGTCGGGGCTCCGCTGCGACCTCGACTACATCGACCGCTGGTCGCTCATGCTCGACCTGCAGATCGCCCTGCGGACCATCCCTGCGGTGCTGCGCGACAGGGTGGCGCCATGAGCGGCTCGCCGGTCCCGCAGCTCGATCTCATGGCGCAGTACGAGGCCATCGCCGGCGAGATCGAGCCGGCCGTGCTCGAGGTGCTGCGCAGCGGACGCTGGGTGCTCGGCGAGCACGTGCAAGCGTTCGAGGCGGACGCGGCGCGCTCCGTCGGCGTGCCGCACGCGATCGGCTGCGCCTCGGGCTCGGACGCGTTGTTGATCGCCTTGATGGCGCTCGACATCCGCCCCGGCGACGAGGTCGTGACCACGGCGTTCTCGTTCTTCGCGACCGCCTCGGCGATCACGCGCCTCGGGGCGAGGCCGGTGTTCGCCGACATCCGTGCCGACGACTTCCTCCTCGACCCGGATGCGGTGCGCGCCGTGATCACGCCGCGGACGCGCGCCCTGCTGCCGGTTCACCTCTACGGGCAGTGCGTCGACTTCGCGGCATTCGCGGCGATCGGCGCGGAGCATCGCTTGCCGATCGTCGAGGACGCGGCGCAGGCGTTCGGCGCGACGCGCGACGGCACGGCCGCGGGAGCGGGCGGCGATCTGGGCTGCTTCAGCTTCTACCCGACCAAGAACCTCGGCGCGGCCGGCGACGCCGGGCTGCTCAGCACCCGGGACGATCGGCTCGCGGCGCGCGTGCGGCGGCTCCGCGAGCACGGCTCGGAGAAGCGCTACGAGCACGTGGAGGTTGGCCTGAACAGCCGGCTCGATGCCATCCAGGCAGCGATCCTGCGCGTCAAGCTCGCGCACGTGGATGCGTGGTCCGATGCACGCGCCGCGCGCGCGGCAACCTACGCCGACCTGTTCCGGTCCGCCGGGCTCGACGGCACGGTGACGCTGCCGCCGGTCCATGCCGGGGCACGACACATCTTCCACCAGTACGTGATCCGGGCGCCGCGCCGCGACGCGCTGCGCGACCATCTGCGCGCGCGGCAGATCGGGTGCGAGGTCTACTACCCGATCCCGCTGCACCTGCAGCAGTGCTTCGCGGAGCTGGGCGGGCGTCAAGGCAGCCTGCCGGAGACCGAGCGCGCGTCGCGCGAGGTCCTGGCGCTGCCGATGTATCCTGAGCTGACGCAGACCCAGCAGGAGCGTGTCGTCGCCGAAGTGGCATCCTTTTTTCGCTGACGCGTGTCGACGAGCGTCGCCGGACGCCTCAATCCGCGATGAACCGCGAGCGGAAGCTCGGATCCGGCAGGGCGCAGGTGTCGTGGCGTCCGAACCAGTCGTCGCGCTT